>Ga0325414_1003530_pt1 | contig 16273 bp, 17 predicted proteins | sample PopdelMetagenome_8_FD_206183 | JGI IMG/M metagenome (GOLD analysis project Ga0325414, IMG submission 206183) | Populus deltoides microbial communities from Bellville, Georgia, United States - Leaf-PdKOR-R3 | ecosystem: Host-associated > Plants > Phyllosphere > Phylloplane/Leaf | place: USA...
TTGCTTTATGAAAATTAATGGTCGGGGACTCCACCACTTTTCAAGATTGCATTTATATCAAACGAGGCTCAAAATTAATGGATCCATAATTATATATCGGAATAATGAAGCATCAAATGAAATGAGAGAGAGAGAGAGAGAGAGAGAGAGAGAGAGAGAGAGAGAGAGAGAGGTCATTTACCTTGGGTATTTAGCATTCAAGATCCCCTTCTGCCCATATTTTCTCCATGCATGGCTGTCTTCAATCGTAGGACAGACTGTAGTCCATGATTGGGAAATCTTTCTGGGAGCAAGCAAAGATGTTTGTATTAGTTTTCATTAAAATTTAAAAAATAAATAAATCATGCAAATGTATCACCAATTATCTCACATTAATTCAGCACAATCCAGAAGAAAAAGAAAACATCACAATCCCCCCCTCTAAAGGTATCAGAAGTGCAGGTCATTATCATGAATATCTTTAATTATGATGGTTACTAATTAAGGTAGAAGTGCAGTAATTGGATCTATAACTAACATTTACATAATAACGATGGATATGGTTAAACTTACTTTCTCTTGTAACAACCTCTCCTATCCTTGGTGGTAGCCGGCCTCTTCTTGCTCTCGCCGGAATCTTCAGACCTCCGGTCATCATAACACGCACAGTCTCCTAGTGAACTTGCTAGATTTTGACAATTCTCACCACCTGCAGATTCACTAGAAGTAATGACAGAAAGAGTCTCAGAAAAAGATCTTAAGATCTTCCCTACAAGCTCACCCGCTGAAGAAAAACGCCCATCAAAATTTCCACAAGGTTTCTGGAGGCGAATTTGAAGTTGGGCTGCAAATTCATGGCCTTGAACAAGTTCTTTTATCACCTTTTCCCTGCTTGATGATAGTTTTTCACTCAAACAAGTGCCCATTATTTCCAGTTTTTGTTTCTTTCCTGCTTGTTTTTTCTTCTACTATATATACTATAGAAATGGGATATTTGGATCATATATATTAGTGGTGAGTTAGCAAAAGAGAAGATAAAGATTGGCTTTTATGCCTTGAAAAGATATGAGGAAAGAGAGAGGTAAAATAAAGGAAGATCGAAGGAAGGAGGCAATGGAGAAAGGTTCACGGAAAATTCCTTCCAAATATATTGCTTACATAAGCGTTGTTACGTTTTCACTATGATGCAAGGCTGATGCCAAAAACCTTGAAGCTTTCCTTTTTTTTCCATGTGCGGTACAGTGGCAATTGTTTCCTAAGATTAGGATATTCAGTGTACGTGGTGTGTTGAAAGAAAAAGAAATTTTTATATTTTATTAGTTAAAAATAAAATAAAAAATTAGTTTTTTAAATCTAGATAAAAAAATTAGTTATGTAAAGGAAGGTCAATATCACTTCTAATATATTCTATCTAAGATAAATTATATTGTTTATTTGTCTGATTACTACGGTATTTTTATTTTCCAACTATTAGTTTATTTATTGATTAAAACTAGACCATACCAGTAGAGTAGATTATAGCTTTATAGGTTAAGTCTAACCATTCTGAACATATTTTTTGTATTTGTTTTTTTTTAATACCGGAAATATATTTTACATATGAATTTATAATCTTTGTTATAAAAATAATCAAAATTGTTTTTTTATGTTTTTGAAATATAGAGAAAGTTTTCATGTATGTTTAATAAACTTGTTATTAAATCCAAAAATACACGCAAAGATATAATTTTTTTTTTGTGTTTTCAAGAAATGCTAAATCATGCAATATATTATTTTTTTTATGCAAATATGATTCTTATTTTAGAGGCTCGACCATATGTAATTTAAAAATATTTAAATGTATTTTTGATAGAAAGATTTTTGTTGTTTTTATTTTTTTATTTTCTTAAAGAAAATTAGTTTATTTAATAATGGAAAAACGCTTCACATGTGAGTCACAATCCTAAATATTAAATATAAAAAGGGTAAGAAATGGTATGAAATACCCAAAATTAATTGCATAAAGGTCTTCCAAAATTTTGATTTTTTTTTTTAAAATTAGACTAAGACCAAGTTTGGAAATACATAATAACATGTTTTAATCAAGATATCAACTTAAAACAATCCATTTATTCATCTTTCACCAACTTAATAATCCAACAATACCAAAATCAATTCAATTCTTGTTAGTTTCATGAACTTCATTGAAATCACGTACTATATCAAATGAATCAATACAAACCCATGCATAATCTATTAATCAATATTTAATATACAAATTAATATAAGCTCAAGCATAATCCATTAACCAACATTCAATGTTCAAATAGCAATCATAACCATAAAAATAAACTCACAATCCAACAAAATTACCAAATCATCTTAAAAAAAAACATACATTAATCCAAATCAATATTGTCCAAACAATCCAAAGATTATACACAACATGAGCACTTTGTCCCAAATTTCACAACATTTTAACAATTTGTCAAAAAAATGATTAATGGTTATGGATCATCCTTCCGAGGTGTTTAACGTGTCCAACAACTATTAGAATCAAGCATAGATATCGTTGAAAATATAGGAACAATGACGACATATGGGTCCCATGTGCCACCACCATTGCTAGTGCGTGGGTTAACGCATCATTATAGGTGAAACAAAAAAATGGGTGGATCTGGAACAGTTCCTCCTCCTCTTCCTCCCTGTGCAGCATTGAGTGTCACCCCTACCTGCAAAAAAGGAAATCCACACACAAAAGTTTGGCTTTATTTCCTTATTTTTTTACAAATTCGTTTCTCTCTCTATTGTTTCTTGATCCTCTCTCTCCACAATTGGTTTGGATGATTTGATCGTGGTTGGTTTGATGAGGAAATAGATTGTGTGTTCAAAGGTGTATAGGTATTATAGCTGTCGTGTGGAGGTTGTCCTTGCTGGTGGTGATTTGGAAGATGAATGGCTGATTGTTGTTGATGGCTAGTTAAAGGCTAATGTTGGTGGTGTTTATAGTGGGATTGATGTTTGGGTCCATGTTGGTTTCAATCTTCATACTATAGATGATTTTTTTTTTATGTGTGGTGTATGAAGGCAAGGAAAAAAATAAGTGGTTCTTGATTATAGTTGACAATGGAGGAGAGAAGATGGACTGTGTGGAGAGCTTGAGCCTTTATGGAATAAGTGGAGCTAGAGTAGACCTTTGCTATTGGGAAAGATAAAGGGTCTTGGTTGGAGTAGAGGCTGATTGATGTGTCATAATTGCTTTTTGTTTGTTGATTTACCTTCTCTTTTTAGAAAGTGCTTTTGGATGTATAGGGTGATGGTGTGTGTTAGAAAGGATGAGGAAAAGTGTTTTCGGTGTGGGTTTTTTTTTTGTATGGTTAATGCGCTCACTAATTTTTCTTTTTTTTTTTGTATGTGTATAACTACTTATTTATACTACTCAAAATATTCTTTTCACATTTAATCTTTACAATCCTCCACACCTATCTATTATTTTCTTGATTTCTCTAAGAAATTCTACCACCTTCTAGCTTCTAATTTTTAAAATTCCTTTTTTTTTTAAAAACAACTTTATGCAATTCAAATCCTTTTTTCTAAACTGGTCTTTATTATTATTTTTTGCTTGATTGATTTCTTTTTCTTTTTTAAAAATTTATCAATATGAAAACAACAAGAGAGATGGTTGAAAATTATGAAATGACCAGAAACTAGCCAAAATGCGTCGAAACATATTTTATAAGAATTCAGTATTTTTTTGGAAAATTTCTAAAACAAATAGTAAAAATTGGGTTATGACAGTTGCTCCCCTCTACCTTAACTTGTTGACAGATGTCGCATTTCAACACGTAGTCAGCTATCTCTCTTTTCATGTTGGGCCACCAGTAGTGGGGTTTCAGGTCTTGGTACATCTTGGTACTACCAGGGTGCATGACAAACTTGGAGTCATGTGTTTCTTGCAAAACCTTCCGTTTAACCATCTCGTTGTTAGGAACATACACACATTGTCCCATAATTAATGTCCCATCATCTGCTACTCGAAATGAGGTTTTGATCATGACATCCATCCATCATCTGCTACTCGAAATGAGGTTTTGATCATGACATCCATTTTACTTCTTATCTTAGACCCCTCAATATCACTGAGTTGAGCTTGTAATATCTACTCTCGATATATTGGTCGTACTGTTAGGTCAACCATTAACACTCATCTGGAGTCAATGCCTAATTGCGTCCCTATTTACCTCAGCTCTATTAGTGGTTGTTCCTCCCATACAGATGGCTTATTCAGGGTTGCTTTATTTTTACAACTAAGGGCATCCGTTATAACGTTTTCCTTTCTGGGTTGGTACTCTATGGTGCAATCATAGTCTTTGATGAGTTCTATCAATTTTCTTTGTTGCATATTTAACTCTTTTTGCAACATCAAAAATTTTAGACATTTGTGATCAGTGAAGATTTTAACTCGGGAACCGTAGAGGTAATACCTTCATATTCTCAAAGCAAATACCATAGTGGCCAACTCTAGGTCGTGTACTGGATAATTCTCTTTATAAGTCTTATACTGCCTTGACACATAGGCAATTATTTTTTCTTGTTGCATTAAGACACACCTAAGCCCTTTTCTCGAGGCATCACTATACACTACAAAACCTTCAGTTTCTAAAGGGAGTGTCAACATAGAAGCGGTTGTGAGCCTCTTTTTCAGTTCTTAAAAGCTTTCTTTACACCTTCTCGACCATACCCACTTTTTATCCTTTCTAGTCAATTGCGTCAAATGAGTCGCTTTCAAAAGCAAATACCATAGAAGCCAACTCTAGGTCGTGTACTGGATTCTCTTTATAAGTCTTATACTGCCTTGACGCATATGCAATTACTTTTTCATGTTGTATTAAGACACACCTAAGCCATTTTCTCAAGGCATCACCATACACTACAAAACCTTTAGTTTCTAAAGGGAGTGATAACATAGGAGCTGTTGTGAGCCTCTTTTTCAGTTCTTGAAAGCTTTCTTTACACTTTTTCGACCATATCCACTTTTTATCCTTTCTAGTCAATTGCGTCAAGTGAGTCGCTTTCAAAGAAAACTCCTTAATGAACCTTCTATAATATCCCGCAAGTCCCAAGAAACTATATATTTCAGTTACTGTAGTTGGCTTTTCCCACTTCAAGACTACTTTAACTTTTTGGGGGTCTATAAAGACACCTTTCGCAAAGATGATGTATCCTAGAAATGTTACTCTTTCCAACTAGAATTCACATTTATTCAGCTTAGCATATAATTGGTGATTTCTCAGAGTTTGTATCACTGTTTTAACCGCCATTCATGTTCTTCAAAGTAGCTTGAGTAGACCAAAATGTCATCAATAAAGACTACCATGAATTTGTCAAGGTACGGTTGGAAAACCCGGTTCATTAGGTCCATAGAACTGGTCGGGGCATTTGTCAACCCAAATGGTAACACCAAAAATTTATAGTGTTCGTATTGGGTCCTAAATGCGGTTTTCGATGCATCCAATTCTTTAATCTTCATTTGGTGATATCCAGATCTCAAATCTATCTTTAAGAATACCCTAGCTCCCTTTAGTTGATCGAACATGTCATCTATCCACAATTGCGGATACTTATTTTTCATTATTATCTTATTTAGCTGACAGTAGTTTATGCAAAGTCTTTTAAGTATCATCCTTTTTTTCACAAATAGAACCAGTGCTCCTTATGGAAAATTGATGGGTCGTATAAATCCCTTGTCCAGTAATTCCTGCAGCTGGGTTTTTAACTGTATGATGGTTGTGCTATCAGAGGCACCTCTAGAAAGGTATTGATGGATACTTCAACCTTTCGATCTGGGGGTAGTCCGCGTAGTTTCTCGGGGAACACATTCAAGAATTCTCTTATAACTAGGATATCACTTAGCCTTAGTTCTCCCCCGTTAGAATTTAAGACGTACACAAGGTATCCCACACATCCCTTTTTATGCAACTTCCTAGCAATTACAATTGAAACTAGGTTGATTGGGATAGAAATCCTTTCTCCTTTGAAGACCACCTTTCTACCCTCAAGTCTTTGGAAAGTAATGGTCTTGGTATAACAATCCACTTGGGCCATGTGTTTACTTAACCAATTAATACCTAGGATTACATCAAAATCGTTTAATTCTAAAGGTATCGAGATTACCTTTGTTTCATATCCAACTAGGCTAACTCTCACTCCTACGTACATACGATCAATTTCCATCCTATATCCCAACAGTGACGTAATTATAAATCACTTTTCTACCCTTTTTACTTATTTTCCTAATTTGGTTACAGTTCTTGTAACAATAAATAAATAAATGGCACTAGGATCAAACAACACATGTATTTTCAAATTATTCATTTGTAGCGTACCTACCACTACATTGATTGCTACTGTAACCTCTTTGATGCGAACCTCGTGATCACGTGGTCACGCAACCCACAATCAAGATTGAGATCTGATCCTGAAAAGCTGAAATAGATCTAATAGGAGTGTAACACAATGGAAACTTGCCCCAAGGCACCAACACTATTGGATTGAGTAGAATGACACCACAAAGCTAGTTAATCTTCAATAAGTTAGATTTAGTTCGTTCAAGTACTGAAGAATGCAAGAATCACTCTCACACGTTAAAACTGAAAAATTCAGAAGTAATTATCATCAAAGCTGCTGAAATTTTGGCTTATATGAGTTTAAATAGTTCTTGAAAAATTAACCCTAATGGACTCCTTATGTATATGAGATCCACTCAAAACTAACCCAAAACTCTAAACTGAAAAGCCCATAACTTAATCCAAACAAGCCTTGAATCCTAACTGAAAATAAAGTATTAATTAAGCTCAAACAAGCCTTGGATTGTAGCTAACAAAATAAAATAAAGCCTCTAATATTAAATCCATGTTCTATCATAAGAAGAAGAGAATGAAGTAAAATATTACAGAACTGATTCAAGGCTTATTTATAGCCTTTCATGCAGCCCTTTAATCTTAAAAACAAAAGGAAAAGGTAGCCACCCATGTTGTTTCCAAGTTGTAGTAGAATTCTTTTGATTCCTTTGTTGTCCTCACCTCATGGCCCAAATAAGGTTGTATTGGACCCCTCTTACACATGGATAAGAGGTACTAGGGTCAATATGCCACTAGTTCTTTTATTCAACATGCTTAATTAATGATTTAGATTTAGCCGAATCTAATGGTTTTCGCTCACTATTGTCCTCACGTGAATTTTCATCTTCCCATCCTCACAATCCCTTTTAATTTTATTTGATCATCATACACTTATTTTAGAGAAAGAGATACAAGAGTGATGGTTTTACCATCTTTTACAATAGTGAATTTATTTATAAACCCATCATGAATCACCTTCCGATTGAACTACCCAAAAAAATAAACCCCCAAAAAGTAGGTGACTAGCATGCATTGGAACTACATCACATATAACCTCATTAGAATAATTTCTAATAGTAAACACAATCGATACTTGCTTAGTAACCTTTACTTCACCACATTCATTCAACTATTGCAATCTATAAGGCCTAGGATACTTAATATAACTCAGATTCAATTTCTTCACAAGAGTATCACTAGCTATATTAACACAACTTCCTCCATCATTTAACATGCTACATACCTTGTTTTGGATGTGGCATCAAGTGTGAAATATGTTTTTCCGTTGCTGATTGACATTATTTTCTTTGATTTGCATGTTCAGCGTACGCCTTATTACTAAGGCCTCCCCTTTAACAGGATATGCAATCTCCTTATCATTACAATTTTTCAAATGTGGCATATATTCACTTTTAAATCTGTCACTTTTTGATTCAACCTGCTTATTGCCTCTTGTAAGCATAACTTTTCAGTTTGGACAGTAAGATGCGATGTGCTCCTTTTCTAAACACTTTAAACATTTAATATCTCTCTCAAGGTTGTCAAAAATGCTTTTTTGACACGACACAGAATATATAATATAAACTCGGATCGTAAACTGGAATCATAAAATTAGAAGTAAAATATTTTAACTAATTATATATTGACAATTCCAGTTAAGTAGTAAATAATAATATAACACAATTAAAATAAAAGTGAAATAAATAATACAAATGTCCAAACACCTTAAAATACATAATTCAAATAAAAATTCATACATGGTTTAAATAACTTAAAAATACAATATAATACAATTATATCCATAAAATTTCATTAACTAAAAGTTAACAAACCTAAAATAAACAATCTATTGGTGTGTCATGTAAACTAAACACAACCTCATAGTCAATTTTCAAAACTACATGCAAACAAAGATTCAACACCGGAATAATTTCATGACGCTGCAATCTTATTTTTTCTATTTCTTGTGAGTATTAGATAAACATAAATAATTTTTTTTAAAAATGAAAAATTGTGTTTGCAAGTCACCTCATCCTCATTTTGTGTTTCTACTTCAAGATCAGAAGACGGGAAGTCCACACAAAGAAGTGCATATCCCTGCAGATTGTAAGTCAAAATACTTATCATTTATACATTTTCAAAGAACATGGTAAATTTATCATCACAAAATTGCAAATTCACACACATAGCCAACTAAATTATTTGATTTGGAAATAATAGCTTAGACAACAAGAGAAAGTTGAACAAGATCAGGAATATTTCCCAAGAAGAAGAAACTACTTTTATCAATGAATTTTCTTTTTGATGTTATTTAAAATTTGCGTTGTTAAGCATAAGAAAAAGGTAGATTTTGGATGCAACCACCCACTTCGAAATTCCACAGCTTATTGACTAAATTTGATTTTACTGTTTTTGCAATTGAGGATCACCATAGGTGTTATGCAATCCTTTTAAGTTCACATAAGTTTACATCTCTGGCATCTAAGAGGGAAAATGTGAAAAAGTTGATTAAAAGACTAGCTTAACCAAAATGATTTGCCATATAGGTTAACAAAGATGTCCTAACAACATAAGGCATTAAATCATTATAGATTTTTTAGGATAAGTTTCACAAGTGCCAGGTACATGGAGATAAGATCAATATGCCACTAGTTCTTTTATTCAACATGGTGTCACCTTGACCATTCTCAATGTGGGGGATAGATGTTATTGGATCCATTAATCTAAAAGCCAACAATGAACACAAATTCATTTTAGTAGCAATTGATTACTGTACTAAATGAATTAAAACCTGTTCATACGCAAAACCACCTTTTTTTTTAATGCAAAATCATTCTTGTTTAAGCAACAACTTTCAGAGGGTTTTTGGTTATAAAAGAGCAGCTTCTCTTTAAGAAAAAGGGGGTTGGGAAAGAAAAAGCAGAGTTTTAGGTGTATAATTTAATGTGTTATGAATGTTAATTCAATGATATGTTTTAACTTAAGAGATGTTTTATCAAGTTTCTTAACTAGTTTGATTACTTTTTTTTTGTTGAATCATTTAGGAAGTTTAGTTTCACATATGCATTTTTGTTATTTTGGTGTATTTTTGAGTCACAACAAGCATAAGTTCATGTTTTCAAAACTTGAAAGATGTGGCAAATTAATGTTCTTATATTGTTAGATTTCCAGATATGTTTGTTATAAAGCTTGATCTAAATACTATTGCATTATTTTTTTTTGCTTTTATTTTTTATTTTTTTTTTTATGTTTGTTGAAGTGTACATGAGTGTGCTTTAGTAAGGGTTACTATATTTAGGCCTCATTGTTGGGTTTTTATGCTTTTTTAGATTAAAGTGTGTAGAGCCTTCTCTAGGTTTAAGGTTGAATTTCTAGGTTTTTATTTTTGAATGTTCTTGAACCCAAATTAGGGTCTTCTCAAGTGTTGATGTTTAAGGCTCCATTTGAGCTCCAATCGAGGCAATAACACTTACATGATTGTTTTTCACCTTTATTTGATCATCTTAAAGCTTATTTTTGGATTAATCGATCACTAATGCTTTTGATTGTGGGTTTAGGGTTTTGTTGTTGTTAGGTTTGATTTGTTCATATTAGAGCTCATTTTTGTTGTTTGATACATGATTATGTTTTAGTTTCGCAAGTTACACCTTTTTATGTTGTTTGTTGAACAAAATCTGATCTTAAATTGAATCTACTTTTTCTAGGATTATTCTTATATTATTCATGTTCTTCATTAGATTCAAGATAAGACCTTGTTTGATCTTCAAATCTTTGTTTATGTTTCTGAACTTTGTTGGTGGGCTTGGACCTTTAGGCCAAGAAACCCAACCTATGTGGTTGGGATGAGCCTATTTCCTCTATAAAACCATATTCAACATATCTTATTTTTATCAAAAGAAAAGTACATTTGTTTTGTCCTTAAGGTGTGTTTGTCAAACACGGCCTTAAGACATTTTTTAAGTCTCAATTTTTTAGTTAAGGGCGTGTTTGGCAAACATGCCAAACACGCATTACTAATTTTCCAGTAATGTTTTTTCCTTATTTTTTATGCTTTTGCCAAACAGATCCCAAATAATTTACAAAAATTTCTGAAAAAGTGTCTTTATTAAAATTATTTTTAGGTCCCTTGCATGTTTTCCAACCATTTCATTTAATATCTAGATTGTAGACTTATACTATAAGATATTAATCTGATATTAAATATGCCTGTTTTTCTCTAAACAAATTAAAAAAATAAAAAATTTCTTATTTAAAAAATACAAAAAATATATTTTTATTTATGTGTATATGCCTAAGTATCTCAAAAAATAAAAATAAAAATAAAAATAAAAACCATATTTGCATAATCAGTAAAAAAAAAATACAAGGCATGATTTAGCCTACTAAAAAATCACAAAAAATAGTCTTTTTATTGTTACATGGTTTTTTAGATTTAGTAACTAGTTTATTAAAGCCATGAAAACTTGGCTACAATTAAAAAATATCAAAAAAAAAATATTTTCTTTTCCTTTAATATACGAGATTATGAACTTATATGTAAGATGTATTCCTAATATTGAACAAAAAAGACACTATGTTTTATTTATTTGTTTTGACATTAGAATAATTAGGTTTTAACCAGATAAAATAAAAATCTTTTTACCGAGAACTTTTTTTAAATATTAGATAGACTAACGACTAGAAAACATAATAATACCTTAGTTTATATCAGACAAACAAACAATGCAGCCCACCTTAAGTAAGATGTACTAGGGGTGATACGTCATCTCCATACACAATTAGTCCCCTTATCCAGACTCTTAGATTAGTTAGGGTTCCTAGTGACCAAAATATTAGGTGGCGACTCCATCCATTTTTTTATTGAAAAGAAACAAGAATTCCTCGTTCTTTTTCCTATTACTAGAGAGATCTTGAATGAATGATTGTGACGACGTCACACATGTGCGATAACATGTATTCTCATGTATGAATGTAAATAAGAGTATATGTACACGTACATCAAATATGGATTAGCCGATTCAAAAAGCTAATCCATTACATGTTTGAGAAATCTATTGTTGAATACAAGAAAAATCTATTGTTTGATAAATCTGAAGAGATTTTTTCCTGAGTTTTCATCTCGGTTAAATGCCATACATGTTGGAGAGTACAATACAAAAAGATGGGTTTAAGCCTCTTTCATTCAATAAAAACAAATAGTTCTTACATATGAAGAAGATTTTCTTACATATAGAGAGATAAGATTCCTATACATATATATTCATTTTCAAAAGCAATACCTATATTGACTACATTTCTAATAAAGGCTGAAACATCATTCAAGTATTCTAGTTATCTAATAGTATTGTTGTTGATCAAAGAGGCCTTCACATGCAATTCATTTACCTTTCGAGCCACCCTATCAATTAACTTGTTCGTTTGTTTTATTTTGTAATGGAACAAAGTGTTGTCTTGTAGCAGTGCACTATTGCTTGTGGCCTGACACAATCAAAAGATTGATGTCTTCTCCCAAGTGTAGGAGTGTTGAAGTAATAAATAACCCGGTAAGACCGGGGTCGAACCACAAGGAGGTTAACTATATAAATTATAAACAACAACAACAACAACAACAAGTTAAAGAGGACTTTGAGATGTAGATTAATGTGAGGATTAAACACTGATAAAAATAAATGTCAAGGTTAGAGGATCCAATAAGGGTATTTCAAACAAGTATAGTATAAACTCTTTTTATTACTTAACTGAAAACCATACACAAAGGAGGTTCCAATCGGATGATTTGTCATTAATAGCTCATTATAAATTATTAACATGATCATATTAATTATCTTATTTAAGTAACAACAAACTTTTAAATATTGTTAGGAATTCATGATGCTAACTTATGTTAACAACAAATCAAGTTCCTTTCATATTACAGGTGTAGGTTATACCATACGTTTGGGCTATAAAAGTGCTAAGCATTTGTTGTACCAAGTGTTGTATTAACCATTTAAAAAGCTAGGTATTAAGAATTAATAAGATAAAAATGATAAGACATGTTAATAGCAAGTTGTTTAGGATATGAGCATTGAAGTCCATATTGAGTTTATATTATACTTATTCTTACACCATTAGTGTAACCTTTTCACCTTGACATAATAAACTTAGTTAAACATTATAAAGAAAAGAAACATAAATAAACAAGATAAGAACATAAATAAGATACAAGTTAACTAAGTAAATGAAAGAAAATAAAAAGCATAAACATAATATTAATGAAAGCAAAACTTAAGCATTACAAAAATATAATGAGAAAGAGAGAGAGCAAGATCAAGATCTTGATCTGAACCACCAAGCTCTTAAATGCATGGCAAATGCCTCTTTTTATAGGCCAAAATTTAAAACTATTGATTTGATGACTAATTATTGAGTGGGTGGCCAACTCTTGACTTGGTGACAATCCTTATCTTCTTATCTGAATAAAACATCATTGTTAATGTCAGAATTCGAACACACTTAAATCATGAAAGTTCTAGGAAATTGTCTCAACTTTCCAACAAAAAAAACTGAGGTCATTTGGACTTCTAGAACTCAAGATATGGGCTGAACACTGAACAGTGTCTGGGTTGCAAGACAGATTCAAACTTCTTCGTTGTTGCTATAATTTGGACTTGAAAATAGCCTTTTTAAATCTTAGACTCCCATGAAAGTTTTAAACCTATGTCTTAACTTTCCATCCATATAAAGCAGACCTAAATCCAAGATTTACAGCTCCAGATATAACCCGATGACCGAACAGTGTTCTAGTTTGGACTGAACCAGCATCTTTTTTCTAAGTTTGGCTCTCTCTTTGTCCTTTCAATTTCAGTACTTAAACTCATCAATCAATCCTTTCATTTATGTGATAGGCCTACATTTAAGATGAATATTTACCATAAATTAAAGGTATCTTATGATATCAGACTTGTTATTATAAAACATTCTTTAGTTATTGAGTTATTGATACTTCAAGTGTAAAATAATGATATAAAACCTTGATAAAAATACACTTTTAAGTACTAATCATGGCCAATGACTCTCTGTTTCTGCTTAGTATTTGAACTATCATTTCCAGTTGTTGGATATGGTCTTTAGCTTTTTGAAGTTCTTCTGGCTCAATGTAAAGTTCAATTATCTTTGTGTTCATCTGGACATCAAATCTACTACTGTAATCTTGTTATTAGTTGAATTTTTGCTTTAGTTCATTCAACTATTCCTTAGCCTCTAGATATAACCTTCTCAGCTTCTTTAATTCCTCCTCTTAGATTTTTAGCTTAAATTGAACCATAGTGACTCATTCTCTTAAGGCATTTCTTGGTAATCCCTCATGTATGATTCAACTATTTTTCTAACTTCTCTTTCATCATTGGCTTGAGCTATATACTGAGCTCTTAATCTTGTTTCTTCTTAAATGCTGAGATTGACCAACTTATTTTTCTCTTTCTCAACTTCCAACCTCTTTCTATTATTATCTCATTTCTTTTTTAAAGAAGCAATCAGTTCTTTGTCAGCACTTGTTTTGCCCTTGAAAGCCCCTTTTAAAGTAACTAGTTCTTTTTTCATCATCGCATGTTTATTTACCAAATCATTGTACTTGTTCACCCTTTCTGTTAAATCTTTCTTCAGCCCATTGTGTCAAAATATCTCAATCTGGTTATTTTGGTTTGTTGCAACTCGAGGGCTTATCTCCTTGTGTCCTGAAAATATTTTTGTATTTTAAATTTTTGATATTTTTTTTTATTTTTGAATAAAAAGGAAAATGTATTTTTTTATAAAACAGTTTTTAGAGGATCCAAAATTGGGTTATGATAATAATGATAATAATAATATCATCAAGTATTATTTGTCTCTCACTCGCCCATAAAATACTGAATCTATCTAATACATTATATTTCAAACTTGCACAAGAATTTTATACTTGATGAACAGACTATACAACCTGATGCACACTGGTCATACTTGAACAAATTATACTATACAATACTCAATATATTCCATAAAACAAATAATAAATAAAATAATATTCTAATAGCATTTATTCATTACTCAATCACTGTAAGCCTTCGTATGATACTTAAAACTAGTTATATTACTAATTACATTCTACATATGCCAAGGGATCTTACATGTATAACAAATTCACCCCGTGTTATTGGTTTTGTGAGTGGATTTGCAACTATAAAATATATATAAATGTGTTTTAGGATCACGTTTTGTTTAGTAATTGCTTTTTTAATGTAGTGATATCTCATCTTGATGTGTTGGGTCTTTCCTTGGTATTTTGGATCTTTGGCCATGACTATTGTAGCAGTGTTATCATAGTAAATTATCACTGAGTCTGATGTTGATTTGATAATTTTCAAATAATACAAGAAACTTTTTAACCAAATAACATCTTGTATTGCTACGGAATAAGTTACATACTCGGCCTCCATAGTAGATAAGGCTATACAGGATTGTTTTTTGCTCCTCTATAGATTGCACTATCATTAAGCAAACAAGCATATCCCAAAGTTGATTTGGATTGGTTGACATCTCCTCCCCAATCAGCATTAGAGTAACCAATCAATCGTAAGTCTTTCTTTCCTTGCTAGCATGATATGTAATTTGAAGTTCCTTTCAGATATCGTAGAATTCCTTTGGCTGTCATCTAGTATTTTTTACTAGGGTTTGATTGATATCGGCTAACCAATCTAACAACATAACATATATCGGGATGTGTGCACATCATTGCATACATCAAACTATCAACAACATTGTCATAAGGTATTATGAACATTTTCTTCTTTTCTTCTAGAGTCTTAAGACACATATTACGGCTCAGGCTCAAGCTATTATGAACATGGGTGTCTATTGGTTTGCTATCTTGCATGTGATAATGCTCTACCATCTTTTTGAAGTCTTTTGAGTTAAACCTAAAGACCTTTTAGTATAATCTCTTATGATTTCCACACGAAGAACATAGTTAGCCTCACCTATGTCTTTCATTTTAAAGTTTGATAATAACCACCTTTTATTAATATCAATCATCTCTTTGTTATTTCCAGTTATTAAGATATCGTCAATATATAAGGATAATATTATAAAACTATTGTTAGAACATTTTTAAATACATGCAATGGTCTTCTTTTATCATTGTAAAACCATCCTTAAGGATAGTTTGATGAAACTTGATGTTCCATTGTCTAGAAGCTTGCTTAAGACTATATATGGATCTTTTAAGCTTGCAAACTTTGCACTCTTGTCCTTTAGTCTCGAATCCTAAAGGTTGATCCATATAGATCTCCTTATTTAGTTTTTCATTGAGAAATACAATTTTAACATCCATTTGTTAAAACTCTAGGTCTATATATGCAACTGTAGCTAAAATGAGGCGAATTGAAGTAATCCTCATAATTGGTGAGAATATATCTTTATAATCAATTCCTTCTTCTTTAGTGTAGCCTTTCGCTACTAGTCGAGTCTTATAACATTCTATTAACCTATCTACTTTATGTTTCATTTTAAGAACCCATTTATTTTCAATAGATCTTTGTCTTGACGGTAAATCAACCAAGTCCTAGACTTGATTAGTTTTCATCGACTCTATTTTTTCTTCCATAGCTTTAATCCATTCTCTTACTTCAGGACCAAATAAAGCATGACTAAATGTTTTAGGCTTTTCATCATCTTGTAGAGCAATCATGAACGTTTCCCCTTCAATCTCAAATCGATGACGAGGAATTGGTTCACGAATGCTTCTACGAGGTTAAGATTGCTCATGATTTTGCTCCATAAGAGTAGGAATAGACAAAATGTCACTCTCACTATTTCTAGAAGAATTAAGAGTTTCTTCTAAGTCCTCTACTGAATGGCTTGTTGTGCCATAATCTAGATTTTTCATTTCATGTAATTGA
>Ga0325414_1003531_pt1 | contig 16269 bp, 10 predicted proteins | sample PopdelMetagenome_8_FD_206183 | JGI IMG/M metagenome (GOLD analysis project Ga0325414, IMG submission 206183) | Populus deltoides microbial communities from Bellville, Georgia, United States - Leaf-PdKOR-R3 | ecosystem: Host-associated > Plants > Phyllosphere > Phylloplane/Leaf | place: USA...
AAAAATAAAAAATATATTATTTTAATATATTTTCATATAAAATATATTTTAAAAAATAACCACAATTACAGTTATAAATATTTCATAAAAAAAGTGATGTATTTAAAATCAATACTTTTGACAATGATGACCGACAATAAGTGGTTAACAAAGTGCTTCCCCCACTACTATGATACTCCAAAAAGACAAGGATTCTCCCTTTAGTCTCCACTTATGGTATTAAATGTTGATGGTTCATATGCAAAGCTATAACTACTTTTCCTCGACAAGTTCAACTACTTTCCTCGACAGGTTCAAGTGAAACGCCTTTATTCTTGGCTATTCAGGTAAAGGAGGCAAGTGTGCTACATCATGGCCTTCCTCATTTCTTTAAAGAAAATATGCTTAAGAAGTCTTTTAAGCGAGATCATTCTTCTAAAAAAGATATCAACCCTAAGAAGAGTCGGAAAATGCTGATAAGGGAACTCCAAACTACCCTAAAATGCATACCACTCCACTGAACACTACCTTTATAGAGGCCCTCATAGTCATCCATGGTAAGGAGTTCATTTGTTACCTTTCACCCATAAAATCTCCACCCAATACCCACATATCTAAGAAATACTATATGCTCCACGAGGATAAGGGATATGACATAGAGGACTATTATGTCTTGAATAATAAAATGGAAAGGTTGATAGCTAAAGGCTATATCCGCCAATTCTTGAAGAAGGACTCCTACTTGAAGCAGAGTAGGGAAGAGCATGATCGGTCTACATTGGAGTTACCTGAAATTAATGTGATTTTGGGTGGCACCTTTATAGGAGATGATTCTAATATAGTGAAAAAAAAAGTATGGGAAACAAGTCTTTACAAATTATTGTCTCTAAAACCATTAGCACGAGCCCATCATCTTCACCCTAGAAGATGAAGAGGGAATAACTTTCTCACATGAAGATGCCCTGGTCATATATATAATCCTTTCTAATCATCGAGTGCATTGAGTGTTGGTAGATGTTAGGAGTGCAGTTAATATCCTTTCTGGAGAAGTAATAGAACATATAGAGATATACCCCTCAAGACTAACCCCAATGAAAAATCCTATCATTAGGATAGAAAGCTTAGGCATACCAGCGAAAGGCGCTTTGGAAATCCCAATCACCATTGCCACTCCCTCTAAGTGTGTTTCCCTTCAACAAACTTTCATGGTTATGGACATGAACTTGGCTTATAACACCATCTTGGGTAGGCCTATCATGGATCAAATTAATGCAGTTATTAACACTAGAAATTTAGTACTAAGATTCCCAACTCAGAAGAGAGTGGCCACGATATGAGGGAATCAAGTAACCTTGAGGTAATGTACATTTACTTGTCTAAAAGGGAAAAGGGCCCTGGTACTAGACTAGTGATGGTTCTTAAAGGAAAGAGTAAAGGTTAAAATTGAGGCCACTAAAGAATTAAGGGATGCACCTCTAGAAAAAAAAAAAAGCAAATCATCACAAAAATAGGTTCCACCCTAACACCAACAAAATAACAATCACTGACAAAGCCCCTTCATATCCAAAGGTCCAATTTTGCAATAGACACTTCTGACATGCCATGAATTAGTCCTACAATTACAACTCATTAGTTGAAAGTGAACCCAAATGTTCATCCAATTCACCAAAAGAAAAGGAATTTTGGGGGTGAAAGATAAAAAGTAATAACATAAAAGGTGGATAAGGTCCTAGTTGCTGGCTTTATTAGGGAAATGATATACCCTACCTAGTTAGGGAATATGGTGATGGTCTAGAAGACCAATGACAAGTCACAAATGTGTGAGAACTTTAAATATTTGAACAAAGCTTGCCCAAAAGATACCTATCCTCTCTCCAAGATCGACTGTTTGGTTGACTCCATCATAAGTTTTGAATACTAGAGCTATTTGTATGCCAACTTCGGATATCATTAGATTCTCATATACCTAGTTGATAAGGAAAAAACAACTTTCATAACTGAGGGAGAAATATTTTTTTACATAGTCATGCCTTTTGGGTTAAAGAATGTTGCAGCTACTTACTAATAGATGGTGAATAAAATATTCAAGAATCAACTTGGAAGGATTATGGAAGGATATTTTGACGACATGTTAGTGAAGAGCATGAACTTTTAGCAATGTCTTTCGGACCTAGAAGAAGTCTTCTATGTTGAGCCACCACTAGATAAAACTTAACCCTTCCAAGTGTGTCTTTGCAATCAAATAAGGAAAGTTTCTGGGTTTCCTAGTAAGCAGCAATGGAATTAAAACTAACCCAATAAAGATTCAAGCCATATTAAACATGACTACTTCTTGGTTAATAAAGGAAGTTTAACATCTTATAGGGAGATTGGTTGCTCTCTATTGGTTTATAACTTGTCTAAGGGAGCGTACCCTGTTATTTTTTAAGACCTTGAGAAATGTAAAAAAATTTGAACGGACTTCAGATTTCTAGAAGGCTTTTGAAGAGCTCAAAACACATTTTTCATCTACCAAGATCTTGTCTCAACCAAGAAAGAATAAAAACCTTTTTTTTTCTTTACCTGAAAGTGGAAGATTCAGTTGTAAGCTCTGTTCTGGTAAGAGAAGATAAAGGAATACAACGTCTAGTTTACTATTACAGTCATACTCTTCATAATATTGAAAAATGATATATAAAAGTGAAGAAGGTAGCCCTTGCTCTAGTAAGATCCTTTAAAAAGTTGAAACTATACTTCCAAGCTCATCAAGTCATATTTTTGACAAATTATCCTATACGATAGATAGTCCATAAGTCAGACATGTCTAGGCACCTAATTAAATAGGTTGTCAAGTTGGGAGAGTTTGGTCTTTAGTATAGACCCTAACCAGTTATAAAGGGTCAAGCCTTTATAGACTTCATTGTTGAATGTTCTTTCAAAGGTCATATACAGACATTTGAATCCCCACCTTCAACCACAACTTCTTCTGCTAAACCAGAGGCTCTAGTAAAACAACCTTTGATGATCCCTACCAAGAAAATATATATTGATGGCTCTTCCAATAGCAATGAAAGTGAATCTGGGATAATGCTTATCAGTCCTGAAAAGTAATTGAATATGGAGTCTATTTTAAGTTCCCACCTATGAATAATGTATCAAAGTATGCAACTCTTCTTGTAGGATTACACCATATAGAGGCCTTGAATGCATACCCCTCCAAGTTCATAATAACTCATAATTGGTGTTTGGTCAATGCCAAGGAGTGTATGAAGTTAGAGAGCCAACCATGTAACAGTATCTTCAGAAGGTTCAAATTTATTTGAATATTGGAGCCAATAATATTTCAATCACTCGTATTCTAAAGGAAGAAAATCATCAGGAAAATCTCTTGTCCAAGTTAGCAAGTTCAAGTACTATCAACCTCCCTACAGAAGTCTGGGTTGAAGTTCTGGAAAAATCAAATATGGATAAAGAAGAGTTAATGGCTCCTCTCTCATCAACACTGAGGAAGATTGAAGGATCTTAATTATGCATTATATGATTATCGAGGAGTTACCCTTAAACAAAAATGTATCCATTTATTTGACTGGGCAAGTAGCAAGGTATTACATAACTGACAACATCCTACATCGAAGATCTGTCCCACCTCAACTAATAAAGTGCTTATCCCTAAAAGAAAGCACTTGTGGTTTGAAAGAGATACATGAAGGTACATGTGGTCTAGATTTAGAGCCCTCGTTGCGTAGGCCACATAAACAAGTTTTATTAGCCAACTATACTCCATGATGTCATGGATTTAATGAAGAAATATGATTAGTGTTAGAGGCTTGCCTTAGTCTCCCATCAATAATCTATAAAAATGACCACCATAACCTTCCCCTAGCTTTTTGCACAATGAAGGATGGATAGCCTAGCTCCGTCCCTAAGGCCATGAGTAAAAGATAGTTTCTCCTAGTAATTGTTGTTTATTTTACTAAATAGGTTAAAGTAGAGGCCTTAATAGAGATAACCACTAACAAAGTGTTGTTATTCTTCTCATTTTGGCTCCCTAAGTCTTGATTATAGATTATAGAACATAAGTTGACAACCATAAGATAAGAGAGCAGTGTCAAAGGCTTCATATTAATCATTGTTTCTTTGACATATTGCATCCTTAGACCAATGGTCAAGCTAAACTGACTAATAGAATCTTTCTTAATGAACTCAAAAATAAAATTAAAAAAGTCCAATCAGAATGGGCAGCGCTGTGAAACCCTATAAATTTTATAATTTAAATATGTAGATATGTAAACCCTCATGTAAACGTAAGACTAAAAGTGGTATGATTTCAATGAGGGATGGAAACCAAGATTAGAATAATAGATAAATAATGATATATAATGGAAGAGATGACCTCCATAAAATGAATTTCGGTTTAGAATTCATAAGGATAGAGAAACTGGTAATGTGTTTTGATGGATAAAATAATGAGAAATATGACAAAATGTTTCTAAAAAATAAGTGAGATAATAAAGAATACATTATAATAAAGAATAATGCAATGCAAAGGGTAGGACTAAAGGTGCAAATACCAATTAAAAATCAGTGATGTCACTTTCAAACGGTAATAAGCCCGATAAATAAATAAAGGTGGAAATTTTAATGAATATATTCCAAAATAATAAAATGACCTTAAAGGTTTAGAAGGATAATTGATATGATTTTATGTAAAGATTGAACAAGAAAATTAGGATCGTTGATGAAAAAGTTATGAACTGACCAATTTTACATTAGAAAACTGAGTTCCCAATCCAATCGTCAAATCAAGATGAAATTATGCATAAAATCTATTAACATTTCTTTCTAGCTTAATTAAAGATCTCATCCCAATCGGAGTTTGGTAAAGACTAGCGATTTAAGCGGAAATAAACTACATAGTTTACATGAAAAATAAAATAAAATACATAAAGGCATAAATGAGGGACAAAATTGTAATTAGGGGAAAATATGCCTATAAACAGCAAAGAGGCCACCAGTTCAAAAAAAAAGTGAGACAATATAGAAAATTCAGCTAGAGAGAGAAGTGCAGAATTTGAAGAAAACCAACAATGCTCCAGTAGCCATATCTCTGGAATCCACCGTTGGATCATGCTGCGTTTTTGATATATGGTTCTTTTCCCACTCCTCTATTAAATGACCTGAGGGATTTGACAGACCACAATCATGTTGACAGAAATCATCCTCGGAACTTTCCTGGAAAAGAAAAGGAAATACACCTGTAGGGCAGTTTTGGTTGCCGGCCGATTTCTCTCTCTTCCACCGTTGGATCATGCTCATTCTTGGATATGTGGTGTGCCTAGATGTTGCCTTCATTCTGACGGTGGAGATCGAAAATTCACTCTCTGGCAAGGTTTCGTGCATGTTGAACAATAGCTCGTCCATTTTCAGGTCAGCTCGATTTTATTCAGATTTAGGGAGAGCCAATCATTGGATCATTCTAATTTTGAGATATATTATGCACAAATCTATGATATATAGTCTGACCGTTGGGTTTAAAACAAATATTAGAGGTTAATGAGTTATTGCTTTTTGAATCTATTGCTAGTTTTGGCAAATTTTAGTAAGCTTGATTAAATAAATGTTTTGATGAAATTAGAATTGTGTGGGTGTAGGGTTTATGGAAGATGTAATGGTAAAATATCTTGTTATAGATTAATTGTGTATTCTTTATATGAGGGGAAGAATGATTATTGTGTAAGAATAGGAAGGAACATTGTTATATGAACATGTTGATTGAATAAAAAGCTAACTTGTTAGTTGTGTGGATATGAATGGAGTGGAACCATGAAGAAATTGAAATAGAAGAAATTTGGAAAATAAAATGTATTTAAAGCTAGCCATAAGTATTTTGGCAAATTTATTAATTAATGAAGATTGCCATGGATTCCAACTAGTAGGGAGAAATTATTGTTATGATAATGATCTAAGAATATTAATTGTCAAGGTTTGTCGCATATGTTTAATCACACGAGGAGAAAGTGCAAGAAAATGAATGGTTCATCATTTTGTTGTATTAATAATGTTAAACAAGGATAATAACATATATAGTGTGTGTAAAAAAATAAATAAATAATAATAATAGGAGAAATCCCAAAAGGATGAGTTTTCTTATTTTGGCCTAGTCTTGCTATATTGTAGAGATAGAGAAATTGTTTGAATGTTTTGCTTTAGATTTGGTTTAAATTTATGATTTAATGATTCCAAATGACCTTGGATAATGTTGTTTATACATGAAAATAAGTTGGAAGTTGAAAAGGATTTCCAATGGATAAAAATCCTCGTTGTCCAAAATTTTAGCTATAAAGGAGAGGCTATTATGATTGTTGATTTTGAGCTTTAAAACAAAATAATTTGGAGTTGGTTTCTTCATAAAAGTTGTATTTCTATGTTTTAGCCTTTCATAGAGATAAATCACGCCTAAAACTGAGTTTTACAGCTTTACTTATGATTAAAACACTAGATGGTATTCTGGGTTGGTTAAGCTAAATTGATCGGAATTAGACAATTTTTAATCTTTGCTTGGAATTGTTGTTGAGTGATGGTTTTGATAACAAAATTATAAGAATGAATATAAACATGAAAATGGATAAGAGTATGAGATCCTAAAGAAATTCCTTGTTATTGGTTTGAGAATACTAGTTGAATGAAAATTAAATAAAGTTATGATGTTGGTTGTATTGTTAATAAAAACTAAATCCCTAGTGATATAGAGGAAGTTGTGGGGACTGGATAGTTGCATGGAGTGGCAGCACATGCACATACTCTAGGTAGGTGCATTGCACCTTATCTTTTTAATTTGTGTAAACTTATTGATAAATTTTACAATTTATTGTTTTATTGCCTCGATAATATTAAAATGAATATTAGTATCTTGCGTGCTTTGATATGTATTGACTAGTTATGATATAATTGAAATGGATACGAGTATCTTACATACATTGATATGTATCAAACTTGTGATGATATTGTTGGAATGAATAAGAGTACCATGCATGCAACGATATACCTTCATTAGTTAGGATGATGTTTGAATGAATATCAGTATCTTGCGTGCATTGTTATGTATCGAATTAATTTTGTTATTATTAGGATGAATACAATTACCTTACATTGATTAGACATTGAATTAGCCATGATAGCCTTGGAATAGATGTAATTATCTTACATACCTCAATATGGATTGGGTATCCACAATGACTTAGAGATTAGGGGAGAAACGATAGATAAGTGGTCACCATAGTGTCGGTGGCTAAGGATATATTACAATGACACTTGGCACTGCGATAAGAGTGACCAAAGTTATGTGAATGACACTTAGTGGTTGTAGTGTCGATAACTAAGTTTGTATGTGAATGATACTTAGAACCGTGGTTACAATACATATAGTATTAAAAAAAAAAGGATCAGTATGAATGAAAAATTCAGGTGATATTGATTAGCTATCCGAGTTTTATTGGTACCAACATTTCAGGTGATATTGATTAGCTATCCATGTTTGGATAGCTAATGGTATCAATGAGGTTTCATTGGTACCGACATTTCAGGTAACATTGATTAGTTATCCGGGTTTGGATAACTAATGGTATCAATGAGGTTTCATTGGTACCAGCATTTCAGACGATATTGATTAGCTATCTGGGTTTGGATTGCTAATGGTATCGATGAGGTTTTATCGATGCCAGCATTTCTTACTCGATCTCGAGCAATTGGGTGACTAATGATGTTAGTAAAGATTACTAACATCGACATGGTTACTTCTGGTTTAGTGAAAAAGATAAGTTGATTAACTATTATGGGTCGAGAATAGTCAATGATATCAATGGGTCACATTGGTATCGGCAACCATTTCTGATGTGGTAAGGAGGCTAATGATGTCAAAGGTCCCTGACGTTGGCAACTTTGATGGTAAACCAGATATGAATAAGATTTTATTAACTATTCTGGGAAAGGAATAATTAATGATACTAATCGGTTGTATTGATATCAGCACGTGAATGTAATTTACTAGTCTAACCCAATATTAGAATACTAATGATACTAATGAGATTTATTAGTGTCGGCGATTACCTTCTAGAAAATGAAAGGCAAAATGTTGATTAGTTATTCCAAAAGAATAAGACAAGCTAATGATATCAAGAGAGGAATATATTGGTATAAAGTGAGAATTGATTTATAAGGAGATGGTGTTCGAAAATCGTTGAGCTGTGTTGAGATTTTCAAGATGAAATATTCTCAACAAATGAGATATGATATTAGATGGATATTGGTAATAGATGGAAAATGCATGTTGTAAAAGAGGTTTATACCTAATTTTATGTCTCAAAAGAAATTCTATGGAGATTATTACCTATCATTGTTATTGTTTGTTACTATCTTTTTCTATTTATGTGTACATGTTAATTTCTATTTTCAGGTCCATCAAAGTCGCGTCAGGAATGATATTGGTTTAGTTACATTTTGCTTTTGAACATGTAATTATTTGTAAATTAAAAGTCTTATCTTCTAAAACTTGAAATGTAATATTAATCTGTAAAATTAAATGTATGACGTTAATCTAATATTTGTAACTCTAAGTACTTATTTAAGCATGCATGTTTATAGTTGAAATTGAATCTTTCACTTGAATTACATTATATGATGTTATTTAATAAGATGTGTTGTGTTGATGATTATGAGTTGGGTTGAGATCCAAGACAATTAGATCGGGATGTTAATTAAAAATTAGAAGTGTAATGTGATTTTGTCGATAACTTGGGACATCCCAGTATAGGAGAGGCTCTGCCGAAATTTTGGTAGAAATTTTGGTGGAAACTATATATATATAAAAAATTACCCGAAAATTTCCAATGTATCGCCAAAAAAGATGTAGAAAATCGGGGTTGTTACAAGAGTTGCTGAATAAAATATTATAGGCCTAAAGAAAAAGTCAGAAGATGTCCACTGGTTAAACTCCTTTTCACCTCATATGTAAGACTAAAGTCATTATCCCCATTGAGATTTGATGTTCAAGCCATTAGATAGTTCACTATACCTTAGAAAGCAATAAATAAGGTCTTAGGACCAATCTCGACTTCTTAGAAGAATCTTGCCTAGCTACTGTAGTTAGAAATAATGTCAAAGTAAAAAATAGAAGATTCAAGTTTGTAGATTCAATCCTAAAAAAACTAGAAGCTACATGTAACAAATAAAACAGGGGCAAACTGACCCCAAAACAGGATGATCCTTTTAGAGTAATATGAGTGGTCAAGGCAAAACACTTATTATTTACAAGATATGGAAAGGAAAAATCTCCCCCACACCTGGCATTCAGACCACTTAAAATTGTATTATGGTGAATAAAAATATATGTTTTTATCTATGAATGTCACATCTTTTTTTATATATTTTTTCTCGTCATCTCCAAAAGGATTATTATGTGGTCTCTTTAAGGCCAATCGTCTTTCATTTCTTCAAAGGGGTTGTTATATGGTCTCCCTATGGGCAGTAGTCAACATAACCTCAAGTGTTGTCTCCATCTAAAGACACGATTCCATATCATGGCTAGTCAGACTAGAGGACTCATGAGTGTACCTGCCACTAAAAGTTCCTCTTTATCGCAAGTAAGGGGAAATAACAACAATATATGGCCAAAGTCAGACAACTACACCACCAACCTCACCGACATGATATAGGAGTTGGACCCATACAACTTATTTTCTAAGTATGGGTGTTAGACCTATACAAAATATTTTCTATGTATAAGCATTGGACCTATACAAAATATTTTTAAAGTGTAGGCTTTGGTTCAACACAACTTAATTTCTAAGTATGTATGATAGACCTATACCAATTATGTTTTCTAAGAATGGGCGTTGGACCCACGTTGTTTACTTGAAAAGGCCTACCAAAAGACTTAGAAAATATAACAATTTAAAAGACTTGAAAAATATAGTAATTCAAAAAAAGAAATTCCAAGGCTTGAAAGCCAAAATAAAACATTACAAATAAAACAAGTAAAAAAAAAAGATTACATATCCATCCTAGGCTCCTGGGCTAGATAAACCCTTTCCTTTACTGAGGCGACCCTAGTGGTGAAGACGTCATCAAAGTCAGGAACCTGACCATTGGGGAAGGACTCACTAAAATCCACTCGTATTCCCCTTGAAAGGTTAAAGAAATACAAGTTGGATATGGACAAGAAAAGCCTATCCTTTATAACCTCTTTCAGACGTACATACTCCCCACACTCAACATAGAACTTATATGAGGGATTCTTCAAAGTCTCTACCCTTAACTAAGAACCTTGAGCCTCCTCATTGGCCATCCTTAACTCCCCTTTGAAGTCTCCTTAGACTCTTTGATTTCAACCACCTCTTTTTTTAGAGAATCTATCCGATTATACGCCTCTCCAAGTTTCTCCTAGGTAGACTCTTGAATGAAGGTCTGTGCTCTAAGCTCCCTTTGCAGTTGAGCATAAGTAGCCTTAAGGGCTTTAATTCAACATCTTGAACGTCTTTCTCATCTCTTAGCCTTCGCAACTCTATCTTGTTAGCACAATATTGTTCTATTGCTTCCTTCATGACCCTCTTTTCCTCAGCCCATTAACTTTTTGAGCGGGCACACATCATGAAGGTTTAAGCAATTAAAAGGACAAAATAAATTCACATCCTTAAAACTACATAATACATTAGAAGAATGAGAAGATATAAGGATCTCTCATACCTGGATGGCCATGTGCCCACATCATAAGGAAAGGTGAGGAGCCTGTATAAGGTGTCTATCACCTCCAATTCTTTAGGCCTAAGATAAACCTTCTTTGGAGAATGGTCTCTATTATCCCCCTCTCTTCCTCATTTAGTATAGGGAAATAGATAGGGGTGCGATCCAAGTTGAGTTTAGAAAAGAAATCCTCTACCCAAGTAGATTGGGGTGTCTGGTTGGTGGAGGGATCACTTGTACATTAGAATATAAGGTGATTAAGACCCTTATTCTCTTTTATCGCGAGGCAGCCTCCAGGATAACCCTTATGCCATGCAATTGATCTTGTACTCAGTATGAAAATCATGTAATTTGTTACATACTCTCTTTTACTCCCTGTAGAGGAAAGGCTTATCATTAACCCTAGCAAGGAGAGCTCTTCAGAAGTGGGTACAACCTCATATGGCATTGTTCTCATCTTAAGGTCTAGTTATGCCCCCATACTTCACTATAACCCACTTTCCCCTCCACTTCTTTGACCAATAGAGCTTCCTCTTAAAGGTGTCTTTCATAGGCCCTTTTAACCTGCTAGAGAAGTTACAGAACCAAAGGACAAAAGATCCCCTTTTAGCACTACTGATCAAGGCGTAACACTGCCTGAACACCTTGACCATGGTTTCCTCCTCTAGGACGCTCATCAACTTGTCAAAATCAGACAAGACAATCCAACCATTAGGATGAAGTTGAGCATGGCTCAGGTTGTAGTAACAGAGAATTTCCTTTATAAACCCTTGTAAAATAAACGAGTACTCAAACTTGTATATGTAAATGGGGGCAATAATAATGAAATTGCCCCCAAAAGGCTTTCTAGTGACCTAGGTAACAAGGTCACTAGCCTCCGATATCAAAACCTTATAACTTTCTAGCTACTTAGTGCTAGCCAAGGACACTTGGTCAAAAGACACAATGCTTTCAGCCTCATCTGGAGGCGTCCCTAGCAACCTTTCCTGTCCTCTAAGGTTTGAAACCTCATGAGGACTTCTATCTCCCTGTCCAGTAAAACAGGGTTAAACAACACCAGTTTTAAATATTAGGCCAATTCTAATGGTCATAGATCCTTAGCGAACGCCACCAGTTTTAGGCCTAAAACTAAAATCTCCCTCAAGAGACATGATTTTCTTGCCTTTTCTAGACACCATTCTTAAAAAAAAAATGAAGAAAGAAAATGAAAAGGAGTTATTTGTTTACCTAGAAGTTTCTCCTTTGCAAAGGTTTTTCTTATCTTATTTTAAGCTCCTATAACAGGTAAGACAGAGGAAGCTTTGGCAAAAGTAAAAAATAAAAGTACAGAAAAAAAAGGGTTTACATATAGGTCATTGCCCTTTATTCCCAACAATGAATAAAAGACATATGTCACCCAATTATAACCCTAGGAAATCTAAACATCTATTGTATTTATTAAATGCCATTGCATGGTCTTCTTAAAAAAATTGTTTCGCCTCCCCCTAACAACACTTAAAATCAACATAGGAAGACACCTCTCCTCTAAAGGGCTTTTCAAGTCTTTTCACATCAAATGTATAAAGACTTGGGGGGCAATTGACGAGTTAGTATTTTCAACTCAATATTTTATAATCTGAAAAAGCCCAAATCCATAAATAATATGTTAGCCTAATCAAATGTTGGTCTAGTATCTTACTAGACCCAATATATTTGAGTTCAGCTATGAGCTGATACCAAGTCATCATGAGTTTAACAAAATATCAGACCTAAATATTTAGGTTTGGCCAAGAGCTAAGCGTAAGTCACCGTGAATCTGGTAAGACGTCAAACTCAATATACTTGGGTTCGGTCATAAACTGAGCCTAAGTCATCGTAAGTCTAGCGAGATGCTAGACCTAATATATTTGAGTTCGGTCGTGAGCTGAGCTCAAGTAATTGTGAGACTAGTAAGATGCCATACCCAATATACTTGAGTTTAAAAATGAGCTGAGCTCATGTCACTACGAATATAGCAATACGCCAAACTTAATATACTTGTATTTGGCCATGAGCTGAGCCTAAGTCATCGTGAGTCGGGCAAGACACCATACCCAATATACTTGGGTTTGGCCATTATTAAAGCCCAAGTCATCATGTGTCTAGAAAGAGACCAAACCCAATATATTTAGGATCAGCCATAAGTTAAGATCCATAGTTACTTGAGCTTAGCTTATGGATGAATCTAAGTATATTGGATTTGACATCTTGTCATGCTCATAATAAATTGGGCTCATCTTACCATACTTGGGTTTTTTTTTCTTCTTATGACTAAGAGTTGAAGTCTATACCCTTTAACTTTAGGATATATAAATACTAAATAAGGGCATAGCAAGTTTTAGTTCAACTTCAAGTTAAAGCAATTCATGAACTCAAGAGTGTGTTTGTTATTATAACCAACCGCGTGGTTAGCCATAATAACAAATGTAATCGGTAAATAACCTAGAAAAATAGAGAAGAGAGGTTCTTCAATACTTGTGGGAGGTGAGACTTGAGTCATGCTCTAAACACAATTTATTATCCCATTTCATAACCAATTAACTATCCTTATCGATTAGATATTGCCATTCATTTTAGTTGCAACATAAAAAATCTTATTGAGAGGGAAAATGATAAAAACAATGGGAATAATACATGGTTTGTTGAATAAAACATAAACTCTTAAAAATATATGTAGTAGCGCGAGAAATGATCATTCCCACGGAGATTATCTACCCTAGTTTTATGTCCATGAACCATATAATAACAAAACAGTTTTAAGAGAAAAAAAAAAACTAAGAAACACTCAAATTAAATTATCAAAATCAATCAAAAGAACAAGCATTGATCGAAGTCAATATCCACTATCGAGTCTTTAAAAACCGATCAACAATGCATGTATATCAATTCGAACTTTGAATACTCACCATTAGAACTATTTTCTTATCTCTTCTTAGTTGTAGTCAATTGGAAAACAAGCAATCTAATCAACCCTAACTACTAAACAACTCAAGACAAGTGTTAAATTTAATATAGTAGAAGCCTTAAAACTTGGATTTGCATGCCAAAGAATGTTTCAGCATGTTCGTTGTACAGGTGTAGCGATTTATGCCAAATTTCAACCTTGATGCAATTAGTATCTCTCAAAAATCAAAACATGAAAGCTATTAAGATGTTCCTTAGGGTTTCATAGCATTTCTAATCATCCCAATCAGAGTTCAAATGAAAGATTTATGCCTAGATTACGAAGCAGTGTCGAAACTGTTCAGAACCATCCAATTAACTTTGTTGTGCCATTAACATCTCTATTTACATCTTAAATCAAAATATAAAAATAATAAGTATATTTAGATATCAAATAAGTATAGAATACTAAACATTAAAGGAGAAAAAAACATAACATTTTGCATTCTTTTTAGTACAATATCACAAAAGAGAATGAAATAAGAACTAAGATCTTAATTTTATAGTTGAAGCTGTAGAACATCATTTTAGAAAGCCAAACGGAAGGTATTTGATTTTCTTCTTAACACCTATTTTGGATTCTAAAGCCTAGGTGCGATTTTTCTTGGGTACTCAATGCCATTGCTCAGGAGCTCTTGTTGAAATCTATTCATGATTGGCAATGGCAGCAATATAGGTACTAAAATACCCTCCTCCCCATAACTATTTTTGAATCCACTGACATGGAAGCTAGTACAAGGTCGAGCTCCAATTGGACCTCCGTAAACAGCCTTTCCCCATCCAAAATCAATATCTCCAAGTCCAACGCGAGTTGCATCAGCAATAAGGAAGCTCCAAACTGTCGTATAATGTGGTCTCCCTTTTGACACCATAAGGTCTGCAGCTGATTTAATGTATTCTTCATTCATCTGGGTCTTCAGTCTCGTCACTAGCTCAAGTGCGTATCCCAGTGGGCTCTGACACAAGAGTCCAGCCTTTGAAATGGCAGTTGGGTAAGCAAAAGCATTGCCATAGTATCCACTAGGAACTTTTAGGCCTTGCTTTCCACGTACGTTGATCATGACTGATAAACGAACAACCTCATTGGGGTCGAGTTGAAGAGCAATTGTCCGAGATCTCCATAAAAATGAAGCCAGCACCTCAAACTTTGAGCATTTTTGAAGGTGGGATGGAATGTGCTTTCTTATTGATTTCAATTCACTAGGGCCAAAAAAGAAGGAGCGATGGGCCATATTTTTGTCATGCTCCTGCAAAGTCATGACTATGGAGGCTTCTGTGTGTGTTAGCTGCTCGTACTCATGGTGCACACAAGTCACTCGAGGTGGGTTTCTTGCATTTAAGATCTCTCTTTCCCACACAGGCAATAGGGATGGTGTGCTTGCTCCTAGTGCCAATTCTCCAACTGTGTTCAAGAATTTTGACAGCCCAAGTGAATCACTCATAGTGTGGTTTAGGCGTATTGCAAAGATGAATCCCCCACAAGCCAAACGAGTCACCTGCACCAAAAAAAGAAGAAAAAAAAGAGTAGATGTAAAGCTAATTAGTTGAAGTAATTAATTAGAACCATATACAAAATTAACTTGAAGTTAATTATAAATACCTGAATCAACGGCAACGGGCATCCAAGAATACCTGAAGATCCAGGAACATCATGCAGGAATTCTTCAATATAAGAACAAGGAGGTTTTATGGAGTCACCTAGTTGGTCAATCGTTACATCTGCATCAGCTTCAACAAACAAGATCCCTTCGCCGGTGCAATCAACTATAAGTTTGCTACGAGGCCCTTCTATAATCCTACCGGCAAAGGGGTAGTAAAACACAAGTGCTTTGCCTAATGCTTCTTTGATAACCTTCACAGGGTCTTCTCTTTTCATGGAAGGATGGCTACGATAGAACATTACAAAAGGCAAATGGAAACGAAGACCTTGCTGGTCATCTATATCTGAGAGTTGTTTTATTTCATGAGGTGTTGGTTTTGATGGCACAATCAGCTGTGGCTCACGACGTTTGACTGAAAATCTTAGTGGAGACGACGAGGATGATGCCATGATATATGGACTGTAACTTAGGGCAATGAATTTGATTATGCATCACTTAGGGCATTAGGGGGCTCTTATATAATAGTAGCCTCGGCAATGCATGCTAATTTTACGTCTCAAACTCGTGAGTATTAATTTTATTTTTTATATACTTTAGTTTTTATATTTTAGAAATGTTTTTGAAGAAATTAAATATTTTTTATTTTAAATTATTTTTTAAAATAATTTTAATATATTGATGTTGAAAATAAATTTAAAAAATAAAAAAATATTATTTTAATTTATTTTTAAATAAAAAAACACTTTAAAAAATAATCGTTAATTCTTCTTAAACCGTTAGATTATATTTTAAAATATGATTTATATTATTCTTTAACACATCCACTCAAGCGAAAGTTTTTTAAACTTGAAACTTGCACAGACTCATATTATCTTGTGCTTAATTTTTATCAAATAAATAGAGATGGTGAGATTCGAACTTGTGACCGCGACTCTAATATCATATCAAAAAATTATCTCATCCTAATAACTTAAACTATAAAACTAAATTTTAATATATAATTTATATTATT
>Ga0325414_1003532_pt1 | contig 16269 bp, 18 predicted proteins | sample PopdelMetagenome_8_FD_206183 | JGI IMG/M metagenome (GOLD analysis project Ga0325414, IMG submission 206183) | Populus deltoides microbial communities from Bellville, Georgia, United States - Leaf-PdKOR-R3 | ecosystem: Host-associated > Plants > Phyllosphere > Phylloplane/Leaf | place: USA...
TCAATTACATGAAATGAAAAATCTAGATTATGGCACAACAAGCCATTCAGTAGAGGACTTAGAAGAAACTCTTAATTCTTCTAGAAATAGTGAGAGTGACATTTTGTCTATTCCTACTCTTATGGAGTAAAATCATGAGCAATCTTAACCTCGTAGAAGCATTCGTGAACCAATTCCTCATCATCGATTTGAGATTGAAGGGGAAACGTTCATGATTGCTCCACAAGATGATGAAAAGCCTAAAACATTTAGTCATGCTTTATTTGGTCCTGAAGTAAGAGAATGGAGTAAAGCTATGGAAGAAAAAATGGAGTCGATGAAAACTAATCAAGTCTAGGACTTGGTTGATTTACCGTCAAGACAAAGATCTATTGAAAATAAATGGGTTTTTAAAATGAAACATAAAGTAGATAGGTTAATAGAATGTTATAAGACTCGACTAGTAGCGAAAGGCTACACTAAAGAAGAAAGAATTGATTATAAATATATATATTCTCACCAATTATGAGGATTACTTCAGTTCGCCTCATTTTAGCTACAGTTGCATATATAGACCTAGAGTTATAACAAATGGATGTTAAAATTGTATTTCTCAATGAAAAACTAAATAAGGAGATCTATATGGATCAACCTTTAGGATTCGAGACTAAAGGACAAGAGTGCAAAGTTTGCAAGTTTAAAAGATCCATATATAGTCTTAAGCAAGCTTCTAGACAATGGAACATCAAGTTTCATCAAACTATCCTTAAGGATGGTTTTACAATGATGAAAGAAGACCATTGCATGTATTTAAAAATGTTCTAACAATAGTTTTATAATATTATCCTTATATATTGACGATATCTTAATAGCTGGAAATAACAAAGAGATGATTGATATTAATAAAATATGGTTATTATCAAACTTTAAAATGAAAGACATAGGTGAGGCTAACTATGTTCTTCGTGTGGAAATCATAACAAATTATACTAAAAGGTCTTTAGGTTTAACTCAAGAGACTTCAAAAAGATGGTTGAGCATTATCACATGCAAGATAGCAAACCAATAGACACCCATGTTCATAATAGCTTGAGCCTGAGCCGTAATATGTGTCTTAAGACTCTAGAAGAAAAGGAGAAAATGTTCATAATACCTTATGACAATGTTGTCGATAGTTTGATGTATGCAATGATGTGCACACATCCCGATATATGTTATGTTGTTAGATTGGTTAGCCGATATCAATCAAACCCTAGTAAAAAATACTGGATGACAGCCAAAGGAATTCTACGATATCTGAAAGGAACTTCAAATTACATATCATGCTAGCAAGGAAAGAAAGACTTACGATTGATTGGTTACTCTAATGCTGATTGGGGAGGAGATGTCAACCAATCCAAATCAACTTTGGGATATGCTTGTTTGCTTAATGATAGTGCAATCTATAGAGGAGCAAAAAACAATCCTGTATAGCCTTATCTACTATGGAGGCCGAGTATGTAACTTATTCCGTAGCAATACAAGATGTTATTTGGTTAAAAAGTTTCTTGTATTATTTGAAAATTATCAAATCAACATCAGACTCAGTGATAATTTACTATGATAACACTGCTACAATAGTCATGGCCAAAGATCCAAAATACCAAGGAAAGACCCAACACATCAAGATGAGATATCACTACATTAAAAAAGCAATTACTAAACAAAACGTGATCCTAAAACACATTTATATATATTTTATAGTTGCAAATCCACTCACAAAACCAATAACACGGGGTGAATTTGTTATACATGTAAGATCCCTTGGCATATGTAGAATGTAATTAGTAATATAACTAGTTTTAAGTATCATACGAAGGCTTACAGTGATTGAGTAATGAATAAATGCTATTAGAATATTATTTTATTTATTATTTGTTTTATGGAATATATTGAGTATTGTATAGTATAATTTGTTCAAGTATGTCGATAGATTTAAATTAGCTCACTCATATGACCAGTGTGCATCAGGTCGTATAGTCTGTTCGTCAAGTATGAAATTCTTGTGCAAGTTTGAAATATAATGTATTAGATAGATTCAGTATTTTATGGGCGAGTGAGAGACAAATAATACTTGATGATATTATTATTATCATTATTATCATAACCCAATTTTGGATCCTCTAAAAACTGTTTTATAAAAAAATACATTTTCCTTTTTATTCAAAAATAAAAAAAAATATCAAAAATTTAAAATACAAAAATATTTTCAGGACACAAGGAGATAAGCCCTCGAGTTGCAACAAACCAAAATAACCAGATTGAGATATTTTGACACAATGGGCTGAAGAAAGATTTAACAGAAAGGGTGAACAAGTACAATGATTTGGTAAATAAACATGCGATGATGAAAAAAGAACTAGTTACTTTAAAAGGGGCTTTCAAGGGCAAAACAAGTGCTGACAAAGAACTGATTGCTTCTTTAAAAAAGAAATGAGATAATAATAGAAAGAGGTTGGAAGTTGAGAAAGAGAAAAATAAGTTGGTCAATCTCAGCATTTAAGAAGAAACAAGATTAAGAGCTCAGTATATAGCTCAAGCCAATGATGAAAGAGAAGTTAGAAAAATAGTTGAATCATACATGAGGGATTACCAAGAAATGCCTTAAGAGAATGAGTCACTATGGTTCAATTTAAGCTAAAAATCTAAGAGGAGGAATTAAAGAAGCTGAGAAGGTTATATCTAGAGGCTAAGGAATAGTTGAATGAACTAAAGCAAAAATTCAACTAATAACAAGATTACAGTAGTAGATTTGATGTCCAGATGAACACAAAGATAATTGAACTTTACATTGAGCCAGAAGAACTTCAAAAAGCTAAAGACCATATCCAACAACTGGAAATGATAGTTCAAATACTAAGCAGAAACAGAGAGTCATTGGCCATGATTAGTACTTAAAAGTGTATTTTTATCAAGGTTTTATATCATTATTTTACACTTGAAGTATCAATAACTCAATAACTAAAGAATGTTTTATAATAACAAGTCTGATATCATAAGATACCTTTAATTTATGGTAAATATTCATCTTAAATGTAGGCCTATCACATAAATGAAAGGATTGATTGATGAGTTTAAGTACTGAAATTGAAAGGACAAAGAGAGAGCCAAACTTAGAAAAAAGATGCTGGTTCAGTCCAAACTAGAACACTGTTCGGTCATCGGGTTATATCTGGAGCTGTAAATCTTGGATTTAGGTCTGCTTTATATGGATGGAAAGTTAAGACATAGGTTTAAAACTTTCATGGGAGTCTAAGATTTAAAAAGGCTATTTTCAAGTCCAAATTATAGCAACAACGAAGAAGTTTGAATCTGTCTTGCAACCCAGACACTGTTCAGTGTTCAGCCCATATCTTGAGTTCTAGAAGTCCAAATGACCTCAGTTTTTTTTGTTGGAAAGTTGAGACAATTTCCTAGAACTTTCATGATTTAAGTGTGTTCGAATTCTGACATTAACAATGATGTTTTATTCAGATAAGAAGATAAGGATTGTCACCAAGTCAAGAGTTGGCCACCCACTCAATAATTAGTCATCAAATCAATAGTTTTAAATTTTGGCCTATAAAAAGAGGCATTTGCCATGCATTTAAGAGCTTGGTGGTTCAGATCAAGATCTTGATCTTGCTCTCTCTCTCTCTCTCTCATTATATTTTTGTAATGCTTAAGTTTTGCTTTCATTAATATTATGTTTATGTTTTTCATTTTCTTTCATTTACTTAGTTAACTTGTATCTTATTTATGTTCTTATCTTGTTTATTTATGTTTCTTTTCTTTATTATGTTTAACTAAGTTTATTATGTCAAGGTGAAAAGGTTACACTAATGGTGTAAGAATAAGTATAATATAAACTCAATATGAACTTCAATGCTCATATCCTAAACAACTTGCTATTAACATGTTTTATCATTTTTATCTTATTAATTCTTAATACCTAGCTTTTTAAATGGTTAATATAACACTTGGTACAACAAATGCTTAGCACTTTCATAGCCCAAACGTATGGTATAACCTACACCTGTAATATGAAAGGAACTTGATTTGTTGTTAACATAAGTTAGCATCATGAATTCCTGACAATATTTAAAAGTTTGTTGTTACTTAAATAAGATAATTAATATGATCATGTTAATAATTTATAATGAGCTATTAATGACAAATCATCCGATTGGAACCTCCTTTGTGTGTGGTTTTCAGTTAAGTAATAAAAAGAGTTTATACTATACTTGTTTGAAATACCTTTAGTGGATCCTCTAACCTTGACATTTATTTTTATCAGTGTTTAATCCTCACATTAATCTACATCTCAAAGTCCTCTTTAACTTATTGTTGTTGTTGTTGTTGTTGTTTATAATTTATATAGTTAACCTCCCTGTGGTTCGACCCCGGTCTTACCGGGTTATTTATTACTTCGACACTCCTACACTTGGGAGAAGACATCAATCTTTTGATTGTGTCAAGCCACAAGCAATAGTGAACTGCTACAAGACAACACTTTGTTCCATTACAAAATAAAACAAACGAACAAGTTAATTGATAGGGTGGCTCGAAAGGTAAATGAATTGCATGTGAAGGCCTCTTTGATCAACAATAATACTATTAGATAACTAGAATACTTGAATGATGTTTCAGCCTTTATTAGAAATGTAGTCAATATAGGTATTGCTTTTGAAAATGAATATATATGTATAGGAATCTTATCTCTCTATATGTAAGAAAATCTTCTTCATATGTAAGAACTATTTGTTTTTATTGAATGAAAGAGGCTTAAACCCATCTTTTTGTATTGTACTCTCCAACATGTATGGCATTTAACCGAGATGAAAACTCAGGAAAAAATCTCTTCAGATTTATCAAACAATAGATTTTTCTTGTATTCAACAATAGATTTCTCAAACATGTAATGGATTAGCTTTTTGAATCGGCTAATCCATATTTGATGTACGTGTACATATACTCTTATTTACATTCATACATGAGAATACATGTTATCGCACATGTGTGACGTCGTCACAATCATTCATTCAAGATCTCTCTAGTAATAGGAAAAAGAACGAGGAATTCTTGTTTCTTTTCAATAAAAAAATGGATGGAGTCGCCACCTAATATTTTGGTCACTAGGAACCCTAACTAATCTAAGAGTTTGGATAAGGGGACTAATTGTGTATGGAGATGACGTATCACCCCTAGTACATCTTACTTAAGGTGGGCTGCATTGTTTGTTTGTCTGATATAAACTAAGGTATTATTTTGTTTTCTAGTCGTTAGTCTATCTAATATTTAAAAAAAGTTCTCGGTAAAAAGATTTTTATTTTATCTGGTTAAAACCTAATTATTCTAATGTCAAAACAAATAAATAAAACATAGTGTCTTTTTTTGTTCAATATTAGGAATACATCTTACATATAAGTTCATAATCTCGTATATTAAAGGAAAAGAAAATATATTTTTTTTGATATTTTTTAATTGTAGCCAAGTTTTCATGGCTTTAATAAACTAGTTACTAAATCTAAAAAAACCATGTAACAATAAAAAGACTATTTTTTTGTGATTTTTTAGTAAGCTAAATCATGCCTTGTATTTTTTTTTACTGATTATGCAAATATGGTTTTTATTTTTATTTTTATTTTTATTTTTATTTTTTGAGATACTTAGGCATATACACATAAATAAAAATATATTTTTTGTATTTTTTAAATAAGAAATTTTTTATTTTTTTAATTTTTTTAGAGAAAAACAGGCATATTTAATATCAGATTAATATCTTATAGTATAAGTCTACAATCTAGATATTAAATGAAATGGTTGGAAAACATGCAAGGGACCTAAAAATAATTTTAATAAAGACACTTTTTCAGAAATTTTTGTAAATTATTTGGGATCTGTTTGGCAAAAGCATAAAAAATAAGGAAAAAACATTACTGGAAAATTAGTAATGCGTGTTTGGCATGTTTGCCAAACACGCCCTTAACTAAAAAATTGAGACTTAAAAAATGTCTTAAGGCCGTGTTTGACAAACACACCTTAAGGACAAAACAAATGTACTTTTCTTTTGATAAAAATAAGATATGTTGAATATGGTTTTATAGAGGAAATAGGCTCATCCCAACCACATAGGTTGGGTTTCTTGGCCTAAAGGTCCAAGCCCACCAACAAAGTTCAGAAACATAAACAAAGATTTGAAGATCAAACAAGGTCTTATCTTGAATCTAATGAAGAACATGAATAATATAAGAATAATCCTAGAAAAAGTAGATTCAATTTAAGATCAGATTTTGTTCAACAAACAACATAAAAAGGTGTAACTTGCGAAACTAAAACATAATCATGTATCAAACAACAAAAATGAGCTCTAATATGAACAAATCAAACCTAACAACAACAAAACCCTAAACCCACAATCAAAAGCATTAGTGATCGATTAATCCAAAAATAAGCTTTAAGATGATCAAATAAAGGTGAAAAACAATCATGTAAGTGTTATTGCCTCGATTGGAGCTCAAATGGAGCCTTAAACATCAACACTTGAGAAGACCCTAATTTGGGTTCAAGAACATTCAAAAATAAAAACCTAGAAATTCAACCTTAAACCTAGAGAAGGCTCTACACACTTTAATCTAAAAAAGCATAAAAACCCAACAATGAGGCCTAAATATAGTAACCCTTACTAAAGCACACTCATGTACACTTCAACAAACATAAAAAAAAAAATAAAAAATAAAAGCAAAAAAAAATAATGCAATAGTATTTAGATCAAGCTTTATAACAAACATATCTGGAAATCTAACAATATAAGAACATTAATTTGCCACATCTTTCAAGTTTTGAAAACATGAACTTATGCTTGTTGTGACTCAAAAATACACCAAAATAACAAAAATGCATATGTGAAACTAAACTTCCTAAATGATTCAACAAAAAAAAAGTAATCAAACTAGTTAAGAAACTTGATAAAACATCTCTTAAGTTAAAACATATCATTGAATTAACATTCATAACACATTAAATTATACACCTAAAACTCTGCTTTTTCTTTCCCAACCCCCTTTTTCTTAAAGAGAAGCTGCTCTTTTATAACCAAAAACCCTCTGAAAGTTGTTGCTTAAACAAGAATGATTTTGCATTAAAAAAAAAGGTGGTTTTGCGTATGAACAGGTTTTAATTCATTTAGTACAGTAATCAATTGCTACTAAAATGAATTTGTGTTCATTGTTGGCTTTTAGATTAATGGATCCAATAACATCTATCCCCCACATTGAGAATGGTCAAGGTGACACCATGTTGAATAAAAGAACTAGTGGCATATTGATCTTATCTCCATGTACCTGGCACTTGTGAAACTTATCCTAAAAAATCTATAATGATTTAATGCCTTATGTTGTTAGGACATCTTTGTTAACCTATATGGCAAATCATTTTGGTTAAGCTAGTCTTTTAATCAACTTTTTCACATTTTCCCTCTTAGATGCCAGAGATGTAAACTTATGTGAACTTAAAAGGATTGCATAACACCTATGGTGATCCTCAATTGCAAAAACAGTAAAATCAAATTTAGTCAATAAGCTGTGGAATTTCGAAGTGGGTGGTTGCATCCAAAATCTACCTTTTTCTTATGCTTAACAACGCAAATTTTAAATAACATCAAAAAGAAAATTCATTGATAAAAGTAGTTTCTTCTTCTTGGGAAATATTCCTGATCTTGTTCAACTTTCTCTTGTTGTCTAAGCTATTATTTCCAAATCAAATAATTTAGTTGGCTATGTGTGTGAATTTGCAATTTTGTGATGATAAATTTACCATGTTCTTTGAAAATGTATAAATGATAAGTATTTTGACTTACAATCTGCAGGGATATGCACTTCTTTGTGTGGACTTCCCGTCTTCTGATCTTGAAGTAGAAACACAAAATGAGGATGAGGTGACTTGCAAACACAATTTTTCATTTTTAAAAAAAATTATTTATGTTTATCTAATACTCACAAGAAATAGAAAAAATAAGATTGCAGCGTCATGAAATTATTCCGGTGTTGAATCTTTGTTTGCATGTAGTTTTGAAAATTGACTATGAGGTTGTGTTTAGTTTACATGACACACCAATAGATTGTTTATTTTAGGTTTGTTAACTTTTAGTTAATGAAATTTTATGGATATAATTGTATTATATTGTATTTTTAAGTTATTAAAACCATGTATGAATTTTTATTTGAATTATGTATTTTAAGGTTTTTGGACATTTGTATTATTTATTTCACTTTTATTTTAATTGTGTTATATTATTATTTACTACTTAACTGGAATTGTCAATATATAATTAGTTAAAATATTTTACTTCTAATTTTATGATTCGAGTTTACGATCCGAGTTTATATTATATATTCTGTGTCGTGTCAAAAAAGCATTTTTGACAACCTTGAGAGAGATATTAAATGTTTTAAGTGTTTAGAAAAGGAGCACATCGCATCTTACTGTCCAAACTGAAGAGTTATGCTTACAAGAGGCAATAAGCAGGTTGAATCTAAAAGTGACAGATCTAAAAGTGAATATATGCCACATTTGGAAGATTGTAATGATAAGGAGATTGCATATCCTGTTAAAGGGGAGGCCTTAGTAATAAGGCGTACCCTGAACATGCAAATCAAAGAAAATAATGTCAATCAGCAACGGAAAAACATATTTCACACTTGATGCCACATCCAAAACAAGGTATGTAGCATGTTAAATGATGGAGGAAGTTGTGCTAATATAGCCAGTGATACTCTTGTGAAGAAATTGAATCTGAGTTATATTAAGTATCCTAGGCCTTATAGATTGCAATAGTTGAATGAATGTGGTGAAGTAAAGGTTACTAAGCAAGTATCGATTGTGTTTACTATTAGAAATTATTCTAATGAGGTTATATGTGATGTAGTTCCAATGCATGCTAGTCACCTACTTTTTGGGGGTTTATTTTTTTGGGTAGTTCAATCGGAAGGTGATTCATGATGGGTTTATAAATAAATTCACTATTGTAAAAGATGGTAAAACCATCACTCTTGTATCTCTTTCTCTAAAATAAGTGTATGATGATCAAATAAAATTAAAAGGGATTGTGAGGATGGGAAGATGAAAATTCACGTGAGGACAATAGTGAGCGAAAACCATTAGATTCGGCTAAATCTAAATCATTAATTAAGCATGTTGAATAAAAGAACTAGTGGCATATTGACCCTAGTACCTCTTATCCATGTGTAAGAGGGGTCCAATACAACCTTATTTGGGCCATGAGGTGAGGACAACAAAGGAATCAAAAGAATTCTACTACAACTTGGAAACAACATGGGTGGCTACCTTTTCCTTTTGTTTTTAAGATTAAAGGGCTGCATGGAAGGCTATAAATAAGCCTTGAATCAGTTCTGTAATATTTTACTTCCTTCTCTTCTTCTTATGACAGAACATGGATTTAATATTAGAGGCTTTATTTTATTTTGTTAGCTACAATCCAAGGCTTGTTTGGGCTTAATTAATAATTTATTTTTAGTTAGGATTCAAGGCTTGTTTGGATTAAGTTATGGGCTTTTCAGTTTAGAGTTTTGGGTTAGTTTTGAGTGGATCTCATATACATAAGGGGTCCATTAGGGTTAATTTTTCAAGAACTATTTAAACTCATGTAAGCTAAAATTTCGGCAGCTTTGATGATAATTACTTCTGAATTTTTCAGTTTTAACGTGTGAGAGTGATTCTTGCATTCTTCAGTTCTTGAACGAACTAAATCTAACTTATTGAAGATTAACTAGCTTTGTGGTGTCATTTTACTCAATCCAATAGTGTTGGTGCCTTGGGGCAAGTTTCCATTGTGTTACACTCCTATTAGATCTATTTCAGCTTTTCAGGATCAGATCTCAATCTTGATTGTGGGTTGCGTGACCACGTGATCATGAGGTTCGCATCAAAAAGGTTAGAGTAGCATTCAATGTAGTGGTAGGTACGCTACAAATGAATAATTTGAAAATACATGTGTTGTTTGATCCTAGTGCCATTTATTTATTTATTGTTACAAGAACTGTAACCAAATTAGGAAAATAAGTAAAAAGGGTAGAAAAGTGATTTATAATTACGTCACTGTTGGGATATAGGATGGAAATTGATCGTATGTACGTAGGAGTGAGAGTTAGCCTAGTTGGATATGAAACAAAGGTAATCTCGATACCTTTAGAATTAAACGATTTTGATGTAATCCTAGGTATTAATTGGTTAAGTAAACACATGGCCCAAGTGGATTGTTATACCAAGACCATTACTTTCCAAAGACTTGAGGGTAGAAAGGTGGTCTTCAAAGGAGAAAGGATTTCTATCCCAATCAACCTAGTTTCAATTGTAATTGCTAGGAAGTTGCATAAAAAGGGATGTGTGGGATACCTTGTGTACGTCTTAAATTCTAACGGGGGAGAACTAAGGCTAAGTGATATCCTAGTTATAAGAGAATTCTTGAATGTGTTCCCCGAGAAACTACGCGGACTACCCCCAGATCGAAAGGTTGAAGTATCCATCAATACCTTTCTAGAGGTGCCTCTGATAGCACAACCATCATACAGTTAAAAACCCAGCTGCAGGAATTACTGGACAAGGGATTTATACGACCCATCAATTTTCCATAAGGAGCACTGGTTCTATTTGTGAAAAAAAGGATGATACTTAAAAGACTTTGCATAAACTACTGTCAGCTAAATAAGATAATAATGAAAAATAAGTATCCGCAATTGTGGATAGATGACATGTTCGATCAACTAAAGGGAGCTAGGGTATTCTTAAAGATAGATTTGAGATCTGGATATCACCAAATGAAGATTAAAGAATTGGATGCATCGAAAACCGCATTTAGGACCCAATACGAACACTATAAATTTTTGGTGTTACCATTTGGGTTGACAAATGCCCCGACCAGTTCTATGGACCTAATGAACCGGGTTTTCCAACCGTACCTTGACAAATTCATGGTAGTCTTTATTGATGACATTTTGGTCTACTCAAGCTACTTTGAAGAACATGAATGGCGGTTAAAACAGTGATACAAACTCTGAGAAATCACCAATTATATGCTAAGCTGAATAAATGTGAATTCTAGTTGGAAAGAGTAACATTTCTAGGATACATCATCTTTGCGAAAGGTGTCTTTATAGACCCCCAAAAAGTTAAAGTAGTCTTGAAGTGGGAAAAGCCAACTACAGTAACTGAAATATATAGTTTCTTGGGACTTGCGGGATATTATAGAAGGTTCATTAAGGAGTTTTCTTTGAAAGCGACTCACTTGACGCAATTGACTAGAAAGGATAAAAAGTGGATATGGTCGAAAAAGTGTAAAGAAAGCTTTCAAGAACTGAAAAAGAGGCTCACAACAGCTCCTATGTTATCACTCCCTTTAGAAACTAAAGGTTTTGTAGTGTATGGTGATGCCTTGAGAAAATGGCTTAGGTGTGTCTTAATACAACATGAAAAAGTAATTGCATATGCGTCAAGGCAGTATAAGACTTATAAAGAGAATCCAGTACACGACCTAGAGTTGGCTTCTATGGTATTTGCTTTTGAAAGCGACTCATTTGACGCAATTGACTAGAAAGGATAAAAAGTGGGTATGGTCGAGAAGGTGTAAAGAAAGCTTTTAAGAACTGAAAAAGAGGCTCACAACCGCTTCTATGTTGACACTCCCTTTAGAAACTGAAGGTTTTGTAGTGTATAGTGATGCCTCGAGAAAAGGGCTTAGGTGTGTCTTAATGCAACAAGAAAAAATAATTGCCTATGTGTCAAGGCAGTATAAGACTTATAAAGAGAATTATCCAGTACACGACCTAGAGTTGGCCACTATGGTATTTGCTTTGAGAATATGAAGGTATTACCTCTACGGTTCCCGAGTTAAAATCTTCACTGATCACAAATGTCTAAAATTTTTGATGTTGCAAAAAGAGTTAAATATGCAACAAAGAAAATTGATAGAACTCATCAAAGACTATGATTGCACCATAGAGTACCAACCCAGAAAGGAAAACGTTATAACGGATGCCCTTAGTTGTAAAAATAAAGCAACCCTGAATAAGCCATCTGTATGGGAGGAACAACCACTAATAGAGCTGAGGTAAATAGGGACGCAATTAGGCATTGACTCCAGATGAGTGTTAATGGTTGACCTAACAGTACGACCAATATATCGAGAGCAGATATTACAAGCTCAACTCAGTGATATTGAGGGGTCTAAGATAAGAAGTAAAATGGATGTCATGATAAAAACCTCATTTCGAGTAGCAGATGATGGGACATTAATTATGGGACAATGTGTGTATGTTCCTAACAACGAGATGGTTAAACGGAAGGTTTTGCAAGAAACACATAACTCCAAGTTTGTCATGCACCCTAGTAGTACCAAGATGTACCAAGACCTGAAACCCCACTACTGGTGGCCCAACATGAAAAGAGAGATAGCTGATTACGTGTTGAAATGCGACATCTGTCAACAAGTTAAGGTAGAGGAAAGCAACTGTCATAACCCAATTTTTACTATTTTTTTTAGAAAGTTTCCAAAAAAATACTGAATTCTTATAAAATATGTTTCGACGCATTTTGGCTAGTTTCTGGTCATTTCATAATTTTCAACTATCTCTCTTGTTGTTTTCATATTGATAAATTTTTAAAAAAGAAAAAGAAATCAATCAAGCAAAAAATAACAATAAAGACCAGTTTAGAAAAAAGGATTTGAATTACATAAAGTTGTTTTAAAAAAAAAAGGAATTTTAAAAATTAGAAGCTAGAAGGTGGTAGAAGATCTTAGAGAAATCAAGAAAATAATAAATGGGTGTGGAGGATTGTAAAGATTAAATGTGAAAAGAATATTTTGAGTAGTATAAATAAGTGGTTATACACATACAAAAAGAAAAGAGAAATTAGTGAGAGCATTAACCATACAAAAAAAACCCACACCGAAAACACTTTTCCTCATCCTTTCTAACACACACCATCACCCTATACATCCAAAAGCACTTTCTAAAAAAAGAAGGTAAATCAACAAACAAAAAGCAATTATGACACATCAATCAGCCTCTATTCCAACCAAGACCCTTTATCTTCCCCAATAGCAAAGGTCTACTTTAGCTCCACTTATTCCATAAAGGCTCAAGCTCTCCACACAGTCCATCTTCTCTCCTCCATTGTCAACTATAATCAAGAACCACTTATTTTTTTCCTTGCCTTCATACACCACACATAAAAAAAAAATCATCTATAGTATGAAGATTGAAACCAACATGGACCCAAACATCAATCCCACTATAAACACCACCAACATTAGCCTTTAACTAGCCATCAACAACAATCAGCCATTCATCTTCCAAATCACCACCAGCAAGGACAACCTCCACACGACAGCTATAATACCTATACACCTTTGAACACACAATCTATTTCCTCATCAAACCAACCACGATCAAATCATCCAAACCAATTGTGGAGAGAGAGGATCAAGAAACAATAGAGAGAGAAACGAATTTGTAAAAAAATAAGGAAATAAAGCCAAACTTTTGTGTGTGGATTTCCTTTTTTGCAGGTAGGGGTGACACTCAATGCTGCACAGGGAGGAAGAGGAGGAGGAACTGTTCCAGATCCACCCATTTTTTTGTTTCACCTATAATGATGCGTTAACCCACGCACTAGCAATGGTGGTGGCACATGGGACCCATATGTCGTCATTGTTCCTATATTTTCAACGATATCTATGCTTGATTCTAATAGTTGTTGGACACGTTAAACACCTCGGAAGGATGATCCATAACCATTAATCATTTTTTTGACAAATTGTTAAAATGTTGTGAAATTTGGGACAAAGTGCTCATGTTGTGTATAATCTTTGGATTGTTTGGACAATATTGATTTGGATTAATGTATGTTTTTTTTTAAGATGATTTGGTAATTTTGTTGGATTGTGAGTTTATTTTTATGGTTATGATTGCTATTTGAACATTGAATGTTGGTTAATGGATTATGCTTGAGCTTATATTAATTTGTATATTAAATATTGATTAATAGATTATGCATGGGTTTGTATTGATTCATTTGATATAGTACGTGATTTCAATGAAGTTCATGAAACTAACAAGAATTGAATTGATTTTGGTATTGTTGGATTATTAAGTTGGTGAAAGATGAATAAATGGATTGTTTTAAGTTGATATCTTGATTAAAACATGTTATTATGTATTTCCAAACTTGGTCTTAGTCTAATTTTAAAAAAAAAAATCAAAATTTTGGAAGACCTTTATGCAATTAATTTTGGGTATTTCATACCATTTCTTACCCTTTTTATATTTAATATTTAGGATTGTGACTCACATGTGAAGCGTTTTTCCATTATTAAATAAACTAATTTTCTTTAAGAAAATAAAAAAATAAAAACAACAAAAATCTTTCTATCAAAAATACATTTAAATATTTTTAAATTACATATGGTCGAGCCTCTAAAATAAGAATCATATTTGCATAAAAAAATAATATATTGCATGATTTAGCATTTCTTGAAAACACAAAAAAAAAATTATATCTTTGCGTGTATTTTTGGATTTAATAACAAGTTTATTAAATATCCATGAAAACTTTCTCTATATTTCAAAAACATAAAAAAACAATTTTGATTATTTTTATAACAAAGATTATAAATTTATATGTAAAATATATTTCCGGTATTAAAAAAAAATACAAAAAATATGTTCAGAATGGTTAGACTTGACCTATAAAGCTATAATCTACTCTACTGGTATGGTATAGTTTTAATCAATAGATAAACTAATGGTTGGAAAATAAAAATATCGTAGTAATTAGACAAATAAACAATATAATTTATCTTAGATAGAATATATTAGAAGTGAATTGACCTTCCTTTACGTAACTAATTTTTTTATCTAAATTTAAAAAACTAATTTTTTATTTTATTTTTAACTAATAAAATATAAAAATTTCTTTTTCTTTCAACACACCACGTGCACTGAATATCCTAATCTTAGGAAACAATTGCCACTGTACCGCACATGGAAAAAAAAGGAAAGCTTCAAGGTTTTTGGCATCAGCCTTGCATCATAGTGAAAACGTAACAACGCTTATGTAAGAAATATATTTGGAAGGAATTTTCCGTGAACCTTTCTCCATTGCCTCCTTCCTTCGATCTTCCTTTATTTTACCTCTCTCTTTCCTCATATCTTTTCAGTCAAAGAAAGAAAAAGGCATAAAAGCCAATCTGTATCTTCTCTTTTGCTAACTCACCACTAATATATATGATCCAAATATCCCATTTCTGTAGTATATATAGTAGTTAGAATAAAAAACAAGCAGGAAAGAAACAAAAACTGGAAATAATGGGCACTTGTTTGAGTGAAAAACTATCATCAAGCAGGGAAAAGGTGATAAAAGAACTTGTTCAAGGCCATGAATTTGCAGCCCAACTTCAAATTCGCCTCCAGAAACCTTGTGGAAATTTTGATGGGCGTTTTTCTTCAGCGGGTGAGCTTGTAGGGAAGATCTTAAGATCTTTTTCTGAGACTCTTTCTGTCATTACTTCTAGTGAATCTGCAGGTGGTGAGAATTGTCAAAATCTAGCAAGTTCACTAGGAGACTGTGCGTGTTATGATGACCGGAGGTCTGAAGATTCCGGCGAGAGCAAGAAGAGGCCGGCTACCACCAAGGATAGGAGAGGTTGTTACAAGAGAAAGTAAGTTTAACCATATCCATCGTTATTATGTAAATGTTAGTTATAGATCCAATTACTGCACTTCTACCTTAATTAGTAACCATCATAATTAAAGATATTCATGATAATGACCTGCACTTCTGATACCTTTAGAGGGGGGGATTGTGATATTTTCTTTTTCTTCTGGATTGTTGTGAGATAATTGGTGATACATTTGCATGATTTAGTTATTTTTTAAATTTTAATGAAAACTAATACAAACATCTTTGCTTGCTCCCAGAAAGATTTCCCAATCATGGACTACAGTCTGTCCTACGATTGAAGACAGTCATGCATGGAGAAAATATGGGCAGAAGGGGATCTTGAATGCTAAATACCCAAGGTAAATGACCTCTCTCTCTCTCTCTCTCTCTCTCTCTCTCTCTCTCTTTCTCATTTCATTTGATGCTTCATTATTCCGATATATAATTATGGATCCATTAATTTTGAGCCTCGTTTGATATAAATGCAATCTTGAAAAGTGGTGGAGTCCCCGACCATTAATTTTCATAAAGCAA
>Ga0325414_1003537_pt1 | contig 16258 bp, 7 predicted proteins | sample PopdelMetagenome_8_FD_206183 | JGI IMG/M metagenome (GOLD analysis project Ga0325414, IMG submission 206183) | Populus deltoides microbial communities from Bellville, Georgia, United States - Leaf-PdKOR-R3 | ecosystem: Host-associated > Plants > Phyllosphere > Phylloplane/Leaf | place: USA...
ATTAAAACCGAACGGTGCGTGTTAGCATCTCGAGGATAAATGTAAAGAATATAAAGAGTAGAAAATGTCACCGTTTTAAGATATGCCTGTCTTTTTTTTCTTTGTTTTTTTTAAATTAATCATTTGATAGTTAGTTTTATAATAAAAGTTTAGGGTAAAGAGGTTTGTTTTTTTATGGTTGCTAATATGATAGTTATTAAATGATTACATGATCGTTAATTTCAGGATCCGTGAGATTAGTCGAGATATATATAAACTGATCCGGATACATATATTAATAATAATTAAAAAAAAATTCAATAAATTAAGTGCTTGAGAGAATAACCTGAGTTTTAAATTAGTCAGTTTTTTTTTTAACCAATAGGAAATAGGAACTAGGAAGTAATATATACCATAGCTTACAACTTATTAACAAGGAGGTAAATTTTCTTACATTTTTAATGTTATTTTTATATAAACGATTCTAATGAGGTCAAGGAAAGTAAATATAATCCCATTTTTTAACATAAAAGTAATCCAAAAAAATAAAATTTAGGAATTATTTTATCACGAGAAAACAAAGAATTTTGTGGATATAATATATGCAAGAAAGAAACACAAGATATTTTTATATGATGGTTTATTGACCTGAAACCTCTCATGTCGTGAGATGTTTGGTCAAGTAGAAGGTCCAGTACCCGAAGGAGTGTTGACTTTATTCCCCCTTTGTTTCTTGAATGATTAACATTTTGAATATGTTTGCTGAGAAGTGACCTAAATTAGATTATGATATACGGTGCTAACTGTATAAACTTAAAATAAGTATTGTCGTGTAGTTGGATTTTTTATATAATATATAGTTGGATTACAACATCTGTGTTTTAATTAAAAACTGCCATCCTAACTGACTATATGGTAAAAAAAAAAAAAACAATGGAGGTTTTAGGTCTGTTTGAGAGTATAGTTGTGGTTGTTTTTTAAGGTGTTTTTCCCTCAAAAATCTATCAAAATAATATTTTTTTTATTTTTTAAAAATTATTTTTGATATCAGTGTATTAAAATGATATAAAAACACAAAAAAATATTAATTTAAAATAAAAAAATAATTTTTTTTAATTTTTTAAAAATATTTTTAAAACTCAAAAATCAAATTGTTACTTCATCTTCCTCACGTAACAACCACTTCAATTCTCCACAAAAAAAAAAAAAAAAAAACTTCTTTCTTCACGTAGCTTTTCGTTCTCTCTTGTGTTTGGTCTTATTTTGCTTTTTCGAATGTGTTGCTGATCTCAACGCTCTAATTATGAACGTTAATTAGGATATTCTAGTTTGGATGTCGGTATTATCGTGGGGGCCGGGGTACTCAAATTCTTTTAAACGTAAATAAGATTTTTTATATCTTATAATTTTTTTATATTATTATTAAACTTGAATATATAATTGTTTTGAATTTTTTAATAATTTTTTTAATCAATATATCTCTTGTTTATTGCAGTCAACATAATAATTTTAACTAGAAATATTTTTTTTCTAATTTAAAAAAATATAATTATTAAAATAAGTTAAAAAATATATATCAAAATAGTACGTATATATTTTGTGTGATTGAAAATTAACTTAATTATTAATAAAGCAAAATCATATTTCAAATCTATTCAAATATTATAATAATAAACAACTAACTTCAATCGAAACTTTATAAATTATATATTTTAAATATTTTTATTTTAAGATCAAATATATAACGATTAAAAAATAAATTAGTAAATTTTAAATAAAAATTTATAATAATATTTAAAAATCATGTTAAAAAGTTGAAGAGCAGATGAATCCAATAGATTTTTCTGAGTATCAACAAAAAAAAAAAAAAAATCTAAGAATCTTATAAGATTATCCATTAACATGTATGATTTAATTAAAATGGATAAATTACGTGGTGGCTACCCTTGAAATATTTTACGAAAGAAGTAAAGAGGTTTAAAGTAAATAATAATAATAATAATAATAATAATAATAATAAATGACAAGAAATTGCTATCCCAATGAATTCTTGATGTAGAAGATTGGCAATTGCCTCGTGACATGAATGTATGAAAAAACGTGTCTTTCATAATAATTTTGAAATCCGACCCGGTTAATTCAGAACTAAAACCGGGCCAAGTTAAAGAAAAAATAAAAAAAATTATAACTTGGTGTGACCCAACTGTCTGGCCAGTTGACTCGACTGACCCGACAGATTGATTCGGTTGACCCGGTAAAATCCGGTTAAAAACCCAATTACAACCCGTTGACTTTTATTTATTTTTTTTACTAAAATAATGTCGTTTTATTTTTTTTAAATAAAAATTAACCCGAACAACTCGGTGACTCGATTAAAACCTGGAATCCGAGTCAGGTTTAAAAACTATATTCTCAACCTCTGTCGATGAGTTGAAAATATTTCTTAAACAAAGAATCTTATATAAGAAATATAAAAATTTACTGAACTAAAATAAAAGAATCATTTTCAAGAATGATCCATTAATAACCTTTTTGTCAATCTAACCGAACAAACAATTCACAATTTAGTCCTCACATAAGAATAATATCTAATACTATCCGTAAACCTATGAAGCCATCTATCATAGCCATCACACAAACGATCTCCATCTCTAAGTACAGTTTGGGCTGTTCTTGCTAACAATATTTGTAGTGATTTTCACCCGATCATTGGGAGGCTTCACCTACTAGGCTACTGCTATACTTAACAGTATTATTAATAAAAATATTTGTTAATATTTATATTTACAGTAAGTCAGCACGAATATTACCAACACGCTCATTAATAGAAACAGAATATCAAAAAAAATCTTATCGATAATTTATGATTTGTTAGTAATAAATATATCGGTAAATTTACAAATAAACAAAACACATCAAAAAAATTTACTCGCTTTAGTCTATCGGTATCTCCATCAGTAAATATAACATATCACCGGCAGAAAAATCATGTGTAATGTCATCGGTGTTTTTATTTGTCCATCAATATATCCATCACTAAATATAACATATCACCGACAAAATACCTTCTGTAATTTTGTCAGTGAGTGAACAATAGCAATGAAATTTATAGTAATTCTTTTTCAACTTTCTCTAGAAGTTACCAACGGAGTTATTCCGTTGGTAAACCTGTCAGTAATATTTTAAAAATATATTGAACATAAATAGAAAAATAATTAAAATAATATAAAATTCAAATACTTACTCCAAATTTAAACATTTGTACTTTCAAATACAATAAATCTAAAATAAAGACAGTAATGAAGAAGGAAGAGGCTGGTTGTCACCGGAACTGTGATGCCAATTAGGGGATGCACATATACATCCATATGGGATCTCATCTCCATGACCAATCAGTGGAGTTTGAATAATCATTGAGCCTGCACTTGTTGGTCTAACATTGCCGTAAACTTCAAAGTTTGAATGCTCATAATTGATAGTAAGCATTTAACGGTTGAAGCACTACGGGCCATCTACAAGCTCTTGGTCGTAGTGTTTAAGAGTTCATACATGCGATTTCTATCGGGTCCACCAGATGATCTTGCCTCCAAACACAAATCTGATTTGAGATTCGGATGGGTCAAAAGATCATCCTCATATCTCTACTTCAACTGACTATTATATGTATTCTGAAAACAAAATTCATCAAATTCAAGAAAATAATAACTTAAGAAAAAAATGGTTGAAAACCAACATACTACAAAGTGCTGAGCTCAGCTATCCATGAATTGTTGCACCTCTTTTTAGCAGTCCTCACTTCATATATGCGTTTCAACAAAAAGTTCCATCAAGCTAGGCTCATGTCCAAGAACTGTAGCCTGTAAGAAAAAAATATTGTCAGTTAAATATATTTATAAAAAAAACTAATAAAAAATGGATGTAATAAAAAAATCCAATCATCCACTTTACATGTGAAATGAACAGAACGAAACTGCTAGTGTGTGTGGTAACATAACCATGAACACGTCGGTTATGATTTTGTGCACCAGACTATGATCATTGTGTGAAACGCGTAGGCGTGACATGTTGAATGTGTTTTGCCCATACAACCTCTAAGATGTACGGTGGTTTAAAATCCTTCCACACCGCCATGTCTTTCAATCCTGAAAGTTCTCTTTCTTTCGCATATTTTTTTTAACATCGTACCAAAAATCACGCAACCTATATGATAGAAACTAATTATTTGTTGGTAAATGAAAAATTAAATTTTAATATTTGGAATAAAAAAAGTATCTTGAATTTGATCTTACTTAATTGCAGTGTGATTCTCACAAACACTCCTCGCAATATTATTATCAGCTCTTTCCTATTCAAATTTTCTCTTGAAGTAAAAATTTATAAAAAGAAAATTTTAGTAATTTCAATAAACTAACCAAATTAACATAAAAAATATTTAAGTTAATTCTAACCTTGAAAACCATCTATTGACCTGCGGTTTCTATTTAAGATGTTTGAAAACTTGGCTCAATTGAAACAATGGAATTTCTATCGAAAATTTAAAGGCTGATATTATTGCTCTCGCAATGTCAATGTTTGTAAATCTAAAATTGCATTCATTAAATGAAATTATTTTTTCAAAAATTATTAAGCAGATCGTTGTAAAATCAAAACAAACTTACATTGAAAGTCGTTCTTCTACTAAGCCTCGTACATGCAGGTAAATAGATCCTATTGTGAAGATACCCCCCTCGACGTTGCAGCATAATAATCGACGAGCCCATGTAGTAAGTCGATGCTTGTGCCTCAAGTGTCTATTCTTGATCGACACCTAATAACTTGTGGTTGTCAGCGTCGCTCTTAGAAGAACTAACAGTGATCTTGTCCTTGCGACATGCAATATACTTTTTTATAGGCATCTATACAAATTAACAGATAAAAAATGAAATGATTCCTACTTTTAAAATACAGTTCAGTAGCACCTCCCCTATACAAAAGACCATGAAAAAAATTTAAACTTGCAAATACAACATATATAAGCCACAAACCATTTGATTTGATATAATTTCTACTAACAATTTAGTATAATTCAATTTCGTTCATTTTTTACGTGATGATATTTTTATCCTAAATTTACAAAACAATATTCTAAATGTAAAAAAATTAAAATTAATTATTCACATTTAATTGAAATTGAAAATTTTTTTGAAAAAAAAACAACTAAAATAATGCAAAAATTATTACAATAACAATTAAAACTCAACACAATCATTTCTAAATGATAATATTTTTAATCCTAAATTTACAAAAATTTATTCTGTATAGAATAAATACAAAATAATAATTAAAATTAATCCTACACATTGAATTGAAATTTAACAACAAAGTTTTTAAAAAATATCTAAAATTCAACAAAATAATGCAAAAATTATTTCAATAACAACTAAAATTCTTCATATTTATTCATTCATAAAATTATTAAGAACACAAAATTGAACAAAAAAAATGCAAAAAAAAAACACAAAAAAAAAGAAAAAGGAATGAAAAATTCTTACCTCAACGGCACGTTTAATTTCGGCTGATAATTAAAAAAAGAAAATAAAAGATATTGTTATTAAACAAAAAAAAAGCATAAAAAGGAATAAAATTGAAGAAAAACAACATACCTAAGGATGAGAAAAGAAGAGAATGCTTGATTTAGTTGGGAATGAAAGCGATAGAAAAGAAGAGAAGAGAAAATGAGAGAAATAATGTTGTGAAAGAAGAAGAAGGAAGAAGATGAAACCCTGTCTGTTTTGATTCTATTGTTTTAATTTAGTTTTTATGGACGGAATTATCGATGGCTTTTCATTCTGTCGATAAAGTCAAATGAAAATTTTTAACTTTTACAAAACTTTTATGAAAGCCCCTCTAAATATTAACGATGGCCTTTTCATTTCATCAGAGATGCCATTGGAAAAAAAGTCAACAATTAAAAGAGCATTAATTCTCAACGCATTGAAAAGTCAACAATTCCTATAATCTCTAAAATATACTGATTAACACATTTCGTCGGTATACCTATATGTAATGAATACCGTGAATAGTGTCAAGGAGAAGGGGAACAGTTCCCATAGTCATTAGAATATATCGATGAAAAAATTCTATCGACATACAAGTTTGTAATGAACACCATGAACAATATCAGGGAGAAGGGGAACAATTCTCATAGTCACTGGAATGTAAAATATTTCGTCAGTATACTCATATGTAATGTACAATCTATCAGTATTTTCATCGATGTAAAACAGTGTATAATGCCAAATTATATCTGTATTCTCTATTTATCTATCTATCCTACAATACTTAAATTTATAGCTGCACACATAGCACAATAACACCAGTTCACATCACAATAATAATATAAATATTTCTTTATCATTCAATAATAAATTAATATCATTGTCATAACATTGAAGTAAATTTTATCCATAAAAATTACATTATAGTATATGGCATTACACTTTCGAGTTGTGCAAATTAATCATAATTGTCTTCTTTTTTGTCAATTGACTCATCCTCATCTCCATCGCAATTTTCTACGTCGATTTCATTGCTATCATCTTCAACAACTTGTGCATGTTTGTTGTAGCTCAAAATATCATTCAAATCCTCAACATTAATATCAATAAAAATATTCTCAGCGATGTGAAAATTTGAATTTTCTTCAAAGTTATTAGACGGAGTAACTCGATATCGATTCACTAACTCACCAAGTTAATAGACATCATCTCTCACAATTAATTTATTGTTGTCATCTTGAACAATCTCGACATAACCCCCGAGTTTGGTTTTCACTATGAATAACCAATCAACTCTTAAACAATCATTTCTAAAAGAAGGAGTGCGTGTGTGTGTAATAAACTTACTGGCATTGCTTAGTGAAAGCAACGACATCGTCGCCATTGCAGAGTCTAGTCTTTGAATTAATTTTGACCAAACTATGATGAGGATTTACTATGGTTTCTTTTTCAGTGGTGTCACACCAATAACATATGAATAAAAATACTTTATTCTGCTCACTATGTCAATGACCTTTTCCAACTTCTCTTAGTAGTCAACTTCAAACTCATTAGAAGTCAACACCTATACACAAACCCTACTATTATATGTTTTTCTACCCTATACACAAATATATGTCCATTGATAAAACACTCGTTGTAGGTCTTCATCTTTCTTTTAAGATCCAGACTTAGTAAAGACGAAGTAACATTAGCATTCTCTTCCAATTGTTAAACTTAGTACATGAAATACAACCATGAACAGTTAACCAAAAATATATAATGAAATTAAGCATGCCAAGAGATAAGAATAATTAAATTATACTTACATGTGTTTTGAACCACGAAGAAAATCATTCATCTTGTAATTGAAAGATTTGAGATTCAGTTAGCTGTGAATTTTAGGACAATAAATATTGACGATGTTGCCTATGAGAAATTCAACAATGTATCAGTTTATGATATTATAAGAGATAAATTGTTTGAAAATAACATGTTAAGTAGTACACTTATGGAATAAAAGGTCTCAGTTCATTATGGTTAAATAACACATAATTATGTACTTTTCTTTATTCTATTTCTGACAAATATCATCCCTTCATAATATTTTTTGGTACGAGTCATCCAAGATGAGAGAATATTGACAAGTTCCCACACAAATGTACTTCCCCACCATCGTTACGCCTTGAAACACGGTTGATTCTTGTTTTCAACTAAAGCTCAAAATAGTACGGGATAAATGTTGAGATCTTTTCAACAATATAAGCCTCACTTATTGAAGCCTTAACATACACCTTATTTTTTAATTTTCTCTTAAAGTTGAACAAGTACCTATGTGGAATTAAATCAATGTTTTGAAATATAGAAAGAAAGACAATAAAATTTTAATTACGATGCATGTGTAATCCTTAACCTTTCGAATGGATACATTAATCTATATTGGACTAGGCCTCTAACTTCTGCCTCAAACAGTAAATGTATGGGTAGATGTTCCATTAAGTCGAAAAATAATGGAGGGAATATCATCTCAAGTTTGCATATTGTCTAGATATATTCATTTCAAGTCTCTTCATGTGTTGTGTTTGAAACTTGTTGGAGCATATATCTCTAAAAAGGTGACTGATCTTCGTGAGTGTATCTCATATCCCTATTTAGCAATAAATCCGGGTAAGCTAATGCAATGAGTGTTTGCATAAACATGTGGTGGTCATGACTCCTCCTTTTATACAACCTGCAATCCTATGAATTCACCAAGCTTGATATGTTCGAGGCATACCCATCAAGAAAGCGTAGAATTTTATCTAAAGTGAAGCTGGCTTTGAGTTTTACGACCCATGACTCGAGATAAACCAACTCAATATTTTTACAATTACAAAACAAAGCTATATCTATTCTAGCATTAATGTTGTCCTTTGTCTTTCCCTTCACGTCTATAACCATGTTAAAAATGTTATCAAACACGTTATTTTCTATGTGCATGACTTCAAGGTTATGACAAATGAGATTGGTCTTCCAATAAGGAAGCTCCTAGAAAATGCTTTACTTTGCTTAATTATAGGTCAAATCAAAATCATGAAACTTCTGCTTACTGGATTGAAAACCAAACACAATGTCACCATACTCTAACATCACGTCATACAATTCTTCACCCGAAAGAAGTCTTTAATGTTCGTTTTGAACTTGTGATTCGTTGGTAAGGACTGCTGGTGGTAGCAAAAAAAAGACATTTTACTGCTGTTTGTTAGTATGAATGTCTTATTATTTTCCATACAATATGGACATGCTAGTTTTCCATGTGTGCTCCAACCAGAAATTATTTTGTAAGCTTGAAAATCATTGATAGTCCACATCAAATCTCCCTTTGGTACATCTCTTTTAACGGTAGCGGTAATGAAGGTAGCTGTTTTTGGACTCTTTGGTAGTTCTTCCTTGGGAAATTTGTCATGTGGTTAAGAATAAATGTAAGTACTATCACAAACTCATTATCTATCGAGATACTTAATTTTGTTACATAATTTCTTGTTCACTGTTCATTGTTGTACTTGATGTACCAGGTTTATAAACTGGGAGAAAATGTTAGTGCTACATTGTCTTTACTAAGTCTGCGTCGTGAAAGAAAGGTGAAGTGCTACAATGGGTATTTTATCAATGGATACGTGTTTCATATTAAAGTATGGGTAGGGTAGAAAGATATATGACAATGGAGTTCGTGTTAAGGGATCAACTTCTAGTAAGTTTGAAGTTGATTATTATGGAAAATTAGAAGAGGTAATTGAATTGTAATATCATAACGAGCATAATATAGTCTTTTTATTCAAATGTTATTGGTATGACACCATTAATAGAGAAATCAGAGTAGATCCCCATCATGATTTGGTCCAAATTAACTCAAAAGCTAGACTCCACAACGTTAATGATGTCTTTGTTTTTGCCAAGTAATGCCAACAAGTTTATTACACATACACCCTTTCCTTTAGAAAAAATCGTTCAAGAGTTAATTGGATATCCTTATTGAAAACCAAACTCAAGGGTTGTGTCGGGGTTGTTCAGGATGAGAACAATGACTCAAATATGGGAGATGATGTCTTCCAAGTTAGTGAGCTTGTTGAACCATATCAAGTTGCTCCTTCAATTGATTTGAAAGAAAATTCAAATTTTCACTTCTTTGATAATATTTTTTTATGTTGACGCTGAGGAGTTGAATGTTGTTTTGAGCTCTAGCAGACAAGCACAAGTCGATGAAGATGATGATAACAATGATATCAACGTAGAAGATTATGATGGAGCTGACGATGAGCCAATCAAAGAAGAAGAAGACATAAACTATAATGTAATATTTATTGACAAAATTCTCCACAATGAAGTATTTATTATTATTATTATTATTATTATTGTATTGTGCGTGCAACTTTTAATTTAAGTATTTACAAGATGGATAGATGAGAATGCAAATACAATCTAGCGTTGTTCATTGTGCATCACACCGATAGAAATACAAATGGTTAGTGTCTGTCGGTGTATTATAGAGGAGAAAGGAATCGTTCCCCTCTCTTAACACTGTTCACCGTTTATCACACCAATAGAAATACCGATGGTTAGTGTCCATCAATGTATTATAGAGGCGAAGAGAATTGTTCCCCTCCCTTAACGCTATTCATTATGCACACACAGATAAAAATATCGACGGTTAGTGTTCGTCAATGTATTCCAGAGACAAAGAGAATTGTCTCCCTCCCCCTAGCACGATTCACTGTGCATCACACTGATAGAAATTCCGATGATTAGTGTCCGTCAAAGTATTCTAGAGGCGAAGGGAATTGTTTCCCTCTCTCTGACACTGTTCACTGTGCATAACACCAATGAAAATACCAACAGTTAGTGTCCATCGATGTATTTCAGAGGCAATTAAAGTTGCCTTCACATATCATTGATGGAAATTAAAGTTTACTGACTGAGCGGCAAGTTTCCTGAGGGAATCACCGAAGGACTATGAATTTCAACATGTTGGTAATTAATGCATCTCTGACCATTTACTATTTAGAGTTTTATCAACAAAATCACAGACATACCAAAAAAACATCTAGAGGGTTTTTTGAAATTTTTAGTGTGAAATAAAAATTTCAAGGGGATATTACCGAGGGAATCATCGATGGACTAAATTAAAATAATAATATTTAATAATCTGTCAGTGATCCCCCCAGTAAAACGTAGTATAAAACCCAACGTGAACATTAGAATTTCATTTTTTTTCTCTCAAAATGAAAATCACTCTTACTCTCTCAAATCCTCTTGTCAATTCTCTCAATCGGAAGGGCTAGAAGTTAAGTTTTCTTTCTCTCAACACAATTAACAGGTATATGTGGTGATTTTTTGACGTATTTTCTTCGGTTTATTAGCAATGTATTTTTTTTGTTTTTTTTTGTATTACACGCAAATAAAATCTGAAACTAAACACGCCATTAACATAAGAATTTTTCATTCCTAACGCCTATATTTATTTTTGTATATTTTTTTGTATCGCACGTGCAGAGTGAACACTGCTAAAAAATGATGCAAAATTCATTGACAACCGTATTCAATACTTTGTGGTACGTTTGTTCACCCATTTTCTTTTGTAAGTTATTATTTTCTTGAATTGAATTTGATGATTTCATTTTTTTTATTTCTAGGGGACATATAATAGTCGGTTGAAGGAGAGATACGGGAATGATCCTTCAACCCACCAGGATTTTGATCTAGATTTATGGATGGAGGTAGGATTGTCTGGTGGACCCGATAGAAATCAAGTGTTCGGACTCTTCAACACTACGACCGAGAACTTGCGGACGGCCCCCAGTGTCTCAACCGTTGGGAGCTTGCAATCGATATCGAGCAACTAGTCTCCGGAGTTCGCGGCCTAGTTACAGCAAGGAGTGCAAGAACATCGACCAATCTAAATAAAAAATATGAACGACTCTCTATGAAATATGAAAAACTCCATTGATTGTTCATGGATATTAGATCACAGATGTGTGGTACATGTGCACCCTCTTTTCAGCCTTAAGGTTTCGGGAATGACCAACATCCTCCTCTTTCTCCTCCTCCAGCACCGCCTTTGTTCTAGTTTCATTTTATTTGAACATATAAATTTGTAATAAATATTTGGCTTTTATATTAAGATAATTTATTTTTAAATACTTGAATTATATACAAATTTAATTTTTTTAATTATTTCCCTTTTCTATTCAATAGATTTTTTTAATAGATTTTTTAAATTATTATAGATGGAATTACCGACGAACTTAATCTGTCAGTATATTCCAGAGAGTTGAAAAATATTTGCTGTTATATCACTGATGAAATTATTTAGTCAGTATTTTACAGAGGGTTGAAATAAAATTACTTCAAATGCTATTGCCAATCATCGACGAAATAATTTTGTCAGTATATTCTAGCGTGTAAATTTATTTTTGGTTGCGCACTGTCCATTTGTAAAACTATCGGGTTTTTTTTATTGACAAATACTTTAACAAAAAATAAATTATCAACGAGTGGTTTTCTGAAGGACAGTTTCTATTTGTGAATCAGTCGATAAAATACGCGCCGACGGAATGGTAGAATAAATACCGACATAATATTCTATCGGTAAAATTGTTAAATATAGTAGTATAACGCGACTAGTTTCTGGAAATGGGCTATGGAACTAGTTATCCAGTAATAAGGCTAATGATTGGTAATGGACAGTAGAACTAGTTACCCGATAAGGGGTCTAGTGCCCAGTAATGAGTTAGTGCCATTAGTTCGTTTGATGATCAAAATATATAACTTAGTAAAATGGTTTGACAATAGTATTGATTGAAAAGATTAATTAAGACCATGATATATTATTGAAGTTGACTTATTGTTTTGTATGCTTTTATTATGTGGTTTTATTTATACCATGTGTTAAATCAATTTCAGGTACTTCGTAGCCTTGTGTAGACTAATAGATATTTAGGATCTTTTTTGTTTAAATAAAAAATAATAATTTTAAATTGTTAATACCTTTGCAATGTAAGTTGGCATATAAATAATGCTAAAATTTATGATATTTGTAATACTATTGATTTAATTTTTTATTAGACTTTTATAATATTATGAATTTAGCATATTAAAATTAAACATGCATGAATTTATGTTATAATGTTTTTCATTGAACTTATTTATTTTATCACATTTGATTATTATTATGTAAAATTCTTTTAAATTATAAGAAGTGATTGAAATTGGGATTATATATATTCTAATCCGGTAATATGATGAAATGGTAAAGTTTAGGATGATTGGATTTTATAGAAAAATAATTGTAAAGATTTGCTTGTAGTGCTGTGGATGACTTGATATTAATCTTTTTAAAGGAGACTTTGCTGAGATTTTGATAAATTGTTTTCATAAAAAACATTCCCTAGTCTTTCTTCTAATTGAAATGATAATCACACTGAACTTGAGCATTGAATGAGATCATTACATCCATTAACTAAAAAATCCATAAAATGTTATTTTACATAACTTGATTAGTTTTTTAATTTTTGACATTGGAAACTATTTAAAAAAAATTTAAAAAAAGCATCGTTGATTGTTTGCCTTTAAAAAAATTTAAAATAGTTTTATATGTCAAAAATAAATTCATCTTAAGCAAAATCATATCATGTGGATTTTTATTTTTATGTGAAAAAACATCTCATATCATAATAAAAAAAATTTACTAAAACAAACTACTTAAAAATAATCATACACACACATAACACAAAAACACATGAACTTAATAGGCAATGAGATCATCATGTTGCATAAATATTTACTACAATAGAAAAAAAACCTAAAAGATTAAAACTCCAGAAAAAGTAACTTTTTGAACCCATATAATACATTAATTCAAAATATTCTATTTGCAACTACAACCACTTTAGTGATTATTTGTGCTACTCTATATCATTAGTTCTTATAAATAATACTTTGTTGAACAACAATTCTATTTTAAATATTAAAAAAATTACCTACATTATGTAAAAAAAACTCAAAATAAACTTACAACAAAAATACATATGAAAAAAGTAATCACGTTCTTTAGCTAGTTGATAAATAATCATGTTCTTATATACAAGGTATTTTAAATCTGAATAATATCTTGTCTCCTGAATCCTAACTCGTTGCAAACCTACGGAGCAAACTAAATGATCCCTACCAAATTGCCATGAGACCCACCCTCTCTAAACTAGGGTCTAACCTTGTAAAATACTAAACATGAGTTATTTATAGATTTGAAACAACACAATTAAACAATAAGATTGTAATGTAAAAACAATTATGTTTTTTAAATAAATTGAATAATTGTTTATCAACAAATTTAATTTAAAAAACTAAAAGTGAAATAAAAAATATTATTTATTATTTAATTTAATCTCATCGGCAAATTTAGTTCCAATTTTCAAGTGTTAATGGAGACCTTTTGATATTATAAATATTTACATATACGACCGTAAAGATACTCTTTTAGTAGTTCAAAAAAGAGGATCCACCGACTAATACATTCACTTATTTATTACTCTACTAGAAGCCCACCATTATAAACATGTTTGGAGGGAGTGTGTTTTTATTTTTTCCTTTGTTTTCGTTACAAACTCCACCGCTAGTTTGTAATCAAGTCTTTTTACTAGATATTATATATTATTATGCTTGCAAGAAGATATTTATAATTTAATCTTTCAATTTGTGTTAGAAATTAAATTCTACTAAAGTTTTATATGTCCATAAACTAAACTAAATATTTCATTGTAGAATAAAAAATACTACACATGTAATGCTATTCAATCTCTTAAAGAGGTATACAATGGCTTTAGCACTTGTTATGCCTATTTGTTAAGAATTTTATTTTTATGAATATTTACAAGAAATCCTAAATCTTGTTAGAAGTGGCACCACTTCTATATTGTTACATGTGAAATTTTTACATGTCTATATTTTTTTAGGCACAAATCATAAAACTTCGTTAAAAACTTATACTTAACATCCTTGCGTATTAGTATGCAATGAAACTACTAGAATAGGGTCCAATAATTAAATTTCAGCTCAAAACATATACATAATAGTAATGTGTTGTTCTCATTAAACTAGAGATAAGTTTTTGTCTTGTCCAAAGTTGGATTCTTATCACTAGTATCTTTAATAATTAGTTTCAACCCTATTCCACTATTGTTTTTTCTTAACATATATTCTATATAGTTCTTTGGTGAATGAATTTACCAAATTATTTATAAACTTCTTATAGACAAGGATAATTACTTTACTTGTAATCTACTCTCAAACATATTCATGTTAGATATTTATATGCTTAGACTTATCATTATAAATATTACTATAATCTTTAAACATAGTTGTTTTAATATCACAGCACAAAAAATAGTTGGCATTGGTTGTGATCTCAACTTAATATCTAATATTTTTTTTTTAATTTTTATAATATTGCTATTAGCTATGGACATAAGTCTTTTACTTCAACCATTCTGTTTTTTTTGTTCTATGAAAGTCATAACCATAAATTTTGATTTCATGATAGAAAGTAAGATGCAAGTTTATTTTTTAAAGGCCCAATACATCACACACCTCCTTCAATAATAAATATATATCTAGATGTTGACTTGTTATCTTTTGAATTAGTTATCCAAATTGCATCACAATTATTGCCAACACAATTGAAGAATTAAAATAAAGCATGCCTAAATTGCTCGTACTTTTAAGATAACTAAAGACTATTGAAATAACCTTTCAATGATCCACTAGAGGCTTAAATGTATATATAGGTAGTTTGCACATAATAAAAGTTATATCGAGTCTTGTATAATGTATATATATATATAGACTTCTGATAACACTAGTATATTCTTGTTGTGCTATTATTTTATAATAATTACCACTTAACTTTATACTAGAATCAAACGAGGAGTTAGCCTTCTTTGTTGAGATGCTTAAAATTATTAAGTACTTTCTTAGCATAATATGACTGACTAAGTGCATAACAATTGTTCTATTTCTTAACTTTGATACTTAACTTGCAAACTTTTTTCTCATTCTCAGGAAGTACAAAACCCTTGGATTACTCCATATGTACTTCATTAAAGTCTCTATTTTAATAAGATTGTTTTAACATTCATTAGAAAAATATATAATTTATAAATTGATGTTAAAGTAAATAAATTTCTTATGGATTTTATTCTCTCCACAAGAGCATAAGTGTCAAAATAATCAACACCTTTCTTTTGAATAAAGCTTTTCGGAACTAATCTTGCTTTGAAGGCATGTATAAAATTATCAATATTTTTTTTCCTAAATATCCATTTACATCCCATAGGCTTGGAACCTTATGGTAAATCTACTAAGAACTAAGTATTGTTAGACAATATTGAGTTTATTTTATCATTTGCAACCCCCCCGAAAGCTAACATTTCTAGAAGACATAGCTTTGTAGAAAGTATTTGGATCATATTCGACATTTAGTATCACATGTGTCTTTTTCATCATTGTGGTTCTTTTACTTTCTATTAAAAATACATGTGTTTTTGTTTTTCATCTGTTTAAATCCTTCTAGGTTCTATCGAATCTTCAATTTCTAAGTCTTTATGCTTTTCATTTAAAATTAAACTAGGCATCATCACAATTAAACTAGGAAGAAATTTTAAAGTGCTCTAAGAGTAACTATCAATACTTACTTCATAAGAGAAAGATAGATATAATGAAGAGAGAAAAAT
>Ga0325414_1003538_pt1 | contig 16253 bp, 4 predicted proteins | sample PopdelMetagenome_8_FD_206183 | JGI IMG/M metagenome (GOLD analysis project Ga0325414, IMG submission 206183) | Populus deltoides microbial communities from Bellville, Georgia, United States - Leaf-PdKOR-R3 | ecosystem: Host-associated > Plants > Phyllosphere > Phylloplane/Leaf | place: USA...
CCAAATAAATTTCTAACTTCTTCTTGAGCTTTTCGCATTGCTTTAGGATTCTTCATTAGGAAGCTCATGGCCCAAATCACAGTAACTGCACCTGTGTCTGTCCCCCCAAGAAATATGTCCTGCAAGGACGCAAAAGAAAGTTAATTTGAGAATAATACTACAAAAATATACATTATATCTTTCTGTATTATTTATTGAGAACTAGCTTTAAACAATATTATTAAACCTGGCTTGGCTTAATCAATTAAAATAATATTATTTTTAATTATTTTAAATTCAATATACCTTAACAAGGCTAATCGAATCCTAAATTGAATTGCCAAGTACTTTAATTTGACCAAGTCAATTATGACTCATTTTTTCATAATTCAACTTAACCTGATCTTAGATCAACCTAGCAGGCCTGACCAAGTTAGTACAAGCTTGAGTCTTTTTTTCAATCGGCGATCTACTTGGTTTTAGGGTACACATTAACAGATTAGTATTTTTTACCTCACAAAAATATTCTCTCCCTCATTTAAATTTAAATTGAATCTAAATCTAGGACTTAGAAATTCGAACGTGGTACTGTATATATAACAGTCATCACTTGGAATTGAGAATAAAAAAAAGGAATGAAGATTGAATACAAGATGAAATTACTTGAGTTTAGAACTTATTAGATTACCGTTAGAATTGCTTTGATGTGATCCAGGGTTAGCTGAACTTTAAATGAGCCATCCTTGTATATCTGAAGCAAAAAATCAAGTATAGTATCCTCCCTCTCGGGCTTAGGCTTATTTGGATCAAGCTTCTCATCAATGATTCCTTTGAAGAAAGCATCAAATTCTTTGAAACTCTTTTCCAGACGATAGGACAGTCCGGTTAGTTTATCGACGAGCCAGCCCAAGCAAGGAAAATAATCCGAAAGGAAAAAGCTTGAAACCATAGCCTGGATTTCGTGAAGCAACTCTTGGAAACTATTTTTATCGCTTCCTCCAATTTCATACCTTTTTCCAAAGGCAACTCTGCATATTGTTGTGCTTGTGAGAGACACCAATTCTTCAGTCAAGTTGCATGGTTTAGAAGCAAGAGCTGATTTGGATATGTTTTCAATCATACGAGAAACCTCATCTTCTCTAATGGGACGGAAACTTTGTGCTCGAATTGTGCTAAAGACACGAACGACACATATTTTTTTCACCTCCCTCCAATAAGCTCCATATGGTGCCAAAGCCAAGTCTAAGCCATTGTAGGAAAGTTTTTTCATGACAGTCAAGGCAGGCCTGCTACAAAATTCGAGGTCATGAGTTTTCAATATCTCTCTAGCCATTTTGGCTGAAGAGACTATCAGGGCTGGCTTGAAACCTAGCCTCAAGTACATGAGGGGGCCATGTTTTTGAGAGAGTTTCCATAGATACTGATGAAGGTTGGAATTGCGAAGCTGGTGTAAGTTACCTATGAAGGGAAGACCATCAGGACCAGGAGGCGAACGGGCTTTTTTAGTGGTTTTGTTTCTCTTGATCAGAAGAAACAAGAGGAAAATGGGGACAGATAGAATTAGGAAGTCGGATAAAGCCATTGTGATTGATCTTGTGATTGATCTATGTTCTTTCAATCTTTATAACGAAAGCTAAGATACCTCACAGATTCATTGTATACACTGAAAAAAAAATAGCTGACTTTCCTTTAGATAAAAGGAAAACTCTTCGTGGATTTCTAGAGTGAAATTAATATTTTGTTTTTAGTTGACAAAATCATTTAATTTTGTTTTAAGTACATGGAAGTCTCATGGCATCTATTAATCATTACAGGAATGAATGAAGCCATTGTGATTGATCTATGTTCTTTCAATCACCATAACAAAAGCTAAAAAAACCTCACAGATTCATATTTCACCTTGTATTTCCACATTTAAATTATTATTTTGTCTTTAATTGGAAAAATCATTTAGCTTTGTTATTATTTTATTACTCTTGAAAGCAAAAAACATTAAATTTTAGTCGTGAGTTAATTTTCAAACATTTAAGTTCCTTCATTGCTCTTGGAGTTTAAAAAGCTTTGCATTTGATTTAGGGTTCTTTTGTTTTTTACATTTAGTTATTTAATAGTTATTGGGCGTCTTTAATTAGGGGTAACAGGGTGAGCAAATTAAAAGAAAAAAACTGGAATCACGTGAACAATATCTGATAGGTTTAGATGGAATGTGCGGTGTTGTCCGGTGGCCAAAACCTTGCTTCTTAGGTAGTGGCCAGAGTGTATTGGCATCCTCTCTATGTACAAGCGACTCAAAATAGTTACCGGTTGACGTGGGTGACTTTTGTTTTTTTCTTTTTCCCCCTCTCCTACTCGATTTTCATGCTAGCCTTCAAGAAAATCAAATCAGCCCCTGAAGTTTGTTATCCTTAAAATTCTTTCTCTATTTTTTTTTTACTATTTTTTATTTAAAATAATTTATTAAATTAAATATTGCACTATTAATTACTATTTTTTACAATCAAAATCACCGACGGATTGAAAAGTCATCGGTGGTATTTGAGGGAATTTTGAAATTTTTTGATTAAATTGAAAATTTAAATTAAATATTATAGACAAAATCACCGACATATTGAAAAGTCATCAGTGATATTTGGAGTGTTTCAAAATTTTTTTATTAAATTGAAAATTTTAATTAAATATTACAAACGTAATCACCAGCGAAATGATTAAAAATATTAACATTTAATTATCCGTCAGTAAACTCGTCGGTAAAATGCCTCAATAAAAAAACTAGAATCCCTCATTTCACAACAGACACGTCTTTTCTTCTTCTTCTTCTCTCTTCTCCTTATGTAAAAAACACCACCATCTCTTTTTTTCTCCTCCATGCTTATGTATGTCTTTTCATTTTTTCTTTTTAGTTTTTTTTTTAATTAACATACTTTATGAATTTTTTTTCTTCTCAGCTTCACTAGCAACTACATTAAGGTAAGATTTTTCTTTCTTTTTTGTGTTTTTTTTTGCATTGTATTTGTTATTTTATTTTTAAAATTTTCTGTTATTAATAATTGTATGAATGTTGTTGTAGGATTTTTTTCATATGATATCAATTTTGTTGGATTTTGTTTTACAATTTTGTTGTTCAATTTCAATTAAATTATTTTATTTGTTTCTAGATTATATGTTCTGAAATAGGTTTTCTTGGTTAGGTGGAAATTGTTTTTAGTTGATTTATTTTTTTGTTGTTGTTGTTTATTTTTTTGTGTTATTTATTTATTGTAAATTTGTTTGAGTTGATTTTTTTTTTCTCTTTTCCAAGCAACTCAATTCCTGAGTATTATGGAGTGTTCATTTATATTAATTTAATTATTTTCTAGTTCTATTAAATAATTTTTTAAAATGTTTTTAAATAATCACTGACGGAATTGCATGCGGTATTTATGTCGGTTATATGACAAGCTTCCCGAGGGAAATACTAACATAATGAAGCGGGTAAATTTTTTTGGGTGCTTTTCCTGTTAGTAAATCCATAGGTAATAAATAGTTTTTGTTACCGACGGACTCAGCGATAGATCAAAAATTACTGACGAGATTTTTACCGATCGAGCATTTCTGTCTGCGATCCTATTAGTACGTTCATTGCCGATAGAATGATAGTATAAATATGGACAAAACATTCCATTAGTAAATATAAGAATTTTGGTAATGTATCATCTTTGTACTTTTTTTTTCAGAAATACATAATTTTACTAAAAAAATTATCATAGAGACCCATTTATTATTAAAATTGATAATAATTTAGAAGCTCTAATAGCTATTTCAATTAAGACACCTGTATATTTTTATTTGATTTGATTTTAAGTTTTTAAACTAATTAAAATATATTTTGTTATTAGACATGGAGTTTTAGGAATTAGGAAGTCGAATAAAGCCATTGTGATTGATCTATGTTCTTTCAATCACCATAACAAAAACTGAAAAAACCTCACAGATTCATTGTATACACTGAAAAAAAAAAAGAGAGCTGACTTTCCTTTAAATAAAAGGAAAACTCTTCGTGGATTTCTAGAGTGAAATTAATATTTTGTTTTTAGTTGAAAAAATCATTTAATTTTGTTTTAAGTACATGGAAGTCTCATGGCATCTATTAATCATTACAAGAATGAATAAAGTTAACTAATGTTTTTTTTATATTTTTATTATATAGTGTAATTATTTTATTACTCGCAAAAAATATTAAATTTTAGTCATGGGACATTTTAGTTTTTGATTTAATTTTCATTCAGTTAAGTCCTTTTAAATTTAAAAAGCTTTCTCTTTGATTTAGAGGTTTTTTAGTATTTTACATTTTGTTATTTAATACTTATTGAATGTCATTGATCAGGGGAGCAGGGTGAGCAAATTAAAAAAAAAATTGAAATCGCATGTGTTGCTATTTAATTTTTTATTCATGTTTTTGATAAATTTTTTAAAAAATAAAATAAAAAATCAAAACCCTAAAAATATATTTTTGATATATTTGTATCGTTTTTAGTATTTTCAACATCATCTTAAAAGAGTTTAAATTTTTAAAGATATTTTAAACGCGTTCAACTTTTAACACGATAATTTTACAAATACTAATTTTTTCTATCTTGATATTGTTTGTTTTTAAAAATATAAAAAAAACTAAAATTAATAAAAATTAAAAAAATAAATTTTCTGAAAAGGGGAGAGTCAAACACAAAAAACCCTAAAGATAAAAAACCCTAAACCCATCTCTAAAGCCAGCCGGCTGCTCCCCTCTCTTGGGGCCAAAAAGAGAGAGCCCAAAGGAAGCCGCCGCCCCCTCCTTGACCACGAGCAAAAAACCAGAGAGCCCCTGCACTCTCTTGCCCCAGCCCCTCCCTCTCTGAACCGAACCCTCCATTTACCTAAACCAGGGCCCCCCCTTCTATTTCCCTTCTGGGCAGAGAGAACCAAAGCGACTTGCCCCCCCTCTCAGCCGGTCTTCACCATTAGCGGCCGCAGCGCCGCCCTCATTGTTGACCATAATAAACCTCCCCCATCAGCAGCGTCTGTTCTCCTTCGATCTCCTCAACCGTAGCGACCAAAACCGCCGCCCACTAACGCAGGAGATCAGCCCCACAGACGCCATCTCCAGCCCCCTCATCTCTGTTGAACCGAGACCCCCGCTCTCTTCTTCATCTCCATCACAGACCCGCTGCCGTTCCCTGCGCACAGGAAACATTCCCTTCTCCTCCACATCGAGGCCTGCAAGCACGGCCACGGCCACGGCCACCGCCAGATCTACAATCGTCAGATCAACCACCTGAAGCAGAGGAGAAAACGGAACCCATAAGAAAAGCAAATCTGCAGTGAAACAGATCTAAAAGAGAAGGGAGAGAAGCAGATCTGGAAGCAGTGAAAGAAATTTGAAACAAACTACTGGTTGTGTTTTTGGTTGTTTTTTGCATGTGACCACCGGTGAGGAAAGTGAAGAGGGGAGGAAGCCATTGCAGATCTCCCTTTCACGCGCCGCCACTGTTCCGGTGGTGCAGAAAGCCTTCCCTGTAATTCCAGATTGTTTTGGGGCTAGTTTTGTAATTTTGGTTTGTTTAATTTACTGTTTGTTTAATTTTAAATTTTGTGGATTTGTAACATGTAAATCTGGGTGTCTAAAAAAATAATAAAAAAGGGTGTATAAAAAATTAATAAAAAAAAGATGTGTGTGTGTTTGTATTTTTATTATGTATGTTATTGAATCATTAAATCAAAAGAAAGGCAAAAATAGAATTTAATGTTTAATTTGCATATGGTGTAAGTATTTTAATGACAAATAAAATCATAAATCATGTTGTATTTTTCTTGAAAAGGTAAGGACATAATTGGTTTATTAAAACTTTAAGAATTTGGTTAATAAGTTAATTTTTAAATCATATTAAATTATGAAGTAGTTTATTTAGATAGGATACGCTTGGGTGTTAATATTTTTCCTAGCAATTACTAGTTCATTTACCCTTAAAATTCTGACAACGACCAATGCATCTGGATTTTTTTAATAACTTTTAATTAAATACCAGATATTAAATATTAGGTTGGGATTTCTAAATTAAGCAAAATGAATGAAAAATTGCCATAGAACGTTGCCCGAGCGACGTGTGATAGCATGAACAATATCTGCCAAGTTCAAATGGCATATTAGATGCTGTTATGTGGCCAAAACCTTGCTTCTAGGACAGTCGTAAGGCGTGACCTACTTTTCTTTGGAGAATATTATTCGCTATGCTAAGCTCAACCTAGCTTCTAAGTCTTACAATTTTGTTTTTAGTAGCCTACATGCCCAAAACATGTCCTACAAGGTTAGGTACCAACTGTTTTAATATGCCCTGACTCTGGACACTCTTCTTTCGATGTGGGATGTTACAATCCCTCCACCTTAAAAACGAGCCGTCCTTGGTTCTAATACCATATGTAAGGCTCAACCCACTCCCCCTTGCAGAATATTGTTCGCTATAGCTCAGTTATGGCTCAGCCCAACTTAACTTCCACGCCTCACGGTTTTGTTCTTGGCAGCCCACAGGCCCTAAAATACGTCCTACAAGGTTAGGTACCAACTGCCTTAATATGCCTTGACTCTGGACACTCTTCTTTCGATGTGAGATGTTACAACAGTGGTCGAAGAGTTTCGGCATTCTCTCCACATACAAGCGACTCATGTGGAAAAATAGTTACCGGTTTGACATGTGTGGCCTTCTGTTTTCTTTTTTCTCCTCTCTCCTATTCGATTCAAGAAAATTAAATCAACCCCTAAGGTTTGTTATTCTTAAAATACTGTCCCTATTCTCCTTATAACAATTCTTTTATTTAAAATAATTTATGAAATTAAATATTATTTTCAATTTTATTCACAATAGATTTTTTTCATTTGTCGGATTTGATTCTCATTTTTTTAATTACTATTTATTTTGTTTGAGATGGTTTTTGAAATTAATTTTTTTTTAACAATTTAATCCTCCAACATTCTTTTCATTCACTTTCGATGGGATTTATCTTTCTTTTTAACATAACAAGGGTTGCCTCCGGTTTATTTTCTTTTTATCTTTGTTAAATTTAGCTTTTTTTAAAGGAATTTTGTATTTTAATTAAACTAAATTTATTGATTTCATCATTTGGCATTTTATTGGGCGGATGTTCCATGTCTATAATTTAGCTGGTTATAAATTTGATAGATTAACGCGGGTTTATAAGGTTTACTCAAGTTTGCTTGGTTTTTTTCTTCTTTTTTTAAGTTCATTTTTTTCCGGTTTCATCTACCAGCATTTTGGTATTTTGTTATTCACTTTCTATGAGATTTTTCTATGGTTTTGAAAGTAGCTCGGATTTTTTTAACCTTTGTTGAATCTAGCATTTTGAAAAAGAATTTTATTTTTTAATTAAATTAAATTAATTGCGTGAGAATAAGCATGGGATGCTCGTTTCATGGGGTTTTGTTTTTGTATGCTTTTCGAGTCACTGTTTTGATATCATGTGCAATCTCTTTTCATTTTCTAAATTCTTAGATTTTTGTTACTCCTTTTGAAAAGTTGATATTGCATAAACATTATTTTTTATGTTGGTAAAATTTAACAAATTAACCCGGTTTGTAGGGTAGGGCATGACATATATATAGTTAATATACTAAAAGGCCTTGGCATTTCATTGTAGCAATGAACAATTAAATGCCAAAGCCTTTTTCACCTTGGTCCTCAAAATTTACGACTATTTTCTTTTTTTTAAAAAAAAATTTAAACTTTGTTTTTTTTTTCAATTTTATCCTCCAACACTGAGTTTACCGGTATTGAACTTCATAATCTATTTCAATTTTCTTTCTATAGAGTTATTCCAGTCTCATGACCCGTGTTGAAAGTTTTACGGGTTAGCCATGTTGACTTGGGTTATTTTTCTTTTCTTTTTTTAATTAATTTTTTCTTAACTTCATCTTTCAATATTGAGTTGATTGGAAACTAAGCTTTATAATTGTTTTTTGATTCGTTTTCTATAGAGTTATCACAGTCTCATGACTTGAGTCATAAGTTTTGTGGGTTAGCTACGTTGACTTGGGCTTTTTTTATTTATTTTTTTAATTGAATATTTTTTTCTTCAATTTAACCCTTCTACATTGGATTGATTGAGAATTGAACTTTATAATGTTTCTCGATTTGCTTTCTATGGAGTTATCCCGGTCTTCTAACCTAAGTTTGACATGTTAACCTGGGTTAACTCGTGCTATTATTTTTGTTTGTTTTTTAAATTGAATCCTTCAACATTGGTTTAATTGAGAATTGAAATTCATAATTTTTTTTATTTACTTTCTATGGGGTTATCACAGTCTTATGACTTAGGTCACGAGTTAGGCCAGTTGACTTGTTTTTTTGTCATTTTTTTAGTTGATTTGTTTTCAATTTTATCCTTCAATATTGAGTTGATTGAGAGTTAGACTTCATAACTTGTTTCGGTTTGCATTCTATGAAGTTATCTCAGTTTCATGATCCAAGTCATAGGTTTGATCGGTTAACTCGAGTTAACTCAGGTGTTTTTTATGTTATTTTTTAATTGATTTTTTTATTTCATCCTTCAATATTGGTTTTGAATGAGATTGTGCTTCATATTTTGTCTTGATTTGCTTTCTATAGAGTTCTTCAGGTCTTGTGACTCAGGTTTAACATGTTGACTCAACTCAGTTTTTTAGTTGAATTTTGTTTTTAATTTTATTATTCAATACTATGTTAATTAATAATATGATTAAATATTATTTTTTATTTGCTTTCTATAGAGTTGTTAAGGTCTCATGATCTGGGCAGTGAATTTGGAAGCTTAATCCGAATTGATCCGAATAGGTTTAATGTGTTGTCATTTCAATATTTTTAAAAAAGATTTCGCCTTGATTTTTTTCGAGTCAAATTATGTTTTTATTGATCATTTAAGTTGTTTTTGAACTTGCAAAATCAATCAGATCAATCTTCAAAAAATTTAATTATTTTTTTTTGCTAAAGAACACATTAACAAATATTTTTTTTTTGTAAACAAAATTGAATTAAACTATAACATATCACGAACATTAATCTAACTAGCATATTGGCCCGCGTTCCGCAGTGGGTCAATAACAATTTTTTTACAAACGTAAAAAAATATTAAGTGTGTAGAGAATATTTTAAGTGTCATGGGTCTGGCGATCAAGCTAGACTCAAGAGACTTGGATCTGATGGCACGGCAAACCCAAAAGACTTAAGTCAGGCGGCTATGCTAGACATAAGCCAGTTGGGCCTCACAACTAAGCCAGGCCCAAAGTTGTTTTTAAACTTGCAAAATCAATTAGATCAATCTTCAAAAAATTTAATTATTTTGTTTTTGCTAAAGAACACATTAACAAATATTTTTTTATGTAAACAAAATTTAATTAAACTATAACTTATCACGAACATTAATCTAACTAGCATATTGGCCCGCGCTCCGCAGTGGGTCAATAACAATTTTTTTACAAACGTAAAAAAATATTAAGTGTGTAGAGAATATTTTAAGTGTTATGGGTCTGACAATCAAGCCAGACTCAAGAGACTTGGATCTGATGGCACAGCAAACCCAAAATACTTAAGTCGGGCGGCTATGCTGGACACAAGCCAGTTGGGCCTCACAACTAAGCTAGACCCAAGAGACTTCGGTCTGGCGGCTATGCCAGAACCAAGAGACTTGAGTCTCTTTGTTATAAATGTTTTTTATTTGTTATAAGAAAAACATTTAAACTACCTCTAAAGTATTCTAAATATAAATTATAATTATTTTTTTATAAATATTTTATACTTTTCTAAATAAAACTTTAAAAGTATCCTAAATAATAGTTTTTATAATTGTTTTTTTTAAAAACATTTAAAATACCATTGAAGTATCATAAAAAAAAGTTAATTAATTTTTTTATAATTTTTTTCTATAAAAAAAACATTAAAACTATCATCGAAGTATCGTAAATTATTTTTTTATAAAATAATTTAAACTACCCTTAAAGTATCCTAAATAGAAATCCTAATCAATTATTTTCAAAATCTTTTTATAATTTTTTATAAAAAATATTTAAACTACCCTTAAAGTATCATTAAAAAATGGTAATTAATTTTTTTATAATTTTATTTTTTATTTTTTTATAAAACAAATATATAAGGTACCCTTGAAGTATCCTAAATAATATTTTTATATTTTTTATATTTTTAGAAAAAAACATTTAAACTACCATTGAAGTATCCTAAATAGAAATACTAATTAATTATTTTTATAATTATGTTTTATTTTTTCTATGAAAAAAATTAAAACTATCCTTGAAGTATCATAAATAGTTTTTTGTAATTGTTTTGAATTTTTTATAAAAACAAAACATTTAAACTACTCTTGAAATATCTTAAACATAATTACCATTAATTATTTTTTATAATTATTTTCTATTTTTTAATAAAAAAATAGCATTTAAACTACCATTGAAATATCCTAAACAGAAATCATAATTAATATTTTTTTAAATTTTTATTTTTTTTATAAAAAAATATTTAAACTGCCCTTGAAGTATCAGAAACAGAAATGTTAATCATTTTCTTATTTTTTTTTTAAAATTTAATCTACCCTTAAAGTATCCTAAATAATGTTTTTATAAAGTTTTTTATTTTTTATAAAAAAACATTTAAACTATCCTAAACAAAAATCCTAATTAATTTTTTTATAATTTGTTTTTTATTTTTAGAAAAACAATTTAAACTATCATTGAAGTATCCTAAACAGAAATTCTAATTAATTATTCCTATAATTTTTTTTATTTGTTATAAAAAATAAATTTAAACTAACCTTTAAGTATTCTAAACCGAAATGCTAATTAATTTTTTTTTTATAATTGGTTTTATATTTTTTGTAAAAAAGCATTAAAAATATCTTTGAAGTATCATAAACAGAAGTGCTAATTAATATTTTTTATAATTGTTTTTATACAAAAACATTAAAATTATCCTTGAAGTATCATAAATAATTATTTTTATAAATTTTTTCTATTTTTTATATAAAAAACATTTAAACTACCTTTAAAGTACCTTAAACAAAAATGCTAATTAATTTTTTTAATTTTTTTTCTATTTGTTATAAAAAATACATTTAAACTACCCTTGATGTATCATAAACAGAAATGCTAATTAAGTTTTTTATTTTTAAAAAATATTTAAACTACTCTTGAAGTGTCATAAATAATTTGTTTTATAAATTATTTCTATTACTTATAAAAAAAATATATTTAAACTACCCTTGAAGTATTTTAAACAAAAATGCTAATTAATTTTTTTATAATAATTTTTTTATATAATTTTTTTCTTTTTAAAAAAAATTAAACTACTCTTGAAGTATCCTAAATAGAAATATTAATTATTTTTTTAAAAATTTTTTAATTTGTTTTTTTTAAAATAAGTTTGGCAGTCATGCCTTGACCCAACACAGTTCATCAACTTTTGAAATAAAAAAATAGAAAAGGCAACGCCCCTCATGGTCTTTTGAACATCTACAGTATGATCCACAATGAAAATACTCTATATACACTGTACCGACATAATGATTTTTCATCACGTTTTAAAATATAGTATAATGAGAAGTTATAAATAGACTTGTGTGTTGTTTTACCTTAGACCACCACATCAACTAATTTGTAACAAGACAAAAACATGTGAGGAAATGGTAAGGTCATTGTCCCTTTTCGAGGGTATTTGAGAGAGTAGTAGTTGTTGATTTTCAAAGTGTTTTTCGCTCGGAAATGCATTAAAATAATTTTTTTATTTTTTAAAAATCCTTTTTTCTTCAAGCAAAGTAAAAAATAAAAAAAAATTAATTTTTTTCAAAAACGCTTTTGAAACATAAAAACAAACAGGGCCGCGTAATAGAGTCCATATTGGACTGTTTTTTATGTCTTAATATACTTATATTGTCCCGCGCTCTATCACGGGTTGAATCAATGTTTTTTCAAAATTAAAAAAATATTAAGAACATGGATATTTTTTAATAGTATTATTAAACCTGATCAAATACGTTAATTTTAAAACCTCTCGACTCAACTCTTTGTCTAACTCAAATTTTTAATTAAACCGTATGAGAGCTAGCACGTTTTAAATCGATCAATTTTATAGGTCTAAATGCAACATTGATGATCGATAAAAACATAACTTAGCTTTTAAAAAAACTTCAAGATGATAATTGTTTTTTAAAAAATATTGAGATATGATCGATCTCGACCCTCCGCGACCCGGGTCATGGACTCTAGTGGGTTTCATAACTTTTTCATAATTTTTTTCTATTTAATTATATGATAAAAACAAATGCTTAGAAAATTGAGCACTAACCTAAAAAGACACTTATTTGAGACAATTATTCCTTGAAAGCAAACAAAAATTAATAATCCAGTTTTTTCCTAACCAATCCAATATTAAATGATGAAATAAAAAAATAAAAAACAATTAAAAGACCAAAAACAAAAAAAGCATATCATATCGGTTGGTAAACTCGTCAAACCTGTGAATTGAGTAAGTCGGGTTAGTACGTCAAACCTCTGAATTGAGTTATAGACTCCATTGAGATAATAATTTTTTTAATCTATTTTTTATTTAACTATATAATAACAAAAATAAATGATTGTGAAATTAAACACCAACTCAATACCGAGATTTTTTTTAGATCACGATAACTCCATAAAAGGCCAAACAAACTAATTCTGAAATTGAATTCCCAATTAACCCAATATCTAAGGATGAAAAAATTAATTTAAAAAAGTCAAACTTGCTAGACCCATGAACCAAGTTAACCAGCCAAACCTGTGAATAGGTATATGAATTTTATAAATTTAATAGCATAACTTTTTTACGAAACAATTTATTTTAACTATATGAGAAAAAAATAGACGATAAAAAAATCAATTTTAATTAGAAAAACACTCCACCAAACTCATAAATCAGGGCAAACCGAGTTACGCTAGTAAACTTGCAAACCATGCTAACCTTATAGAAAGGTAAATAAAAAGAAACAAATTATGAAGTTAAATTCTCAATCATCTGAATGTTAAAAGATGAAATTGATTGTCGCACCCTTGCGCGCGGAGCGCGGGGACCCTTGATTGATTTCGGGTTATTTTGTTTTTTTGTGTAAAAGGGAGTCGCCACCTAGTATTTGGTCAATAGGAACCCTAACTGGTCTTTCAGAGATTCTAAAGTAATGGATTGGTTGCGTAAAGGGAAGGTATTAGCACCCCTAGTATGCCCTACCTAAGGGAAGCTGCTTGGTGTTTGGTTTGCTTTATAATTGCTATAGTGTTGATGTTTTCTAATCCCATCAGTTTTTCTAGGTTTGATTCAAACTAAATTTATTAAGATAGAAATTCAAGGAGGTTCCATGTGCTTTAAAAGTTTATTTTCCCCTTAGTTGTTCAAGAGTTTGTGACTCGTAAATCGCAAGGAGGAGGGACAAAAATTTAGAAATCTAGGGTGCTTTAAAAACCTATTTTTTTTGTCTTAGTGTTTTATACTCTCACGGCTCGTAAACCGTGGAGTAAAAAATTGAAATGTCCTCGATTATAATCAAGGCTTCTTTCAAGGATGTGTGCAGATTTATTATTCCTAGAAAATAATTTTGGATATTTACCACTCTGGGTTTCTTTATCCAAATATTAATAGTGAATAATAACAAACTATTCCCAATAATATTTTGGATATTCGTCCATTAAGGATTTCTTTATCCAAACATTATCAGTGAATAATAGATGAATTCCCCCCAAAATAAGATTTTTATATTTTTCGGAATATTGGCCAATATCCTTTGGAGTTTTACAAACATGTTGTAAAATCCAGAAATGCAAGAAAATAATTTTTGTTGTGTTTAAGAAATCCATGCGAAAACATATTTTCGAAACTTCCAATATTTTTTTGTATAAAAAAAAGAGTGTTCAAAACATGTTAGGGTAGTGGCCGTATGCAACACACAAGAAAACAATTTTTACATTTTTATCGAAACGCAAACATCACAATTAGATGTAAACATCAAAATGGAAAGTAGCAAGCCATTATACATATTATAAGAATTACAAGAAGCTTGAAACAATTCGTAACAAAAACCCTTCAAAGCCAAATCAACTTAAAATTTTGTAACTAGAAAGGAATAAACCCGTATGCATGCGGGAGCCACAGTTTTAGAACTAAAATTTTGAAATCAAACCCCTATGTCCGTGCCTCACAACCCTATTATTTCCTCACCTTAAAAACAAACTGCCTTATTCATTTCACAACGCCAACAGAGAGAAACAAAACATAAACTGGGAAAGCATGCTTTATTCATGTATATAGGAAAAACAAGACCATGGCCGGCTAATCTCTCAAGAAGAAGGAAAAAAAAAACGAACAGAAGAGGGAGCTGACGATGGAGAAACAACAGCCTCCCTCCCACGGTCTTATGAACCAACGAAAGAAAGAAAAGAAGAAAAAAGAAACAGGTTTTAAAACGTCAGGAACAACAAAAGGCAAGCGTTCATTGTAGTCTAAAATTGAAAATGAATGTGCAAAGCAAAGACAAAACAGGTTTTTAAAACGTCAACACAACAAATTTAAAGGCAGCAAATAAGGAGAAAGTTAAGACTTATACCTGCAGGTCTTAATGTTTTTTCTACAGAAGATGAAATGGAAAACCAAGCAAAACATTGCTGTCAAGGTTTAGCAGCAAATCTCCCTCTCCGTCTTGTCTTTTTCTCTCCTCTTTCCTCATAATAACACCGGAATGCAAGAAAGAAACTCTCTCTATTTACCGCGTTTTTTTACTCTGCCTCTCTTATGTTTTTTTGTCTTCTTTTGCTGTGTTTTTTTTCTGCCACTTACTCTCCGATTTTCTCTTCTTTTATGCTCTCTTCTTTCTCTCTGCCCCTTGCTAGGTCATTAGAGGGGTTTATATATAGTCTAACACATCTCTATTTAGGAAAGATTCAATGAATTAATTCTAGGATGCAAATCCTTGCTGATGTGCAGTAAAAAATCTCAAAAAGAAAACTGAAATATTCTTATTCCTATTCTGATTTTAGCACTTAATTTCCATTAATCAAAGGGTGGTCCAACTCCTTTCTTTCCTTTCATAGCTGGGACCATGAGGCACCAGCTGTTTCCTTTAAAATGAATCAATAAAAACATGGCTTGCAGCTCTCCAATCAGCAAGACAAACATGGAAACCAGCAGGAAATTTGCAGAGGAAAAAAGGAAAGAAATTAGATGGGCAAGGGTGCATACTGCAAAGTCTTATTTTTCTTATTTGGTGTGGTAAAAAATCCTGTCATTTATGATGATCCAACCCCCCTCTCCAGCTTTCAATATCCTTCTTCAATTCAATCACTCATTTTAGTACTTTTCGATTCAGTCCTTGGTCCAAAAAAAATCCTTCGAATTAGGCCCGCGAACTTGGGCAAAAATCCTTCTCGCGGCAGGAATCCCTGCTTTCACACTAGATATTCAAACGGGAATATCTTGAGCTTCTGATATCGAAATCGAGCGATTCAAAAGCCCAAATTTATCTACGCATCCAGGACTACAACTTTGATGAAGGAGTCGAATTAAGATAAAATCATTTTAAAGAACAGAATCTGACAGTAATCAAGTGGTCAAAAAGGTTCTTGATCTGACAATGCTAAGTGTCATAACCCAATTTTGGCCCTTTGACTTTTAATTTAATTTTTACAGGGTTTCAAATGAAAAATTAAAAGATCAGAGATTTATTTCGATGAAAAGTGTGATTTGTCAACTTTCGTGAAAATTAAGGACTACAATGTGCTTTTATCATTCTATTTTTATCTTCAAGATAATCCCTATCTTCAAGGTAATCTTTATCTTCGAGATAATCTTTGTCTTTAAGATAATGATAGTTATCCGCTTTCAAATTTGATTTTTAATCAAATTCAAACTTCAAAAAAGAGAATGAGTTTGATTGAAACTTGGTTTCTCACAAGCGAAGGGACTCTGGCACTATAAATACAGATCTCAGGGTATGAAAAACAGGGGAGGAGGAGGATGATTAGAGAGAAACCCTAAAAGAAAAAAAAAACCAAAAGAAGACCATTACCAGAAACTTACAAAAACATAAAAAAGACATTTACAAAAAAAAAAGGCGCGGAGGAGTCCTAGGCTAGCCGCCGCTGCCCCCTCCCCCCAGCTTTTTTCCTCTCTTCTTCCCGTAGCAGCCCCCAGTTAATATTCATTCCAGCAGCACGTTGCAATGACATTTGGTCTTCTCAGCCGTGA
>Ga0325414_1003539_pt1 | contig 16253 bp, 6 predicted proteins | sample PopdelMetagenome_8_FD_206183 | JGI IMG/M metagenome (GOLD analysis project Ga0325414, IMG submission 206183) | Populus deltoides microbial communities from Bellville, Georgia, United States - Leaf-PdKOR-R3 | ecosystem: Host-associated > Plants > Phyllosphere > Phylloplane/Leaf | place: USA...
CGTGCTTGCCCTATTCGTCAGCACCCTCTGCAAATCTCTTTATTTCTCAACATCTCTCGCTCAATACATCTGGTATTATTAAAAATGTTTGTTTTGCAAAAAATATTCCAAGTTCAGAAAATATTTTGTAGGAGAATATTTTCCTTCATTTTTTCAGTGTGAAACAAACGTATGAAAAATATTTTCTAGTCAATCCCTGAAAAGCACCAATTTGGAGGAAAATATTTTAACCTTAGGAAGGACAGACAAATACTTTTCTCAGTACTATTAACTCATGATATTTACCACCCCCACCCCTTGTCACAACCACCACATTTTATTATTGTTCCTTCATAACCCCAGCATCACCACCATCATCTTATTACTAGTATATTACCACCATAGCCCTCTACTACCATAACAACCACCACCACCATCATTAATGTCACCACCTTATTATTATTGAAGTAACCATTATTACTAGTATATTACCACCATAGCCCTCTACTACCGTAACAACCACCACCACCATCATTAATGTCACCACCTTATTATTATTGAAGTAAACATCATTTTATTACTAATTGTCATTATCATCACTCAAACCACCAGTGGCACCATTCATAGTATTAGTATCACAAATATTATGTTCATAGCTATCACCACCACCATTATCTTTATCACAAACATGTCAATTTTTCTCATCTTATTATCATCATTAAAAATTTAAGAAAGGAAATAACTTATTTTATAGTAAAATATTTTTCTTGATACATCTAAATAGTGAAAAATAACTTATTTTTCAAGAAAATGTTTTCCATTTTTCTACAACACAAACGAACCCTAAGTTCTGAATATTCCTTTTTGTTTTCAATGTTTCAATTTTTGAAGAGTTTGCAAACATGCTCTTCCTCTATATCGATCTTCTCTATGCAACTTGGTTTGTTTGTCCTGTATTTTTTTAAAAAAAACCCTTTTTGAAGGATTTTTATTTTGGTCTTGAAAGGTTTGAAAATATTGGATGAATTTGGATCGTCACTGTAGAATTTTGTTCAAAAGCTAACAAGGCGTGGAAGAATTGATGGTAGTTTAGTTTTTCCTATTATTATTATTATTCAAACTCTTTTATTAACAATCTTCTTATTTTTAATAATGACAAGACATGACTTGTGTGAAAATTCTGAATCCTCATGGACAGAACCCTAAGAAAACTAACGGTTGGACTAAATCAAATCAAACAATTTGCTTATAGGCTAGGACACTCTGACCAATAATCGGGTGTTCCCCTCCCCTCCTCTTTGCAAGATTGTCTCTGTTTCTTTCTAGTCCAAGCCTTCAAGTGCCTCTATGTGTGCGTGTTGTGTCCCTTGATTATTTGTTTCAAATTTAGTTGCAATTTGAGATCTTTTGAGGACTGGACACTTCAGATATTGGTTTTGCCTGTTGGAAATTGAAAACAAGTAGAAGGTGGGGTATATGAATTTATAAACAGTTTGATTTGAACTTTGAAACTCAATAATACTTAATGAAATCTATGCTGTCCAGGTATATCCAATAGTTGGGGATAGATACAAGTGCAAAGACTGTGTCGAGGAAGTAGGTTTTGATCTTTGTGGAGACTGCTACAATACTTGCTCCAAGCGACCTGGACGTTTCAATCAGCAGCATACCTCGGAACACAAGTTTGAGCTTGTAAAGTCAAATATTATTCATAATATAATGTTGAGGTTGGTGACTGGACAGTTGGATAGTGCTTCTGCTTTTGCCAACCACGATGATGCTTCAGGAATTTCTGAAAATGAATCCCCTGCTCCCATTTTGTCTGGCGATGCTCAAGACAGTAGCAGTAACAGTAACAGTTTGGCTACTGCTGTGACCCACCCTGATAGTGCAGAGGATGAAAACGAGACCCAAACAACCAGGTAAAATGTTTTACCTTGAGCATATTTTGCTTGATTTGGTGGGATTATCTATGCATTTGTTGCCTCAGATCAAACCCCCTCAAAAGCGAGAGAAAATAAAAGAAAGAAGAGGAAAAAAGATCCCATTGCTCGGTGCAATGCATTTCTAGTCTATTTCCTTGCGAATCACAAAGATCTGATGGAGTTTTGTTCTCACTGCACTTGTGATAATTCACTTTATATCAGAACCATATCCCAATTTTAACTGCCATTGGCGGTTGTATATCATGTATCATAGTGTAAAAATCTTCTGCTTGTGCAAGAGTTATGAATCAGCAGTGCACGCATCTACTTGCTTTCCTTGATAAACACACTGTATATTGCTGCTCTTTTGTGTAATAAATTTATATAAGCAGTGCTGTCTGTTGTTTTTGTGAATGGAAAATGAGAATCATGTGCCAAGGGGCTCTAAAACGACTTTTTCATCAAAAATAATTACTATACATATTATTTTTTAAAGTGGAAGCCGGTAAAATCATATTCTACTTATAAAAAATTAATCAATTAAATAATATTTATTTTTTTACCAGACATTCATTCAGCAGTCTTAATTACTTTGTGATAATTTCCGAGATATAGACAAGAGAGTAGGCAACATAAGCCGATCGAGGACTGCCAGGACAGAACAGAACAGGATAGTTGTCTAAGTAATAGCTTCCCATGTACGTTTAAATTAAGGGGATTTATATTAATTCAGATAAAATAAAAAGGAGGTCTAACAAAGGGAACCATCAGCCACGAAATCGTTAACATAATAAGATTGTAAATTTCCATTGCTGGGCTATCTTTTCACTATAAAAAAGCATGTTTGAATCATCATCGCTGGACACAAGAAAATCATAGTTCTGTACAGACTTGGGAGAGTGCCAGCTTTGATAGACTTTGGTTGGAATGGCTTTCAAGCTCTCAATTTCTCTTGCTCTTCTTGCAATTCTTGTACTGGTGGTGGGTTCCGAAGCTGGTGGAATAGCGGTTTACTGGGGTCAGAATGGCAATGAAGGAACCTTGGCGGAGACTTGTGCCACCGGAAACTACGACTACGTAATCCTAGCGTTCCTCCCGACTTTTGGAAATGGTCAGACTCCGATGATTAATCTCGCCGGTCATTGCGATCCATACAGCAATGGCTGCACAAAATTAAGCCCTGACATAAAATCATGTCAAGCCAAAGGCATCAAGGTGATGCTCTCTATTGGAGGAGGAGCTGGGAGCTACTACCTCACCTCAAAGGAGGATGCAAAGCAAGTGGCGACCTATCTTTGGAATAACTTCTTGGGAGGAAATTCTTCATCTCGCCCACTCGGCCCAGCTGTTCTTGATGGAATTGACTTTGATATTGAAGGAGGGACAAACCAGCACTGGGATGATCTTGCCAGGTTCCTTTCAGCTTATAGCAAGCAAGGTAAAAAGGTGCACCTAACTGCAGCTCCTCAGTGCCCATTTCCTGATGCTTGGGTAGGAAATGCACTTCAGACAGGTCTCTTTGACTACGTCTGGGTTCAATTCTACAACAACCCTCCTTGCCAATTCTCCGGGGATATTGCCAATCTTGAAGATGCATGGAAGCAATGGATTTCAAGCATCCCAGCTCAAAAAATCTTCCTGGGATTGCCTGCTGCTCCTGATGCAGCTGGAAGTGGCTTCATTTCTGTAGCTGACCTTACTTCCAAAGTGCTTCCAGCAATCAAGGGCTCTGCAAAATATGGTGGTGTTATGCTGTGGTCCAAGTACTATGATGATCAAACTGGCTATAGTAAATCAATCAAGAGCCGCGTTTGAAAAAACAAAAGTTGACCTCTTCACATATATGTCTAATACCGGTTATATATCTGCATAAATTGCCTCTCATGTATAGGTAGATTTTATGTTTTTGTTACATGTTGCCGACTCGTATTTTATCTGATCTCTTTTCTCTTTTTCAGATTTTATTTTATATGTTTTTTAAGAAATGGAAACTCAACAAGCAAAGCAAACCAGTCAGAAAATATATCAGTGAATTATTTAGGAAGCGGTCCAGTTGTAAAAACTTGAGATTAAAGGGTTTACTTCTTCTGTGATTTATGGTTCGAGCCATGTGGTTGCTCATATGATAGCCACTGAAAATTTACATGATTGTTAATTTCAGGACCCGTGAAATTAATCACGATGCTCACAAATTAAACCAAACACCCACGTTAATTAAAAATATATATATATATCAGTGATGGCACCCACCATCACCCAGCTATCTCATTCAAGAGAAAACAATTGCAGCTCCTAAGGCCTCTAGAAGGGTCATTAAAAATAGGTCTTGCCTACTTTTATCACCCACTTCACGTCCAATATAGAATTCCAAGTTAATTCTTAATATAAAAAATAAATATGTTAATGTTATAGATGCATTTTAAAAGATTATATTTTTTTAATTCATAAACAAAAATATTTTATTTATGTTGCAAGCATGATTTCAATTCAATTTTTAATGTGAAAAAAAAATAATTATGCTAAGAAACATATGAACTGCTAAATAAAAAAAAATTGTTGACAAGAAGAAATTTAATTTTCATAGTAGAAATTAAAAATAGTTGCACTTACAATGATTATTCTTTTTATTTTCAACACTCTTATTTATTTTATTTTAGTGGCTAAATGTTATTGCTAATAAAAAATTATTTCTATTTTTATAAAAAAAAAAAAGCTCCATACAAATACAATTAATTCATATAAAATATAAAAAGAAAAAAAATCAATATAAATCAAACTATACTATGAAAGCATCACACAACTAAACAAAATGTAAAAAGATCAACATTTAAATAGAAACAATTAATGAAAAAAGCTAATGGACCAACCCCGCATTCCCCGTCTTAGTGAAAAACCTAGGCCTAAAAGCCCAAACCCGCATCTTGGTCACTAGAATTGAAGTTTGTTTTCTGAACTCAAAAATCCAAAATTCAGCTCACTTTTACTCCAAAACACTTTTAAAACATATTATAAACCTCAAAAAATCATTTAATAATCTTTTAAAACACCTTAAAATCACTCTAAAAAATAAAAATCAACTTTATCAAAATAACTCAAATGGATCAATCTATTTTCTCCATCATGTTTAGGAATGAAATCATCTCTATTTATTTCCTTTCAAAAAAAAAATTCATTAACACAAAAATTCTTTGTTTGATGGCTGGATTTGGCCAGCCAATAACTTGTTTTTCTATGAATTTTTCTGTTTTTTCTTAACTTTATAGACTAAAATATCAACTAAATAAACTTTTGAGCCAAAACTTTAGGTGTGACTGTATATTTTTTTCATGTTTTAAATTGTAATTCTCTATCTTTTCATTTTATCTTCCTATAAAATTAAATAACAAAAGGATTAAATAGAAAATTCACAAGGAAAAAATTTTAAAAAAAAGTTGTGGAAGGCGGTGTTGATAAAAAGACAAATTAATATTTTAATTTTTTACATATACAGTAAAAGAATTATATTAATTTTACAAGCAAAATTTAAGATATTTTAGTAAATAAAACTTTTACATCCAAGAAAGAATTTTCATGCATTTACGTTGGCGATAGAGCTTAGAAATATTCATAAATAGAACTAATTAAATCCACCCACTTAATATATCGGTTGCTCTTTAGCAATTTTTGTTCTTGAAAGGCTCTGTTGTTTGAGAGGATATTATTTTTAATATTAACTTTAAAGATATATAAATAAAAATAATATATTTTAAAATAAATATAATTTCCAAACACAAATGAGCGGCAGAATTGTTGGGAGTAGAGACGAAGGAGCAGAGTCATAATTGGTAAAGTTTTTCACACGTTGGCCACATGTACGGCTCTTCATGGTCCTCGGGAAATTAACTCCCAGGTTTAAGAAAAAATAGTTTTTTTTATATAAAAAAAATTAAAAAATCACTTGCCAATAAATTCTTTTTTCTTCTGCGACAACGTAGAAAATATTTTAGAAAAATAATAGAGTTGTTGTTCTCGAGAGCGTAATTTGTATACTTTTTTAAGGTCATTTTGTAATAATAATGTAACATTAAAAGCAACAAATAATTCAACAAATTGTACTGTTTTTTATGACGTAACCTATTGAAAATATAAAAAACAAATTCACAAATATTAAATGGGCTGTGATAAATAGAGCAGTGATTTTTTTATAATATTTTAAAATAATATTTTTTTATTTTTTAAATTTTATTTTTAATATTAGCATATAAAAACTATCTAAAATTATATTAAAAAAACTTTTAAACATAAAAACAATTATAATTTACTAAAAATTCTCTTAATGGGTGATTTAAAAAAAAAAAACCAAAAAACAAGGGGAGTTGGCAGTGAGATTTGTGTAACTGTAAACTACTACTATGGTACTGTGCTGCTATGTATTTATTGTGCCAGAAAAAAAAACTATTACTATATTACGTTATATAGTACTGTTTTTTCTTTGTGAGGTAATTTGGAGGTGGGATTTAGAGTAGGGTATCCCTAGCCCTAGGGTTAGGGTTTTCTTGAGATTCCCTTGAGAGTTTGAAAAGTTTGGAAAATTGACAACGATGGGAATCCAATGTTAGTTGCCTACAGCTTCATGGGATGCTGTGCTCTGTGCACCACTTGCATTTCGTCTTCAGTGGAGCTTTCAGCCCACAGTTGTAGGAATTTCCCCTCTTCTTTTCCTACCTCCCTGTGTTCTCTTTCCTTTTTTTTTTTTTTAATTATATGTATTCAGACCCGTTTATACATACCTCTATTAATTTTCTAAGACGTTAAAATTAACAACCAAATAAATATTTAGTGGTCCTAAAATTTATAGCACGCGAACTGGTTTGCAAATTCAGGGCCTCCTTGTATTCTTCATTAAAAGGGTGATTGCGGTTAATTTTTTTATTGTTTTAATATGTTGGTATTAAAATAAATTTTTAAAAAATATATTATTTTTATGTATTTTTAAGTAAAAAACATTTAAAAAATAACTATAACCATACTCTCAAATACGGTCGATATTTAGATAGATAAATTAAAACCTAATCCTCTTTGTCTTAGCCTTTTAATCTATTTTTTATGCTTTTAAACTTGTTATTTTAACTAAAATATAGGTTGGAAAGCTAAGATAAATGGTCACAGTTAACATGGATTAGTTTCATCTTTAAGTTCGTAAACAATTAAATAACATTGTTAATTTTTAGTTATTCATAATAATTTTTTATAATAATCCAAATCCAAGCAATGTTAAATATTATGAAAATATGTTAGAAAAAAACTATTATGGATTTGTGGGAGGTTGAATGAAAAATTATGGATTAAATTTTAAAATGGGAAGCATGATTATAAAATTCAAACCCGGGTTAACTAGAATAAAAAATTAATTTAAATTAACTTAATTTAAAAAAAAATCAAAACATCGGTTGTTTTTTCTATAAAAAAAATCATTAATATCACAGTAGAGCTCATCGGACGGTGAACATGTGTCTGGCTACACCTCTGCCGCGTGGAAATTAAAATACGAAAAGGAGAGTTTTGGCGGGAAGAAAAGATTCCTTCTGGATACTTTTTTTTTTTTTGAAAAAAAAAAGAAGAAGAAGAAAGAGAAATGTTTTAATTATTTTCTCACTCCAAATAGTCAAAAGTTGCTCAACAAACTGTGGTACTACGATGATTAAAAAAAAACAAAGAAAAAAAAAAACATAGTTTATCCTACCTGATCTAGTGGGCTAGCTAGCCCATCGACTCGTGGAGTTGTATTCAAATTTCTTTTGGGTAAAAAGAAAATATTTAGATATTGATGAGGTGCTTTTTTCTATAAAAAAAATGATTTTTTTTATGAATTAAGTGATATTTTAAACTAATATAAAAATATTTAATTTATCTTAGTTAATTTGATTTGACATGTTTGTATGGATAATTTTAAAAAAAAATGAAAAGGCTCAATCTCAAATTATAACATTATTAAAAGATAAAATTAATAAAAAAATAATTTTAATTAAACAATATAATAAACTTGAGTTAATCAAGCAAACATGTGATAAAAGTTATGTACATCACTAGATTTAATATTTTTTTATCTCAAGTATTATTTTTTATTTAATTACACGACTATGAAGTGCATGATTTTTTATATGTGAAACGATATATTATTTTACAAGTTAAAAAACCTTGATAGACACATGGGGCTAGAATAGCAAAGGTAAGTCATTGATAACAACAAGAGAAATTGTATTCTTTTAAGTTTTAGTCAAATTAAAAAAAAAAAGATAATTAATAACAAAATATGAAATTTTATTTTTTCTTTAAATTGAGAGAGAGAAAAGGCATTAAACAAAAACAAATAAATAATAAATAATATCACGAATGTCGTGGATCAACTTGTTAAACTGCAATCCAAATAACAGATTCAATCTAGTTGAGTGTTTTATTTTATCAATTCTTTTTAAACCAAGTATAAAATAGAAGGAATGGAGCCTCGCCATGTGGCTTGGGCATTATATATATAAAACAACACGCCCAAAAACACTATGGTTTATCTTATTTTTTTTATAATTTCTTAAATGGATGAACCTTTAAAAAAAAAAACAAACAATGCATCACTTATTTTCCACAATTTACTAGACAATCGGGGGTTCAATTTTTTTTTAATTTAAAACTTATTTTTATCCTAAAATATCTAGAAAACATCGCGATAAACCTGTCCATGACCATCAAAAACCCAATAAACATCTCAAAAAATCAAAATCAATCCGAAGCCATAATGATTCTCGCGGTTAGATAAGGAGAAGAAAAAAAACAATTAGGTCAAACAACCTTTATGAAATGGAACTCATTGACACCAAAATGACACCTAAGCTATTGCATCATAGTTATTAAACCCGGCTCGGAGGTTGACCAGGCCAAGGGGCCAGGTCCCGGGTTTCATAGGTCAACCCGGGTCAACCCGGATTAACCCTGAAAATTAAAAAAAAAAATTTAATATTTCATATGAAAAAATCCATGTAAATAAAGATTATACATATTATGAAGTTTAAAAAAATATTTTAAAAACAATTTTATCCCACATTAAAAAGATATTATGTTAAGCTTTTAAATTAAAGTATTTAAACTAAAAAAGTTTTTTATCATACATTGAAAAAACATAATTTTTTCATTGGAAACATAGAGTATATATACTAATGGATTTCAAATCCCACATTGAAAAAACATAACTTTTTTCACTGGAACATAGAATATATATATGAAAGGATTTCAAATCCCACATTGAAAGGATAATATGTTATCTTTTTAAGTTGAAGTATTTAAACCAAAAGGTTTTTTATCCCACATTGAAAAAACATGACTTTTTTCTTGGGAACATAGAGTATATATACTAAAGGGTTTCAAATCCCACGTTGAAAAAACATGGTTTTTTTCATGGGAAGATAGAGTATATATATGAAAGGGCTTCAAATCCCACATTGAAAAGATATTATGTTATCCTTTTAGGTTGAAGTATTTAAACCAAAAGGTTTTTTATCCCACATTGAAAAAACATGGTTTTTTTCATGAGAACATAGAGTATATATATGAAAGGGTTTCAAATCTCACATTGAAAAGATACTATGTTATCTTTTAAGTTGAAATATTTAAATCAAAAGGTTTTTTATCCCACATTAAAAAAACATGATTTTTTTCTTGGGAACATATAGTATATATACTAATGGATTTCAAATCCCACATTTGAAAAAAAAAAAAAACGAGTCTCGTTCGGGTTCGCCAGGGTCCCGGGTTGACCCGCCGGGTCCCCCGGGTTTGGCCGGGCTGTTGCCATAGCCGGTCTGTTATTAAACCCGGATCGGTCCAGCCATCGGGTCCCGGGTCGACCCGCCGTACCGGGCCGGGTTTAATAACAGTGTATTGCATTGGCCCGTGCTATGCCGAAAAAAATGACCAAGTGAAAACAAATCTAGGTATTTATAATATATCTTTTAAAAAAAAGAAAATATCCTATTCATAAATTTAAAATCAGTTGCATATTAGATGATATTTTTATCTAACATTAAGAAGAAAATACATTAAATCAATGTAGGTCATTCTAGGTTTACATGTAACGGCTGTGGGTATAGTCTTAAGAAAAAGCAATATGGGAACCTAAATCTCGAATTAATTTATGTTGAATGATAAAATTGACAAAAAAACCATTTAAAAACAAAAACAAGCGAACTTGAGTCAACCAGCCAAACTCTTGATACAACTCATGCACATCATCAGATTCAATAAATTTTTTATTCCATGGATTATTTTTCATTTAATAGATTAAAATGACAATAAAGCAAATGTGATATTTTCCAATGAAATATTTTTTTAAAGAAAAAAAAATAACTGACACGTGAGATTAGGATAACAAAAGCAAATCGTTGATAAGAAATAGTTAAACAATATTTTTTTTTAATTTCAAGTTGATTATAAAAAAACAGATAATCAATAATAAAAGGTGGGATTGTATTTTTTTAAATTGAGGTACTAAAAGAGTGTTAAAAAAAATAGACTACATATTATGGCTTAACTTGTCAAACTTGTAACCCGGTCATAAAATTAACCAGGTTTTTTTTATCATGTCTAGAAAAAAGGGCCAAAAACACCAAAAAAAAAAGTCATAAAACATGTAAAAATCAATTTAGCAGTCCAACAAACCTAGAAATGGCTTAAATCACAAAATCAAATCAAATAAATTTTCTTTTTCTTAATTTAAATATGTTTTTAAGCAAAATCAAGGTTTTAAATAATCACTATAAGATCCCCCTCACCGAATATAATTCATTGACACTAGTTTCAACTATTTTTATGGATGAAATAGTGACTTTTTCTTTTTAAGTTGGAATATAATGAGTTTTCTCTCTTCCCTAGTAGAAGATGAATGAAAAAAGAGGGAGATAAACTTTGATACCATAATTGAATTTTGAAAAACTGAAGAAAATGGTCACCTCTAAAATTGGAAAAAAATATAGCGGGATAAAGTAAACTTTTTATATGAAATTCAAAATCACTATTTATGTTGTCAACCATTTTCATTTTTGATCATTTAACTTTCAATCCAGCCCTTCAAAAAAATAAAAAAGCAACTGGGTGCGAATTTAGGTTTAAAAAGGCTCAACGATGTAAAAAAAAGTTAGAAAATCAAATTAAAAAATTTGTAAAAATTAACTATTTCAATTCTCAATAATTTGTAAGAGGATGCACAATGAAAATGATTATAATAAAAAACCTACATGTTTTAGCTTTATACTTGATATAGTGATACATGGTAATTCAAAGCTAAGTCGAAGTTAGATTTTATTTTAAACAAGATTTTTTCTTACGGATATAATCTTATTTGAGGGTTCTATTAAAAAAAACATAGATGGAGTTTACTTGCTAATCCATTGATTAACTCATTCAACCTATGATATAGACCTTAGATTTGGTCAACTCTTGAATTATATCTCTTAATAATGATTTGGGCAAGTCAATTCACCCAACTCAGCTTAGATTTTAGAAACAGTTTGGTGTCGTGGTAATTTCTACTTTTTGCTCATCCATAAAGGTAGTGTATGATATTATTGTAGTTGTTTATTTTTAAAGTATTTTTTGATTGAAAATGAATCAATATAACATTCATTTTATTTTTAAAAATTTATTCTTGACACTATCATTTTATAAACACTAAAAAAATTAATTAAAAGAAAAAAAACAAAATTCATGAAAAGCGCAATTGAATCACGGAGACAAACTGTTCAAAGAAAAAACCACTTGATTAATCAAACAGCTCAAGTTTTTTATGCCGAGCTATAAACCTATCAAACATTGATTTTACAAAAGCTAAAATAATTTTTTTTATTCATGATGATTTGTTTTTTATTTATTTTACATGTAAAAATTTATATCACAATAATTTAAATCAAGCTTATAGTTTTCAAAATTCTAATTAAAATATTTTTTAAAACTATTTTTTAAAATTACAATTACAAAAGCTAGTATAATATTAATCACACGCGTAGAAGCGATCAATTTCCGGGTTAGGAATTATAACCATCGCAGTGGAACTCATCGGACGGTGAACGCCTCTGCGGTAACTAGCGGCGCGGAGAAGAAGCGCGAAAAAGAGTTTTGGCGGGAAGAAAAGATTCCCATAGAAATGTGGCAGTACGACTGCTGTTCTTGGAATTAATTGAGGTTGTGATGATGATGCAATTGGCATCGACAACCGTGCATCAAATTATTATTATTATTATAATTATTATTATTAATCTGTACTAAAAAGCCTTAAAATCGGGGAAAAAAGGGGCTGGGGGAGCACAGGAAGCTCCAACCGTGACGTTGTTTCTTCTTCAGAGACTTTTTGAGCATTCCGATAAGCTAAGACGAAGATTATTGATTATTCATTGTTATTTATTATTTATTATTTATTATTTATTATTTACCCCGCAGACTAAAATACCCTTTATTATTTTAACGTGTTCCTTGTATTTTATTATAATCTTAAAAGTAATTAATTTTAAAATAATCCTTCTTTATATTATCTGAAAACGACAAATAAAAACTACATAAAAAACTAATTCATTGATCATGGCTAATGTTTTGGTTAAAAACTAGTTTTAACACGTTTAATCCCTTATTTTTTATAGCTTTTATTTATTTATTTATTTTTGAGATAAAATAGCTAAGTTTTCAAATAAGTATTTTTTAGGTAATTTCTGCTTATTTTTAGAATTAATGATTATATTTATAAGACAAGTTACTTGTGATATATATCAGAATTAACATTAAAAAACATGGGGGTGGATGATTTTTGAGGTAGAAGCTTATTTATTTTTAAAAAGATAAAACAAACAATTAATTTCAATATTTTGATTAGAAATATTTTGATTTCATTTACTAGAAGAAAAGGGCCTCATGATGCCAAGGTTCTTGAAAATATGTGAAATAAATCAATTCCCTTTCGCCATTTTCTGTTTATCTTTTTTTTTTCCAAGGCCTTTTTGACCTTTTTTAATACCACACAGCAAGACAAAAATCCTCTTCATATTATTTGACATCCAAGCCTAAGTTTTGGAGTGTAGTTTAACTAGTTATATTTTAAATTTATTTTTTAAAAATTATAAATTTAAAAAATTAATTAAAATATATATAAATTAACCTAATCATCTGTATTAATAATAATAAAAAAATTACAGTGTTCATTTGCTTGGTTTAAGCTGGAGGCTCCAGGTAATTAACGTTGAGGCAATGAGCGGCTGGCCCGATTCTTGAATTATAGATTAAAAGGGTTAATTTAATTAAAATTATATTTTTTTAATTTTTTTTGAAAAATTAAATTATATTTTAATCAATTCATTAATCAATTATATCAAATCATGTTAGTTTTGAATTGAATTTTCTTTAACACACAGTTAGATTTCAAATCAACCCACTTAACCTGGTCAAGTCTAATAAGTGTGAATCCAACCACTTAAAAATTAATATATATATATATATATTTGGTTGTTGACGTTTCTATTTCCCTCTTTAAGTTCATCTCTTAGGGCAAGGCATGTAAGATTATTAAATAAATAAATAAATAAGAAAAATTTTCACCAATATATATAACTTGGAAAGGATCACGAGCAAGATATAAAATATCATTTATATATGAATAAATAAGGTTAAGTTTTTTTTTTCTAAAAAGAAAATTTAAATTTTTCTACCGTTTTGAGTAAATAAATATTACTGGATAAACAAAGTACAATCGGGTGAACATTTTTACCCAATCTAATCGAGTGATTTGTATGTTCTAAGTTTTTTTACCCATCATCCATTAATTGTTTTACCTAAAATGCTAAATAAAATGATCATAATCTGGCCAAAGTTAGGTCCAATAAAAGCTTTGATTAATCAAAAATATATAAAAATAAAATAAATTACATTTTCATACCCAAACAACCATCTACTATTTCTGAAATTCCACATGTCACCTTTTAATTTGCGTGATTTGTTGGCATATGCTAGCATTTATATTTTTATAAAATAAACTCCAATATATCTATGAAATTTGGAATTTTTTTATCATTTATAAAAAAAATCATTTAGTAAAACTCATTAACATGGTTACTAAACTTGGATTACCCCCATAATTCTCAATGCGAGATTTAATTAATTTAATCAAACCTAATAAAAATAAATTGTGTAAACTCGAATTTTTTTATTTTTTTTATCATAAAACAACATTATTTTGGACCAAACACTGAATACGGGTTGACCGCTAATTAACATGTAAATTGATCTAACAACTTAATAACCAAGATTCTAAACCCGGTTGATTCAACAACTATCAACATAAATAATAAAGGGCGTAGGCTAAAGACAATAGAGAACATTGACACAAAAAAAACCTATTAGTCATGACAGTGAAATTATGGTTTTATCATTCAAGGAATTTTTGGAGTGTTTTGGTTTCAAAAAGGGTAATTTAATCTTTTTCAAATGATTAATTGGTTGTCAAAAAATTATAACGGGTTATTTTTTTTATTTCCCACTTTTCAAGCACGATTAAATTATTGATTTATGTCGAGATTTAAAAATAATATAACTATTAATCAAAGATATTTTTATCCTAGTTTTTAACATAACATTAAAATGATATTTTTGTCAATTTCATAATTACAAAGGGTATCGTGGATTTCTTGCGTTTAATAATTAATTTTTAAATTGAAAAACTACATGAACGTGGGTCTCGCGTGTCAGCGCAGGGGAGGCGCTCGTGCTTTCTAGACAACGTTTCTCGATGACCAAATTTGTTGCTTTGTTGTGTTTTTTAAAGTGTCGTCTCGTCTTCTTTCTCTATATACAACTCATGATTGTGTCTGATTAGTTATACATTGCACATGTTCCCCCCCTTCTTTTTTTTCTCTCTTCGACCCCCAAATGTACATCTTGGCCTCTTTTTTTTTTTTAGTTTTGATTTTGGATTTTATTTATTTTGATTTATGATTTTTTTCATGGTCTTTTTATAAATTTTGTTTAATTTCAATTTAGTTTTTTAATTACAATATGTCATATACACCTTGTCCTTTTTTATTTTTTGTATTTTAGTTTCGATCCTTATTTTCTTAATCTTTTTATAAATTTTTTGTTTCAATTTAGTTTTTTTAATGAAAGTTTGTCACATATTTTTTTTCAATTGTGTTATTATTCTTTTTATTTATAATTTTCCCCCTTGACTCTGTTGTTAAAATTTTATTGGTTTTTAATTTTATTCTTTAATCAAATTTTACAGTATTTTCAATTTAACCCTCACTCTTTTTATTTGTTTTTCCTTTTAAAGTATTTTTTCTTTTTAATTTGTCCCTTTAATTGATTTTTCTATTGTTGCCCTCTAATTTACTTTTTAATGTTAGTTTTCAGCCTCATTTTTTATTACATTTCTTGTTTTATATCCTTTTGCATAATTGTTTTTTTTTTTTTTAGTTTTATCTTTCAACATTTGATTTATTTTGGATTGAAATTCGTGGTTTTTTAATGTATGATGCTTCCAATATAATAACTCGGGTTATAAGTTTGAAAATTTAATGCCGTTTGACATTTTATTTTGCTCTTTTTTTTTTTATTTTATTGGTTGACATGTTTTTTTTTAATTAATTTGTGGTCATCTTTGATTTTTTTTGTTGGTTTATCATAGTTTTATGACTTAGATCATGAGTGTTGCAAATAGTTTTTTTGAATAATTTTTTTTATATGTAATTTTTTTTCTGTGTATTTAATTTTTGAATATACTATTCTGATTCATCTATAATTTTTCTTTTGTTTTATATAGATAAAATTTATTTTAAAAAATATAAAATATTTATTTTTTGATAATATTTCCGCAACTTTGCACAATATATTTTTCATCTCTTTTATTTTATTTAATTACTTTCATGTATATTTATTTTTATTGTCATTTGATTTAATAAAAGATTTGTTTTAATAAATAAATTTAGTAAATAAATTTGATAAATATTTCATATTACAAGATCAAATATCTTAATTTACTTCTATTTTTTAATTTTTTTAATTGTTATTAATAATTATTTATTTATAAATAATCATCGATTTCCATGACTTTTTTAATTTAAACTTTAAATTTTCATGTAAAAGTTTTTTTTTCCTAAGAAAAAGCGGCGAAACACGGAAGGAAGTGAATTGTGATAGTGCATGAAAAAAATAAATGAGATGATGCTGGAAAGGACAAAAGATTATCAAAAACAAATATCACGGGAGGGAGAAGGAAATAAAGCAAGCCGATACTTTCCCCAACCCTACCCCTTCCCCCCTTTTACATTACAAAAAAGAAACTGATCTCCT
>Ga0325414_1003540_pt1 | contig 16252 bp, 21 predicted proteins | sample PopdelMetagenome_8_FD_206183 | JGI IMG/M metagenome (GOLD analysis project Ga0325414, IMG submission 206183) | Populus deltoides microbial communities from Bellville, Georgia, United States - Leaf-PdKOR-R3 | ecosystem: Host-associated > Plants > Phyllosphere > Phylloplane/Leaf | place: USA...
TTAGTCATATGGGGATGCTCAACATTGTTAGTTTCCGAATCAGATCAGGAGACTCACTTTGACCAACCAGTTTACTGCCGGATTCTGTTCTTCAAAACAATTTTATCTGACTTTAAATCCTTCATGAAAGTTGTAGTCCTATACGTGTAGATGAATTTGGGTTTTTGAATCGTCTAATTTCGATATTAGAAGCTCAATATATTCCTGTTTGAATATCTAGTGTGAAAGTAGAGAATCCTACTGTGAGAAGGATTTTGGCCCGAGTTTGCAGGGACACAATTGCAAGATGCTTAATGTTTGAAGACCAATTGCAGGCCAATTTGAAGTCTTTTTTTGGACTAAGGACTAAATGAAAAATGTGCTAAAATAAAGGAGTTGATTGAAGGTAAAATTAGAAGAAATTTTGTTGGATGGAGAAATTGAAGAACGAGGATTAGATCACAAAGGAAAATTAGCCATGCTGGATTACATTGCTGTTTCTTTATTTGTTTTTTGCCTTTCGGTTCAAGAAAAAAACGACGTCGTCCCTCTTTTAGACATAACTCACGTTTTGCTCTCATTTTTAAACAAGACGACGTCGTACTGCCCTTTGTTTTGACACAAACCACACAACCCCTTCATGAAAATATAATTAACATAGCATTGTCCATTTGCATTGTGAGAACAGTGCCTCCCCGTTTTCAATTCTTTCCTTTTCTCTACACAACTATCCCGTCTGATTTCTTTCCTTTTCTTTGCAAGTTCCTGCTGGTTTCCATGATTCTCTCACTTGATTTTGGAGCTGCAGATCACATTTTTTTCCAGCTTCAATCCAAAGGAGACAGTAACTTTTGTGCCTCCTTTGTGCTAGCTACAAAATGACATGAAGAGAGGAACCTCACCATCATCTAATGGCTGGGATTTTATCCCTAACACAGATGGTTGGGATGAGGTGTTAATGTGGAAGGTAGTGACTGATGATCACAGAATAGGAATCATAATATTTTAGTTTCCTATTTTTGCTTTATTTGATCACCCGAGATTATATTCTAGAATTAATGTAATATTCGTTTCCTAATAAAAGTTGTGATTAGGCTATATAAACCTCCTCTGCTGGGAGGAAAAGGGGGACAAAAAAAAAGGGAAAAGAAAAACAAAAAAAGAGAGAAGAGAAACAAGAGAGAGGCAGGAGACATTAGGCAGAGAAAGAGAGGCAGAAAAGAAAAAAAAACACATAGAGGCAGAAGAGAGAACAAAGGAGAGGAAGGAGAGGGAGATTAGAAAGGAATAACATAAAGGATTAAGGTTTCTTAAGATCATCAAAAGCTAAAGCAAGCAGGGACTGCCTTTCGGTCTGTGCTCCATTTTCTGCAAACAAATGTGTAGAACAGGGGAGAACAAATGAGCTAAAACCAGTAGAGAGAGAGGGACGAAGGTGTAGAGAAAAACACAGGAGACGAATGCAAATAGAGAACAGAAGGAAAAGGGGCTAAAAAACAAACGAGAATACTGATAGATCAGTCAGCACAACTTAACACTGCTACAGGTCCTTCGTTTTCGCCTCCAGGTCTGTTATTCCCAGCTTTGCATGCATTCTTAGTTACATTATTACTGTTCAAATGAATTATAATTCACCTGAACAGTAACCAGGCAAAACATGCCTGAGGAAACTCACGCATGCCTTTGTGCCCAACCGGGTCACTGGTTTGGACTAGTGACCCGACTATGCTTGTGTTGTGTTAGCTATCTTTTAATTCATAGGTTATAAATTTAGTTCAAATCAAACACAGATTTTAAGAGATAGCTATCGGTTCTTCTTGGCATTCTGTAGACATATCTAAAGGTATGATCTATATTGGTCAAAGGTTTCTTACTTTTAGACTTTGAACCCAAGTCCATTCATCATAGCAAACCTATCCTAGGAAAACTGATTAAAGAACACCAATACCATAGCAATTATAAGGCAAACCAAACGCCAAGCAACTTACCTTAGGTAGGACGTACTAGGGGTGCTAAAACCTTCCCTTTACGCAACCAATTCCTTACCTTAGAATCTCTAAAAGACCAGTTAAGTTTCCTAGTGATCATAATACTAGGTGGCAACTCTCTTTTTCACAAAACAAAGACCCCGAAAACAAATCCCCGCTCCGGGAAGGGTCGCTGCGACGCCTCTCTCTCGCGAGGGTGCGACAACAACCATCATCTCTTTTATCTAAGGAGATATATATGACTTATTAGACTTATCCTCAATAAACTTAAATCTACGAATTCAAAAAATGAATTAAAACAACATTAAGGCCTCGTTTGTTTGCTGGAAAGTAGTTTTTTTTGGAAAGTGAATTCCAATAAAGTGAATTATTTTCCGATGTTTGGTAGTGTAATGGAAAATAAGTTGATTGGTTATGTCATGGAAAATGAGATGGAAAATAACTTATTAATGTTTTATTTTTTTCAAGTTTATTAAAATAATGAGGAACAAATCTTACAAATTAAAAGTTTGAATGAGAATAAAATTGAAAAAAATATATAATTTCATAAATTATCTCAAATAAAATAAATAATAATCAAAATAATAGAGATCAAATCTAAAAAATAAAAAAAATTGAAAGATGAAGAAATTAAAATAATATTAATTAATATTTCATAAATGTTTTTAAATAAAATAAGTAACAATCAAAAGAATGAGGACCAAATTTGATAGATAAAAAATTTCAATTAAAAAATATAAGGAAAAAGCAAATAACAATTATAAAAATAAGGACCAAACTTAATATAAAAATTAAATTATAAGGGATGAAATTGAAAAATAAATATTCAAAACAAAATACATACAACAATCAAAAGTTTGAGAACCAATTTTGATATAATCAATAAATAATATGACATTTCTAAATTTTTCATAACTTTTGAAAAGTGTTTTCTGCCCAAAATAAAAGGAAAACACTTTCCTGGAAACCAAGCCAAATTTTCCTTTGACTGGAAAGTGTTTTCTGTTGACCAACTTTTCTAATGGCAAACAAACACAGGAAATTTTGGAAAGTGGTTTCTCGAAAACTACTTTTCGGGAAACAAACATAGCCTAAGATAACAATGACATTAGCTGATAAATAATAAAAGAACCATTGTAGAATAAACTCCAGCTTTGTTGCCAATACTTTAATACTCCTCCTTTGTTCCAAAGCTGTACTTTTCTATCCTCGCCCTTGGAGCTTCAAACCTGTCTTTAGCTAAAGGCTTGGTAAACAAGTTTGCTAATTGTTTTTTTGAAGTGCAATAGATCAACTCTAATTCTCCTTCTTACTGGAACTGTCTAATAACATGGTACTTGATCTTCATATGCTTGGTCCTGTCATGAAAAATAGAATTTTTTGAAATAGCTATTGCTGATGGATTATCAAATAACAATTCTGTGGGATTTCATTGATCAAAGTCTAGATCATTCAACATTTTTCTTAGCCATGTCAATTGCTTTGTTGCCACATAGCTGCTATGTATTCTGCCTCTATAGTGGAATGTGCAACCACTCATTACTTCTTTAAGTTCCAATAAAAAATGCTTCCTCCTATAGCAAAGCAATAACCTGAGGTGCTCATCATTTCTTCATCACTTCAGCCCAATCACTGTCAGAAAAACCAACAAGTTTAACAGAACTAGATTTCACAAAATGCATGCCAAACTCTAGGGCCCCTTTCAAATATCTCAGAACTCTCTTGGCTACAACAAAAAAGATTTGACCTGGATCTTGCATGAACCTAGAAAGGTAATTGAAATTAAACACAATGTCTGGACGTGTAGAAGTTAAATACAACAGGCTACAAACTAAACTTTTATAGGCTTTACTATCAGTTTTGGGTGCTTCATCCTTCTTCATCTGCTTTTGTCCTAGTACCATATATGTACTGACTGGTTTGCAATTTTCCATTGCAAATTTATTTAGTAACTTCATAGTAAACCTCTTTTGACATAGGAAATAACCTTGCTCAGATTGAGTTACTTCCCATGCGTAATAAGTATGACAACAAGCCAAGTTTATTCATCTCAAACTTATCCTTCATGTTTGTTTTAAACTCTTCTACTAGTTGTTCCTTGTCTCCTGCAATCAATAAATTATCTCCATTCATGTTTCTTTCAAAGCCTAAACTCAAGAGATAACTGTCCAATCTGTGTACCAGGCTCTAGGAGCCTATTTAAGTCCATACAAAGCCTTCTTTAACAGATACACTTTGTTTGATGTGATCTCCTTTTCAAAGCCATCAGATTATTCAACATATTTTTTTTTATATATTTAGAACACCATTTAGAAATGGTGACTTAACATCTAACTAAAAAATATGCCAACCATTTTATGTTGCTAGAGCAAGCAAAAGCTTTATTGTATCTAGATTAGATACTGGAACAAATGTGTCGGTGAAGTCAATACCTGACTCTTATGAATAACCCTTCACTACAAGTCTTGCTTTGTGCTTGTTGATACTCCTATCTGCATTCAACTTGGTTTTGAAAATCCATTTCACATCCATTACCTTCTTGTGAATGGGTCTGTCAACCAGCATCCATGTTTCATTCTTTTCTATCATCGTGAGCTTCTCCTTCATTGCAGCTATCCATACTTGTGAGTTGATAGCTTTTTTAAATCTATTGGTTCTGCTTCAGCAATATTGCACCTGCTATAAATGTCAGTTAAGGATATTTTCCCCTTTATTGGTTTGTCATCGACATCATCATCATCCTCTACAACAACCAGTTCAATTTGATGCTCCTGTTTTGTCCCTTCAATTGATGCAGCTTCCTAGTTTCATGTACTATTCTCTGCAACTTTTACATTTTGAGCTATCATAACTTTATTAAATTTCATATCACAGATTTTATAGGCCTTAGATTTTGCACTATAGCCTATAAGAATTCCCATATCAGCCTTTTGATCAAGTTTTCTCCTCTTAACTTCAGGTTGCAAGACATAGCAAGAGTTGCAAAAAACTTTTAAATGATCAACATTGGGTTTAAAGTCCTAACATATTTTATAAGAAATCTTGTCTCCTAAAATTCTTATGGCAATATGATTTAGAAGGTAGGATGTTGTGTTTACTGCATATGCTCAGAATTTTAATGTCATTTCCTTCTCATATAGCAAACATCTTGCCATTTCCATTAATGTTTGGTTTCTCCTCTCACTAACTCCATTTTGTTATAGAGTGTAGGGCACTGTTAGCTGATGTTTGATCCCTTCTTTTGCCAAATATCTCTAAAAAATTTTATAGGTAAACTCACCCCCATTGTCAGATCTCAGCATCTTCAGTTTGTTTCCTATTTCTAGTTCAACTGCTGTCTTAAATCTTATAAACTTAGCAAACACGTCAGCCTTTTAAGAAAATAAACCCAGTAGAATCTACTATAGTCATCAACAAATAATAGAAAGTACTTTGAACCATTCAAAGATTTATTGTGCATCGGACCACACATATCTGTGTGTACCTGCTGGAGCTTTGATGATGCTCTAAATGCGTTATCAAGAAGAACAATTCTAGTCTGCTTTCCTAATTGACAGGCTTCACAAATATCCTGTTATTCTTGTATTTCTGGTAAACTAGAGGCCATCTGCAGATCAGCCATCCTTTTTAAGTTTGCATAATTAAAATGCCCTAATCTTTTGTGCCATAGAATAGAATCAGTATAGACACAAGTGTTAACACTCAAACAAGCTTCTTTCCAATCAATATTAAAACTTCTATTCATCATCTTAACAGGGAGCAATAGTATTCCTATTTTGTCTCTAATATTACATATTCCATCATTGAAAGATAATGAGTAGCCAGATTCAAGTAATTGTCTCACACTCACTAGATTCTGATTAATCTTACGTACATAAAGCACATTTTGTAGAGTTTTTGTGCATGACATTGTTTCAACTTTAATCGCCCCTTTTACCTTTAACCTTCACGTACTCTCCATTGCCAATTCTGACTTTGGAAATGTAGCTTTTGTCCAAATCCTTGAATAATCTCAAATCTGCAGTCATATGATTAGTGTAGCCACTATTAATAGGCCATGAAGAATTGTTTACCTCTGCTATGTTGCACATCTAGTCTAATGTAGCCATGAATAAATGATCTTCCTTGACTTCTGAATTTTCTGCAATATAAGCTTATTTCACTGCTTCTGGTTTGTTTTTGCAAAACCTTTGGATGTGACCAAATTATTTGCAACTTCTGCATTGTGCATTCTTAAGCCAACACCAAGCTTTTAGATGATTTGTTTTCTGATAAAATTTGCAAGGAGGGAAGTGCTCTCTTCTTTCTTTCCCTCTAGTGATATTGTTCTGACACCAGTTATTTGTTTGCCAACCTTTCCTTTTCTCTCTTTTTCATTCTTGATTGTTTTTGCCAGAATTATTAGCTCGACTCTTCTCTTTGAAAACTGCAACAAGAGCTCCTTCACTTGTTCCTTTTTGTTTGTAAGCTTGCCTCTGCTCTACTTCTTGTAATGCATTAACCAATTCTTGAAACTCATTTCTGAAAAATCTTTTGAATCTTATAGAGAGCAAATCTTATTCTCAAATTTCTCTGGTAAGCTTACCAAAATCTTCTCCACTATTCTTGAATCTGAAAAGTCTTCCCCCAAAAGTCTCTTTTGATTCACAAGTGTTGAAATTTGAGAAGACAAGTCTTTGATAGTCTCAGTTTCCTTCATCTTCAGTCCTTCAAACTGTCTTCTGAGATTCAAGACTTGCATCTTTCTTAACTTCTTATCTCCATGAAATTTTGCATTTAGTTTATCCCAAGTTTCTTTAAAAGATTTACAAGTCATAATTCTGGTGAAGATTTCTTCACTCACAACATTATGAAGACATGTAAGAGCTTTGAATCGCTTTGCCTTTTCTTCATTAAAAAACTTCATATGTGCAATCGTAGGATTGTTTCCTAGTGGAGTTGGTTGTTTATCACTTTCTACTATCTTCCATAAGTCAAAAGCTTTGAGATAAATTTTCATTTTAACAGCCCACGCACCATAATTTTGCCCTGTGAACACTAGTGTCTTTATTGGAAAATTTACAGAATCCATTTCTTTTAAAAAACTCACTTAATCTCTCGTGTTTCACTCACAATCCCTTCTAAGATCAAGAAAATGCTCTGATATCAAATGTTAGTAAATGATATATGTAGAGCTTTAATTAAAAAACAAAGAACAGAGAACAAAACGAATAGAAGTGAAAAACATAAAGCACAAAGAGCAGAAACTCAACGATGAGGTTTCTGCCATCCCTCTAGTTTTATTTATAGAAGATATCAAACACTACAGAAGATAAGAATAAAAAACAACCATAATCTCCTTTATCTAAGGAGATATATATGACTTATTGGACTTATCCTCAGTAAACTTAAATCTACGAATTCAAACAACATTAAGATAACAATGGCATTAGCTGATAAATAGTAAAAGAACCATTGCAGAATAAAATCCAGCTTTGGTGCCATTACTTCAATAAGGGCAACTCAGTAATACCAGGCCAGTTTACATTGTTGCAACATTTGATTAAAATTCACTTCTGCCTTAAGACTTTCTATCTACACAACTTTTCTCAACCATTGTAACTTCCAATTAGATATAAAGTTTGCGTGCTTTGGTTTGTTTTTCTGCATGTAATTGAAGGTAGAAGCTCACAAACACACAGACACGCGCACACACAGAACCTGCTTGTGTACTCATGCAAAAGAAACAAAATGGCATAAAAAATGGCTTAATGGAAAACAAGGTCACTTAGAAGTTCAAATATGTAATGTGAGATTAAGACAAATCTTGTTGAAGTTTTATTAATTGAACAAATAGCTAATTGTAGAGAAATAGAAAGGATTCTTAACAGAGAAAAGTTGAAGTAGAGAAAAGATAATTTTTTCATAAATAAAGAATACCTATTTAAAGGTTTACAACTCAACTAAAAATACTGAAAAATAGCAACAAAAATCAGAGTTTATTGGCAGGACTACCACTACTTAACAGAAAATAAGAAAATCTAGCTGCAAAATCTGTTTTAAAATAGTAATACGAAAGACAAAATCACAACAACACTTATTCCAATCTTCAGATTCTGGAAAATTCTCATAAATTGTAACACTCCTCCTTGAGATTTGCCTTAAACAAACCAAGTTTTATCCTTAGAAATTCCAGCCTTAATTTAGGAAGTGCTTTAGTTATAATATCAGTAAGTTGAACATCAGTTGGACAATAATGAAGCTTTATAAGTAGATTCTTCTCAGCTTCTCTTATGGAGTGAAATTTCACATTGATGTGCCTGGTTTTGCCATGTTGAACCAAATTTTGAACAATAGTAATGGCAGACTTGTTGTCACAATAAAGCTCAGTTGGTGAGCTTTATTCTTGGCCCAAATCAGTAAGCAACTTATTTAACCAGATTGCTTGATTTGCAGCTGTTGCCATAGAGGTATACTCTGCTTGCAGTTGATTGTGCCACCACCTCTTGCTTTTTTGCATTACAATAGATTGCACCTTAACCACTGGTGAAAACACACCCAGAAGTGCTTTTTATGTCATCAACACTCCCTGCCCAATCACTGTCTGTATATCTAATTAATTTTACTCCTCTTGTCTTTGAATACCAGATGCCAAGGTTGATTGTTCCTCTAATGTACGTCAACACCCTCTTAGCAACTTCCATGTGAATATTGTTAGGTGAGCTCATGAACTTTGACAACAAACTAGCTGGAAACATCAAGTCAGGTCTGGTTGTTGTCAAGTATAGTAGGCTACCTACTAAGCTTCTAAATGCAGAGGGTTCTTCAAGTTTTTCACCATCATTCTTTGAAATCTTCTCATTTTATGCCAATGGAGTTGCTACTTCTTTGCATGATTCAAGCTTGAATTTCTTGAGTATATCAACAACATATTCCTTTGTGAAACAAAAATACCTGAGGTACATTGATGTATTTCCATTCCAAGAAATTAGTTCATAATGCCAAGATTAGACATTTCAAAAACATCTTGCATTTCTTTTTTGAACTCTGCCAGCAATTTTACATTGCTTCCAGTCACTAGCATGTCGTCAACATAAAATGATATTACCAACTGCAGACAATCTTCATCTTGTTTCAGATACAAAGTAGCTTTATTTTCACTTCTCTTGAATCCTAGTTGAATCAAACGAGTATCAATTATGTTGTACTAGGCCCTTGGTGCTTGGTTCAAGCCATAAAGAGCCTTGTGTAGCTTGTATACTTTGTGTTCATAACCAGCAACTTCAAAGCCTTCTAGTTGCTGAACATAGATTTCTTCAAGGACTATCCCATTTAGAAAAGCAGCCTTGACATTTAAATGATAAACTTTCCATTCCTTTTGACCTATAAGTGCAAGTAGAAGTCTTATAGTTTCATGCCTAGCTACTGGTGCAAAAATATCACCATAATCCACTCCAGCAACTTGAGCAAAGCCTTTAACAACCAATCTAGCCTTGTGTTTGAAAATTAAACCATCTAGATTAAATTTGGTTCTGAAGACCCACTTCACACCAATTTCTTTTTTATCTTCAAGAAGTTCTATCAATCTCCAAGTTCCATTTCTTTTAATGGAATCAATTTTTAATTTCATTGAATCAATCCAAGTTGGAACTCTTGCAGCTTTAGTGTAGTTTGTAGGCTCAGAGTGTACAAGATTACATCTTTCATGCTCATCACACAATAGCCTCACCTTAAGTACTGCTATAGCTGAAGTTGCTTCCATGTCTGGTTGATCTTCAATACCAGTTCTTCTTACTGCTGGTTCAAGAGCAGTTGTGGTTATCTGATCAACTTCCTTTAACTCCCAATTCCAGCAGGAATTCTCATCAAAATAAGCATCTCTACTAATATGAACTTTAGCTGCATTCAAATTATATATTCGGTAACCTTTAGATTCTGCTGCATATCCTACAAGAATTCATTTCTCAGCTCTTTCATCAAATTTCCCTTTTTTGGCAAATGGCACATGAAAGTAGCATAGTGATCCAAACACTTGGAGATGTTTGGCAGTAGATTGGACACCAGACCATGCTTCCAATGATGTTTTTCTTTGAACAGACTTAGTTGGTAGTCTATTAAGCAAATATACTGAAGTATTTACTACTTTAGCCCATAGAAACTTAGGTAACTTCTTTTCAAACAAAATACACCCGGACATCTCCATCACAATCTTGTTTTTCCTTTCAGAAACTCTATTATGTTATGGAGTGTATGGAATTGTCAGCTGATGAACAATCCTAGCTTCTTGACAAAAGGCATTGAACTTCTTCGAAGTATACTCTCCTCCATTATCAGTTCTCAGCTCTTTAATTTTTTGATTACTTTGAGTTTCACCCATACACTTGAAGTTTCTGAACATTGAAAGTGCTTTTGACTTGGTTTTCAGAAAATAAACCCAAGTCATTCTACTGAAGTCATCAATGAACAATATAAAATACACATTATTGCTCAAAGAAGCTGTGCTTATTGGTCCACAGATGTATGAATGGACTAACTACAGCTTGTGAGTAGCTCTTTTGGATATACTTTGAGGAAATGATTATTGGTGTTGCTTCCCAAGTTTACAGCTTCCATAGGTTTGGGTACTGACATGAATTTCAAGCATATCTTCTATCATACTAGCATCATACAACAACTTTAATGATTTTAAATTGTAATGACCAAATCTTTTATGCCAAACAATACTTTCATCAATCCTGGCACTGAACACATGCCCTTCAACTACATTGAGCTTCAAATAGAAGCTATTTCCATCCATTTTGATTTCTGCTATCTCTGAATGATGTGTATCAGTGATAAAGCAAAATCTCTCTTTAAAAGAGACTTCATAACTATTTCTTAGCATCTATGCAACACTAAGGAGATTTTGGTCTAGTTCTGGAATGTAAAGAACATTGGTGATAGTTTTAGTACCTTTATTTTTCCTGATCGCAACAATGCCTTTTCCCTTAGCCTGCACAATATCTCAATTTCCCAACTTGATCTTTGGTTGAACTGGTCTGTCAACAGAAGAAAAAATTGAAAGAAACTTAGTCATGTAACTAGTGCAGCCACTGTCTATAAGCCATGTATTTAGTTTAGAGGTTTTACAAGTTTGAGATGCCATAAACAGATGCTCCTTATCACCTTTGCCTTCTTAAGAAACATTTGCTTATTGTTGTATTTGCTGCTAAGATTGTTTCTTCTTGATTCTGCAATATTTTTCACTATGGCCAAGATTATTACAGAACGCATACTGAAAGAGGGTTTACCCTTAAACCAACAATCTTTCTCAGCATGTTTAGTTCTTCTGCAATAAGAGCAATGTGAGAAAATTTATCTTATTGAAGATATACTTGTTTTTCCCTTGGAAAACTTGACAGGTTTCTTTCTTAGCAGGTTACCAGTACTCCTTCCTTTGTTGTTTGCTGGGAAAGCACCTTCAACAACCTCATCGTCTCTTATTTATACCCTTTGCTCTTGAACATGAAGTTTGCAAATTAACTCTACAATAGTGAGATTTTACAAATCGCAAGATTCTTCTATTGTAGAGATCTTGGCTTCAAACTTTTTTGGTACAAACATCATAAGTTTTTCTACCACTTTATGATCTTCAAATGTTTTTCCAAGAAGTCTCATTTGATTTACAAGATCCATTAATCTGCCAGAATAATCTTTGATAGATTCATTGTCTTTCATCTTCATCAACTCAAATTCTCTTTTTAATGCAAGAAGCCTAACTGTTTTGACTCTGTTGCTACCTTCAAATTCAACTTGGAGCTTATCCCATACTTGTTTTGGTGTTTCCAAGTTCATTATTTTGGTGAAAATATGATCTGTAAGTCCAAAATGTAGGCAGGTGATGTCCTTTTTGAGTTTTTCTTCTTTATGTGCTTTCATTTGATCAATTGTGGGGTTTGCTGTCAATGGTGGTGGATCATAATCAAACACTACAACATTCTACAAGCCTTGAAATCTTAGATAAAACCTCATCTTGACAGCCCAAAAATATGATAGTATTCACCATTAAACACTGGAATTGCAGATGCAGTATTACTTGAAGTAGACAATGAATTAGTAGAAAAATAAATCACTAGTGTTTACGCTCATTCTCTTTGTTTTTAGCACTCAACCTTATTGTGTTTAGCACTAGAAAAACTTGCCCCACAACTAGTAGGATAATAGCTCTGATACCACTGTTGAAGTTTTGTAAATTGAACAAATAGCTAAATATTGCAGAGAAATAAAAAGGATTCTTAACTGAGAAGAGTTGAAGCAGAGAAAAGATAATTCTTTCATAAATAAAGAATACCTATTTAAAGGTTTACAACTCAACTGAAAGTACTGAAAAATAGCAACAACAATCAGAGTTTGCTGGCACTACTACTACTTAACAGAAAATAAAAAAATCTAGCTGCAAAATCTGTTTTAAAACAGTAGATCACAGTAGCATTTATTGGAGAAGGCGGACGGGGGGTAGCATGAGATATTTTAATTTGCATGGCTGTAATGCATCATTGATATATTCATCCGCTGTAAGGTATAGATAATCACTTACTTTCAAAGTCTTTGTCTAAACGTTCTCAACCACTCCACACACTGCGAAGTACAACGATAAAGCTTCTTTTGCCGCTGCAAAATGTACCTGATATATTTATAGTAGAGCCATGGCATGATTATGAGACACCCTGGAGTCTATGGGGAGACTTTTAGCAAACAATATTCAGAGATAAGGCCAGAGTATCAATATATGGTTCAGATGGGTAAATTTTGCAGCAAATGCTCTAGCCAGTGGTTTTTTCAGTCAAGAAAAATCATTCTATCAGGTAATAAGGCTTTGTGAAACTACCGTCTTCTTCCATAATCTATAGCTGAGAATTGCTTCTTCTTTTCCAGATCTTATACATATCAGAAAAGCAGCTGTCAAGCTGAAATCACTGACTCTGACTCCCAAAATTCTGACCAAAAATATGTATAGGAAATGAAGAAAGGTTTGAAACTTCCTGTAGATTCAGCATCTAAAAGTAATTGTGACTTGCTAATACGAGCCAAAAAACAACATTCTGAAGATGAAACAATGCTACCATTTAAAATACTCATGCCTCGTCAGTAAACAATTCAACACAGAAGATAAAAAGCAAATGAAACATTTGAATTGACCTTAAATTTGTGACTAACACAGTTCTTGATTCAGTGTCTTCCTCTGCATGAATTTCTCCATCTGCAAATGCAAATGGTTATAAAATTTAATGAATGAAGATATCCACTGAGAGCAATAGAAAATTCAACCGTTATTGTCAACTTGTTAAGCAAGATCAAAAAGGAGGAAGATATTATGGAAGGGAAATCTTGGAGATCATATAACTTGTCAAAACAACAAGTTGTAATCCTAAACCATTTGAAGCATCGAAACCGCAAAAACTACACTTAACATTATTATGCAACTCTTTATTTAAGCTGATTCTATTCAATTAATATCAGACCGCATCATCCAAGAAGATACAAGTTGCATTACCAACATCGAATTAATTTGAATGGCAATCATATATGATGTATTTATTTCCAATCTGTGAAATGTGTTTCTTCATTTTTTACTCAAATTAGATCCCAGATCGATTGCTACTTGGGAATAGTGCATCAAACAAAAATGTTCAGATTCTCCTCTTTAAAATTCATCAGCTTATACCCTCCATTCTTTCTTCCTTTCTGACCAAGACAAGTATCTATGCTATTTCCATAGCCGTGCAGTATGGGGGGTGCGCGTGTAGGGGAGGGGGAGGGGGAGGGGTGGTGTGTTGTTAGCTATGTATACATCTCGTTCAGTTGTGGAATAACCTACCAGAAAGAGACAGCAAATTGGACTTTCCATCTCAACCTGCTTCGACAATTCCATTACGTTTTTATGTAATTTCTGTTTCACTTCCCGCAACACCAAAGGCCTTATGCTTCAACACACTGATCAAATGTTTCCTATTGTAAAATTAACAACATATTTTAGAGGAGTGAGATAAAAAGCAAATCAGCTCTTTAATAAGATCAATCGTCAGTACTGTCCAAAATAGAAAAGTAAAATCCTCTTTTAGTTGCTGTTTCCCATAGCCTGCGGAGCTAGACCTACCTTAATACTCTTGCAGCATTTATCACTAATTAACAATGGTTTAGAAGGCAGCACATACCAAAACCAAATATGGAGTAGCTTTAGAATCTTCTTTGAACAAGCTCAACCTATTAGAATTTTGTGAAAAATCTTGGCACTGAAGCTCCTTCCCTTTACCGCTGGCCAAAGCATCGAGTCCGTACAAATTTCGCCAAAGTGTTTGTTTCGTCTATTATTATTTCCTGCTCTCAGGCTGGATGTTACCAATGCTAGCTAGGAACTCCTTCAGTCATACCCCTTTAAGTTCATTGTTTAAAACGGGAAGCACTCTTTTGCGCTGGTTAAGCTCTTCCTGCTTCTGATAGACTGTATCCAAACTACCACAAACCTCAAACGGTTTTGCTTCCCAAAGATACACCATCGCATGGCTTTCCCAACCTATCGCTGACACTAATGCGACGCTTTTCCCTCTGGTGGAACTCCACATCAACAGATATTGGCAAAAGACATTTTCCTGAAAGTTAGTTGAAAATTGTCTACACATGCATGAACATGGAAGATGAAAAAATGATCTTACTTTTAATTAAATCTGTGACAGATTATATTATTATTTTTAATTTTATATAAATAAATCAAACCTCATTATCAAAGCAACTGATTTACACAGAATAGGAAACAGAAGCAGCATTAAAGATGAGATATCTATGCATTTTGCATGACCTCGATGAAAGAAAATTATCAGCTAGTGATTGCATTAGAATTGGCTGCATTTATGGAGGGCTGTCGATTTCTAAAAGCTGGTTCTATTCGCTGATCAGATAGCATGGTACAACTGCCATGGACAATCTGCTGGCAATGCTCAAGTTAAACTGCTGGCAAGAAGCTAGAATAGGCAGATAAAAACTTGTGGCTCTGCCTGCCAACCTTCTATCCATACACACACTGATAGTTTTTCTTTGCATCGGAAGAGAATTCTTTCTGTTGTTAATTAAGGATAAAAGATGAAAGAAATTGGAGGTAGCGGTGCAGTGGTGGTGAGATGGTGGGATCAGAAGGGGACCAAATAGAAAACAAGAGCAGACGCTACACCCACCAATCACATTCATTCATCCAACGGGATGTATATAATTATAATATGATCTTCTTTTCTGTTCGGATCATTCAGTCCTTTTTATCTAACTAACGGCTCCTTTTTCTTTCATTCACAGACAGATCTGCCCGCTTGGCTTCTCCCTCAAAAATTTGAAATGCTTCTCTCTCTCTCTCTCTCTCTCTCTCTCTCTCTCTCTCTCTCTCTCTGTTATTAATTACTATTATAATAAATCCCAAAAGCATGTGATTTTGAAAATGTTGATGCTTCTTTCTCGGACAACGTCACTCTCTCTTTTCTATCTATCTATCTACTTCAAGTTTCTTACGGTACAAGAGAGAGAGAGAGAGAGAGAGAGAGAGAGAGAGAGAGAGACAAAACCATTCACTTCCAATCCTTTTAGACCTTGTTTTCCTAAAATAGATTGAATCTAGTTTTACACTACCCTCTGTTTTCTAATAAACTCCCCTTAATTTCCTAGTACTGTTTTAGTTAGGCTCCTCCTCCTCTTGTTTTTACCCTAACCCCCCTCTCTCACTCACTTCATCAAATCGTTCTCTGTTCTGTTCTATTGATTCACCAATCACCATCATGGGCTGTTGTTTTAGCAAGAAAAATGAAGTTTCTTCTTCTTTGAATGCCTCCCAACCAATTCTAAACACTCTCAAGATTGACAAGAATGAGATCCAAAACAACAACATGATGATAGTTGAGGATAAGGAGGTCAAAAAACAGGTTGTAGAAGAAGGGAGCTTTGTCAAGAAAGAAATTTTTGTCATCAAACACAGGAAAAGCCAAGAAAGAGACAAACGCATCCCTCCTCCCAACCTCAATATTGCACCACTAGAAGAAGATGGCCCTGCGCCCACTGCTACTGCATCTGCTGCTGAAATATTATCGGGCAACAGCAACACCAATGTTGGTGCTCATAATATGGTTCTGAGAACATCAAGCTGCACAAAAGAAGAGGTAGATGCCATTCTCATTCAGTGTGGAAGGCTTAGTCGCAGCAACTCTTCTGGAGCTGGAAAGCGCCCTTCTTCTGGCATAAAGTACTCCGGTTCCAAGAGGAGCTACGACTTTGATAATAATAATAATAAT
>Ga0325414_1003541_pt1 | contig 16249 bp, 7 predicted proteins | sample PopdelMetagenome_8_FD_206183 | JGI IMG/M metagenome (GOLD analysis project Ga0325414, IMG submission 206183) | Populus deltoides microbial communities from Bellville, Georgia, United States - Leaf-PdKOR-R3 | ecosystem: Host-associated > Plants > Phyllosphere > Phylloplane/Leaf | place: USA...
CATCCCTTATAATTTAATTTTTATATTAATTTTGGTCTTTATTTGATTTTTCCTTATCATTTTTTAATTGAAATTTTTTATCTATCAAATTTGGTCCTTATTCTTTTGATTGTTACTTATTTTATTTGAAATAATTTATGAAATGTTAATTATTATTATTTTAATTTCTTCATCTTTTAATTTTTTTATTTTTTAGATTTGATCTCTATTATTTTGATTATTATTTATTTTATTTGAGAGAATTTATGAAATTATATATTTTTTTAATTTCATTGCCATTCAAATTTTTAATTTGTAAGATTTGTTCCTTATTATTTTAATAAACTTGAAAAAAAAAAAACATTGATAAGTTATTTTCCAATTTATTTTTCATGATATAACCAAACACTGGAAAGTGTTTTCCAATTTATTTTTCATTACACTACTAAACATCGGAAAATAATTTACTTTCCTGGAATTCACTTTCCAAAAAGAAATTACTTTCCCGCAAACAAACAGGGCCTATTAAAACTTGTCCCTATAAATTATAATAATTAATTGATTAGTTTATGTAGTTTGAAAAAAAAATCCTCATTGCTATATATAATAACAATGAATATGAAGGTAGTGTTTATAATTGCTGTAATAGTTATTTTTAAAAAAAAACTTTTGCTCGTAAATGTACAAAAATAATATATTTTTTTATTTTTTAAAATTTATTTTTGACATCAGCACGTTAAAACAATTCAAAAATATATAAAAAATTAATATAAAACCAAACAAAAAAATTCAATTTTTTTTTTGAAAAGTGTAGCATAGCCACAAAAACAAACATACTTGAAATTAACCAAAGAAAATTAAGTTATTAATTGATTCAAAACTATAAGGACTACTTTCGAGATGAGATTTATGAGGACTACTTTTATTATTATTATTATTATTTTTATAAGAATACATAACTTTCATTAATTAAAATGAAGGTTTTGTATGATCTATTTTAGTAGTTGAGAAAATAAGAGGCATTTGTTTTATCTACAAATATGCCAATTTTTGTTAAAGAATGAGTATCTTTACTATTATGTCTTCCAAAAGAACTAGAAAAAGACTATCTTGTTGATATATGCTACGCTGCAGGTTGGATCAAGATTTTTTAACAAAAAAAAAAATGTTTTGGTATTGCTAATGTTTTTATACTAGAAAAAAATTAAACTGTGCGAAGATTAATTCAATATGACTTGATTTACTTGATGAGTCCGAAAGCAACTTGATTAAAGTATGAAGATGGAAAAAAATTAATTTAAAAATAGAACACAATAAAACAACCTGATTCTACTAGGGTTATCCCACAAAATAGGTGATTCGAGTCATGAAACTAGAATAACCTCATAAAAAGCAAATAAAAATATATCATGAAGACTAATTTCTAAATCAACTCAATCTTTAATGATGAAATTGCAAAAAAAAATATCAATTTAAAAAATATTAAAAAAACTCGAGTCAACTGGGTTAACCTGTCAAACCTGCGACATGAGTTATGAGATCAAGATAACCTCATAGAAAGCAAACTAAAATAAATCACGAAGCTTAATTTCTAGTCAACCTAATGTTGGAAGATGAAATTGAAGAAATGTCAATTAAAAAAGATTAAAAAAAAACTTGAGTCAACCGAATTAATCCGCCAAACTCGTAACATAAGTCACGAGATTGAAATAACCACATAAAAAGCAAACCACAATAAATTATGAACCTCAATTTATAACAAACCAAATGTTGAAGGATGAAAGTAGGTAAAGAAATATAGAATAATGTTTCGTGAAATGGTGCATAATAAAAGCACCATCCCTTTTATTTTTTCATTAATGAAAATAAAAGGGGAAAACCTTTTTGTTTCGTATTATTTATTTTGTTTAATAGAGTAATTAGCTCATATTGGATGCATGCTATTAAAAGGAGCTAAAACACCTTAGGAAAACACTATTCACTAGAACAATGTAATAACGTGTTTGCCTCTCCAAAAAAAAAAATCAACACTAGCTTTAATTGGCATTAAAGTCCTTTCACATGGACCATTTTTCATTATTTGACCGAGGATAAATCAGTTTTTTCCTTTCTTAAGTGCACAGTGAAATGACCAAAATACCTTTAAAGGTAAAAAATTTAAAACTGACAATTATACTCCTATCAATATATCAATATTCCTTTACTCTATTTAATAATATTTGGTTATCTAAGAATTGCTTTATGAAAGATATGAGATAAATAATCTATCTACTATGAATAAAAATCTAAATAGATAGATCTATAAAGTTTCTTGAAATGTCTCAATCCACTTACATAGAGAAGATGCTAAACTGATTTAGAATGGATGAACCTAAGAGAGGATACTTACCTATTTCACATGAAATACATCTCTCCAAAAACATGTGTTCTAAAACATAAATTAAAATAGATAGGATGAGAGTAATTTCCTATGCTTCAACTATAAGATCTATAATATATGTGATGTTATGTACAAGATCATAAGTATCTTATGTTATAAGCATAACGAGTAGATATCAATCTAATCTAGAAGAACTAAGATTGTCTTTATGGTCTATGAAGGAAATGAACTCGTAGTACATGGTTATTAAGATAATAGTTTTCAATCAGATATTGATAATAACTGTCATAACCTATATTTTTATCCCCCCATTATTTTTTCATATATTTTAAAAGTAAAAAAATGTCTTTTCAATAAATCTAGTCAATTTTAATCATTTCATTATTTTTTCACTTTTGTTTTAATTTTTATATGTCATGTTAAGTTATAATTAATCAAAAAAAGATGAAATAAAAAAAACAAATAAAGTAAAAATAGTATAAAAAAAAGGAATAAAATATAGTTGAGAACAAAATGGGAAAATAATTGAATATAACAAGCTAATAATTGAATTGAAGAAGGTAAAACAATTCATGAATAATTTAGGATGTAATTAGAAATATGATTGAAAATAAAATTAACAAAAAAAAAAAGCTTGATTTGGCTATAATTAAAAGAATTAAATAACCAAAGATTAATTTGTAATGAACATCCAAATTTAAAGGTTTAATTAATTCATTTAGGGATGAAATTAAAAAGAAAATCCAAGATTAAAACCTAATTGAATAAAAAATCAAAAGGCCAAGGACTACAAAAAAAAGACAGGAATTGCATGACATAATTTATGCTTTTGACTTTTCTCCAAAACTACTTCATTTTATTCATCTTCTTTCCTAGAAAAAGCAATCAAACTTCAGTTACAATTTTGATTCTCATCAATTTAAGCCCCAAATTCTAGCAGTCAAAATCAAAACCTAGATCTCCATCTCAATTAATCTTCTAGCCTAGAATTTCAGCTATTTTTCTCCATTTAATAGCTAATAGTAGTGATGAAAAAAAACACCTCCACCATACACAATCCTCAATCTCCTCCCTTAAGAGCTTCCATTCTAGTAACCATTTTGACCAAAACACCCATTGTAAACCCACAATCTCACGTACCTATTCTTAGCCACACTACAACTCATCCGAATCAACCATCATACAGAAGCCTAAACCCATCAGAAATAGCTTCCCATTTCCCTCATTGACAATCACTATAACCACGTCCCCAAGGGGCGTAGCGTGATGGCAAAGGTTTGAGATCTGCACAGCAGGTCTCGAGTTCGAGTCAGGGCGTGCATCTCTTGTAAGAGCCTGGGACAGCCGGGGTTTTACTCTCTCACCTGGGCCCACAAAGTGCGCTTTCCGGGGGGGTGAGGTTTCCTCGAATCCAAAAAAAAAATCACTATAACCACAAATTAGTCCTTTTTTTAGATGATCCAATTGCTATAACACCACCATTCATCTGCACCTCTTTTTTTATATATATAATAAAAACCAAAGACCTAAAAAAAAAACCACCACAACCATTTCTCTTATTAGCTTTACCAAAAACAATTTGTTCCAACACTTCTCCTCACCATACCAAATTTAACAAAATAGACTACTACAACTACAACACCGCCAGTAGCAGCCCTTAAAGCCACAACCATCACACAAATCTCTAATAATAGTGATCCAAATCCTTCCCTCCTTGCCACTAAGATCATGATAAAAAAAAAATCCAAAACTCAACTCCATTATAACCCAGAAACAATATATCATAATAGCCCATAAAATTTTTTTATTTATATATTGTTACTCGCTCGTGTAACACAATCACTACCTAAACTAACTATTATCAAACTAACAGCACGCGTTGCTACTACATAGCCAAACCCTGACATATATACTACACATGCCACCTCTCTTTAGTTGTTTCCAAAAATTTGTAGTCAATTCCATTAATTTTTAAAGGTCTCTTTTTAAATTTTGAATAAATGTTTGCATATTGATATGTTAATTTTGTATATAAAAATTCTTATATTTTCCAAAAAAATATGATTAATTTAGTATATAAGCATGTTTAATTTTGTGTGTAGATGAGTTCATGGATGCATTGGATTTTATATTTGTAGATGTAGGTTTGATACGTGTATATGGATTTTTTGCTCGTTATGAAAGGTATGAATATCTTTGTATAAGAATAAAATATTCTGAGAATTCACCAAAAGAATCAACCCATTGGCAGTGTAATGTTGATATTATGTTTAAAAAAATATTAAAAAAATGATTTATTTTATGAGTGCAAATTTATTTTAAGGGGTTGTGCAATATTGTTTTATGGATGTGATATATGAATTTAGACAGGCTCAACATGACCCTTCACAAGACCATCATATATGAGTGGTGGACTTTAGATATATTTTGAATGAGTTCAAAAGTGTAGGGCCAAAGACCAATTCTTTTTATCATACACAACCTTCAATCTCCTTCTTTAAGAGCTTCCCGTTTAAACCACTTCAACCAAGACACCCATTATGAACCCATAATCTCACAAACCCATTACCAACTTAGTTATAACCTCATAATCTAAAATTAACCAATCATTATCTCCTTCTCTTACACACACTACAACTTAGCCTCTCATTTCCCTTACCAACAGCCATCACAACCACAAATCAATCCCACAAATCAATCCATTTTTCAAATGATCCATGCAAGCTCTTGATTTAAAGTTTTACGGTGTTAATAAAAATAATAAAAATTAAACCTAATGAAGAAATGTTTTAACTTGATATTTAGAACGAAAGGAAAATAAATAATTGAAATTTTTTTGATTAAATAAACTTTTAAGTATGATATTTTAAAACGGAACGAGATGGGGTTTTCGATTAGATGAAAATTTATAGTACATGTATGATGGCTTTGTTGTAATTAATGGGAATTAAAGGAAATATAAATAGTGTGGCTTCTTGAAAAAGTCATACTTGGTAGAAACTTGAGAGAAGTGAAGAGGGAATATTTATGTGATTTTCTTCAAATTTCTTGAGTTGAACACAAAAAAGAGCATAAATTAAGGGGTTTAAAGGAAGTTTTAAGAGATTTAAACTAGAAATCTCAATATTTGTTTTTTGAATTTTAAAGCTTTAAAATTAGGGTTTTGAAAGGTTGAAACGAGAAGTAGTAAGTTGAAGAAAAACTTGGGTTTTCTTGTAAACTTTTGCCTTAATTGGTTGTCATTAGGAGGTGAGAAGTTTTATTCTCATGTTTAAAAACGTTTATCATATTTTTTAAGCTTGAGCATGAATGTTTATATTATGGAACCTAGTGTTTTGTATGTTGAAATGTTTGGACGAATGAACTTGGGTTATAATTATGTTCATGGACTTGTTAAAAGATTAGGCTAAGTGAGAATTTCATAAAATTAGGAAGAATTCATGCCATCCCTTCATTGTGAAAGTTTTGGCCTTGGCTTAGAAAAAGGGAATGAATCAAATTGGATTAATTTTTATGGAATTTGGGTTGAATTATGTTAGGATAGGTATACAATGAATGGGTAAGAAGTTAATTTTATAAATAAATAAAAAAACTTGAAGAGAAACTCATAACCCTATTTAAAGCTAGTTACTACTTAGGTTAATAAAGGAAAATTTAAAATTAGTTAACTTAATTATTGTGATAATTGTGTTTATATGAAGTATTTAAGTGTAGAAAATATTAACAAAGAAGAAGAAGAAGAAAGAGAGGGGGCCTTAGGGTTCACGGTCATAATAAGAGAAATTATGGATTAGTAGGAGCCAAAGCAAATACTTGTTCATTTATGAGTGTTTAAATAAGTGTTGATGTATTAAAGATGAATTGAAATGAATTTAATTAGTTTACCTAATTATGGTTGAATTTTCAATGAACCTTGAATTTTGAAGTTTGTGAGACATCAATAAGAGAAATGAGTATAGTTATATAATTAATTTGGGAAAACATGGAACAAATGATGAATTAATAAAATTGAGATGAAATCATAAATGTAGTATAATTATGAAGATGTAATAGAAGAAAATATAGATATGGTAAATTAATGGACAATCAAAAATGAAAACATTGGAGAATATGGCTTAAATAATTTGGTATTTGTTATGAATGGAATGTGTATATTATGTTAAGTGAAGAAAACAAATTTAGAATGGTAAAAACCTTGTTTGAAACTTGTATTAACGAGAGTATTGGTTTGAATTTTTGATTAAAATAGATGTTGATGATTGGATGTTTGTTGGTACAAAAGAGGTTGCAGAATCCATCCAACAATAAAAGACCATTACTCGAGCATAGACACCATGTAAATGCTTTGCACCACTACTCGTTATTAAGTACAAAATTCATATATATATATATATATATATATATTAACAATGTCTAGAAGAATAAGAAAATGGTAATTTTAACTAGTACCTTGATTGGTATTAGCGGCATCAGTTTATCTGATGACCATAAAATTTATTTGACTAGTACCCTCGGTGGTATTAGTGATGTCAGTTTATCTGACAACTAAGAAATTTGTTTGACTAGTACCATGAGTGGTGATAGTGGTGTCAGTTTGTCTGACGATCAAGTTTTTATTGACTGATTACCCCAAGGGGTATAATGGCATCAATAAGGCTAATGACCAGGATACCTAAGTTAATTAACTACTTGGAGTAGTTCTGTGGTATAAGTGGAATTATTGAGCTAATAATAATAAACCTTTGGATATAATTGAATGAAAGATATTAAAGAGTAGTTTAAAGTGTGAATTACATAATTTAATTCTATACATCATTTATATTATATGTTATAATAATTTTTAGGTGCATTTCAACCTCGTGTAGAGCATTAGATTAGCCTTAGTGCTTTCTTTTGTAAAGTAAACTAGATTTTAGTTGCTTATAATTTAACTTTTGAACTGTATATATTAAGTTTGAATTTGATATGATTGTTATCTATATTTATTAGGTTAAAAGAAAAATACATGTAATTAGATTATTTTAATCTTTAGGAGTTAATTATGTCTTTTATTTTGGTGAAGTACTTTTAATGTAGAAAAATATTTAGATTGTGGAATAACATGTGATTTAAGTTGTTATTTGGTGTGTGAAAAATATTTGGAAAGAGAAAAAGCATGTGATTTTATGTTACTAATTGGTGAAGGTCTAGGATAGTAGAATAATTACTCGAGATTGAATGGATAGATTTGTTATGATATTGATAACTTGGTAGGATATTTTTAGGGGATATTCTGTTGAAATTTTGGTAAAATCCTAATCAAGTTAAAGTGTGAGAATATGCATTTAGGGATTCATGGAAAAATATTATCTTGGTCTTCAATTTATCTTTGATGATAATAAGATATGAAATGTGTTACAATCCAATCACCATAACACCTCCCTTTTGGCAAAACCAACCATAAACTCATAAACCAAACCACCGCAATCATTCCTCTCATTGGTTCCACCACAAATAACATGTTGCAACACTTCTCCTCACCATGCCAAACCTAACAAAACAAACCATTAACACTACAAAGCTACCAGCAACAACTCATAAAGCAAAAGTCATAACACAAACCTTCAACAATAACAACCCTTAGACACTACAATACTGATTCATCAAAAACAACAACAATAATAACCGTAAACATTAATAGAAATTCCAGCCTAGAGTCACTGCGTATACTACATGCACCTATTTTTTTAGTTGTTTCTGGTAATTTCTAGTCAATTATAATAATTTTTTAAGATCTCTTCTTAAATCTCAATCGTTTTTTTTTTGTATAAATAAGTTATTTTGTGTATGAATATGCATATATTTACTGATAAAACATGATTAATTTGTTTTATAAGCATGTTTAATCTTATACGTGGATATGTTCATGGATACATTGGATTTTGTATGTGTAGATGTAGATTTCATATGTGTATATGGATTTTTGCTCATTGTGGAATGTATAGAAAAATGATTTTCTAAAAAAAAGACAGGAATATCTTTGTATAGAAATAAAATATTATGAGAATTCACTAGAAGAATCAACTCATTAAGAATGTGTTATTGATATTTTGTTATATATAATTTATTTTATGGGTGCAAATTTATTTTGTTGTGCAATACTTTTTGTGAATGTGATACAATAATTTGGGTAAGGTCGACGTGATCCTTCATAGACCCATCGTGTGTAAGAGGTGGGCAACAAACATATTTTGAATGAATTTCAAAAGAGTCAAGCCAAAACCTATTTTTTTACCATGCATACAGGTCTAACACCCAATTTCATGAACAACTTGATCAATGAGTCTCCTAATCCAATGAACCGATGTTGATTTTCATAAGCATTTTTTATATGTCGTCTAATTTTAGGGACCTAAGTAAACTTAACATGTTCTTTCAAAACAAGTTGATGAATTTTATTTAGTTGTCATTATATAAAATCTAAGTTTATTTTAAATTGTTAGGTTGATTTGTCTCTTCAGGGGAATTATAGAGGCTTAATATTTTTTTAAACCCAAAATAAATTAAAAAATGCATTGATGAGATTTTATCAAGTTTTAGCTAAACTATAAATGGAAACAAAAAAGAACCACCACCATCTGCAACTCTTAATCTCCTCCTCTAAAAGCTTCCCTAATACCCATTGTGAACCCACAACCATCACCAACTCAACTATAACCTCACAATCCAAAACTAAACAATCATTATCTCCTTGTCTTACACACACTATAACTCAACCAAATCAATCATCATACATAAGCTTAAACCCAACAGAAACAGCCTCTCATTTCTTTCACCAATAGCCACCATAACCATAAACCAATCTTTTTTTCATACGATCCTTCATCAATAGCTTCCTATCTTGTTCGACAAAACCAACCACATACCCATAAACCAAACTATAAGAACAACACCTCTCATTGGCTCCACCATAAACAACACATTGCAACACTTCTCCTCATCGTCCTAAACCTAACAACCATTACCATTATAGTGCCGACAACAACAACCCTCAAATCCTTAACAACCATGTAAACCTTTAACAACAACAACCCTCACACATCATAAAACTAATTCACCACAAAAAAAAAAAACCATAACGGACCTAAAAATTGACAGAAATTCCAGCTAAAAAAACACTAAAATTGCAGCCCAATTGTTTGTTTACAATCAAAATCAAATCAAAGTTTCCAGCCAACATTCAATCCAAATCCTCACCGTCCTCCTCACTAAAATCACACCAAAAAAAAAACCCAAATCCATAATAACCCAAACACAAGCTAGGATAATAACCCCTAAACAAATCTTGATTTTCTTCTTCTTATTTTTTTTTATAGATCATTGCTCACTCATATAACACACGTGCTGCCCGACCCATCTATGAACAAACTACCAACATGTGAAAGAAGCGTGCCATTACTACCCAAATCACAACCAAGAGCCAACGCGTATATTGCACACACTGCCTCAACTCAATTTTTTTTTAATAATCTCTAGTTAATTCCAGTAATTTCTGAAGGTCATTTTCTAAATCTTGAATGAATGTTTGTGTATGGATATGTTATTTTGTGTATTAATATGCTTATATTCATAAATAAAATGTGATTAATTTGGTATGTATGCATGTTTAATTTTGAGTGTTGATAAGTTCATTGATACATTGGATTTTATATATGTAGATGTAGATTTCATATTTGTATATGAATTTTTTATCGTTATGGAATATACATAACAATGATTTTCTAAAAAAAATGGTAGGAATATCTTTGTATAAGAATAAAAAGGGTTTTGCCATTCGAATGTTGATATTTTGTTAAAAATATAAAAATAAAATGGTTTTTTTAGGTGCAAATTTATTTTAGGGTTTTGTGCAATATCTTTTATGGATATGATATAATAATTTGGACAAGGTCAATATGACCCTTCATAGATCCATCGAATGTAAGTGGAGGACTATAAGCATATTTTGAATGCCTTCAAAAAAACAAGTCTGAAGTCTAATTTTACCATACAGGTCCAACACTTGTTTTTATGAACAACTTAATCAATAAGTCTCATAATCCAAGGGACTAACGTTGAATTTTCTTTAAAAAGTCTTTTTGATGTGTCGACTAATTTTAGGGATCAATGTGGACTTAACATTTTATTTCAAAACAAGTTTGATAATAAGTTGACAAATTTTGTCAAGTTGTTACGAAAAATATCATTTAAGTTTATTTTAAATAGTTAGATTGACGTGTCTTCTCTTTTAGGGACCAACATAGATTTAATAGTTTTTTTTAAAACCCAAAACGAATTAAAAAATATACTGATGAACTTTTATCAAATTTTAGCTAAATCAGTAATGTTTTAGTTTGACTTGGATTCAATGGATAGATCAATAAGTCTCTTATTTCTGAAGATTGATGTTTGATAATTCATAAAAAGACTAAATCAATAAGTCTTATACTTCTATGGATCAATATTAAATTATTTGCTAAAAACTGTAAAGGACTATAAATAAGATTAGAAAATAATTACAGTATTTTATGTCAATAAAAAATATAGATTTAAGAGAAAACACACTGTAAAGGTAAAATTTCGTTTGAAAGGTTACAAATATAGGTAGAAGCTAAAGACAACATTAAACAAAAAATAAACACATGAATTTTAATGAGTGAAAGGGGTTATAGATGTGAACCCCAAGTTCGCAGGTTTTATCTTCTTTAGAATAACATTCCTCTAGTTCTCCTCTTTAAAAGGTTTATAAAATTTGAAATAGATCAGAAACTTTACCTCAACTAGAAAACAAAATAAAAATATAAAATTACAAAGAAAAGAAGCATAAAATCCACAAATAACAAGGAAATCACAAAAATTTCCAAAACTAGGGCTTCGTGGCAAGATTTTCAAAATCTAAAGATTCGATGGTCGAAGTAGCTATTCCAATGCTACATTAAGAAAAACAGCTTTCAGATACTCCTGTAAAAATTTGAGTATAATCCAACAGTCGAATAAAAAATTATGGCCCTTTGAGCTGTTATTCTAATCTGGCGCAAGAGTTTAAACTTGTCTCACTGATCCATAAATGTATCTGCTAGGTCATTCACGTAATCTATTTAGGGCAAATCCTCATCTAGTTATGATAAACTTATACCTAACCGCTCAGAATCACTCGTTGTCGCAAGCTCAACTACATTAGATACGGTAAGAGTGATGTTTTTTTCTCAATCATAACTAACCGCTTCTTTGAAACTAGTGTATATTTTAAGATTTTTAGTTTTTATTAATTACTAGATGATGACTCAATTTTTCACATTTTTTCCCTTTAATTTTTGAAAAAGTTATCAAACCTTAGGAAAAAAAATTGATATTTACATAGCCCGTTTCTCTTTCCTCTTCTACCAAAGTGAAAGACAGCTATTGCTAAATTAGAAAAGTAAGCAAGCAGAAGAAAGAAACCAATCATGGTGGGACAATGACTAAACCAAGTCGGAGCAACAACGTTTTGGATGCAAATCAACAGCTGCAAATCGCGAATCAAATCAGAGCTCAGCTCGACTCTATGGTCCCATAACGGAAGTGAGAGCTAATAGATGTGCAGTGAAGAGAGAGACCGAGAGAGAGGGGAGAACAAAGACAACTTTGGATGGTTTCTGACGTTCTTGTTTATAAAATATTGGATGGTTACGTGGTTAAATATTTTTTTAAATGCTTTTTTAATTGATATTTTTAAATTTTTTTATATAGTTTTTAATATGATGATATTAAAAATAAAAATAAAAATGAAAATAAAAAATACTTTAATACATTATAAATAAAAAAACATTTTAAAAAACCATACTTCACGTTACAAAACACGCTAGATAAATTGACAACACGAGAGCTACTTCATTGGAATTATTCCACCACTATCTAAATTTTTATAGGTGTTGTCCCTTTTAATCGTGATGAAAAAGTAAAATGTACTAATACCAGGGGTCCCACAAATTCCAGCATTATTAAATTTCAGCTTTTCCCATATTCAAATGCCATGGGTGCTTGAAGTAGAAGATTTTGGACAAAACAAATTATATATTTATTTATCAGAACGTATTGTGTAGATCAGAATCTGCTCTTCTGTGGTTCATATTTTTCTATTCACATCAAAGTAGTTCTCACATGCTATCATGATTTTTTATTTTTAATTAATTTTTAAAGTATTTTTTACTTAAAAATTATATTAAAAATAATATTTTTATTAAAAAAATTATTTTTAATATCAGCGTATTAAAATGATCTAAAAACATCAAAAATATATTAATTTGAAGCAAAGAAAAAAATAAAAAAAATTTAATTTTTTTCAAAAATATTTTTAAAACGCAAAAATAAATAGAACTTTAGTGAAGAACTAAACGTGTACCACATTAGGTTATGGGTTCACACTATTTTTTTTATTAAATATTTAGGTATTGCAACTTGTTTTAAAGAAATAAGAAAAATCCAACGACCAAAGTTATGGTCCTAGTCAACCAAATAAATTGGTTTTATTTTGAATAAAAAAAGGCAAAATAGCAAAGAGATAAAAACAAAAAAGCATTCACGATAACCTGGAAAAAAAACTTTTATTCAATAACGAAAAAACAATGTTGTTCAATTTTCAACAAATTAAATATGAAAGGAAGAAATAAGGTAAAAGAGGGATAAAAAAAACTGATGTGAGTCAACCCAAACTAGCATGATAGATATGTAATTTGAGCATTAAAAAGCAAGTCAATCCGGGTTAACTTTCTAAAATAATATCCCAGGTCATGACGTTTGGATAAACCGATAGAAAAGAAATTGAAGAAAACCACAAAACTATTTTTTATATAAAAAAACTAATGTCAAAACGATGAAATTAGAAAAGAAAATAAGCCAAAAAAATATTAACCCCTGTTAACTTTTCAAACCCGTGACTTGGGTCATCAAACCAGAAAATACCATATATAGAAAAAAAAAAAAACCACGAAGCCTAATCTTCAACAAATAAAATGGTGAAAGATGAAATTGAAAAAAAAACATAAATCATACAAAAAGATTAAAAATAAAAAATAACAATTAAAAAAATGAGGTTAAAATTGAAATAAAAAATAAACTAGAGGGCAATAACAAATCTTCAATTTGGAGGTTAAATTAAAAAAAAATAACTTTAACAAAATGATAAAAAGAATTAAAAAAAAGGATCAAATTGAAAAAAATAATATATAATACATTGGGATTGAAAGAAGAAATTGAAAACAAATTAAACTTTTATATAACAGCCAAGATGAAAAACTAGAAATCAAAAGAATAAGGACTTAAGCTGTGTTTGTTTCCCGGAAACTTGTTTCCGGGAAACTACTTTCCAAACTTTCCTGTGTTTGTTTGCCATTAGAAAAGTTAGTCAACGGAAAACACTTTTCAGTCAAAGAAAAATTTGTCTTGGTTTCTAGGAAAGTGTTTTCCTTTTATTTTGGGCAGAAAATACTTTGCGGAAGTTGTGAAAAATTTAGAAATGTCTATTATTTATTGATTATATCAAATTTAGTCCCCAAACTTTTGATTGCTATATATATTTTGTTTTGAATATTTGTTTTTCAATTTCATCCCTTATAATTTAATTTTTATATTAATTTTGGTTCTTATTTTTATAATTGTTATTTGCTTTTCCCTTATATTTTTTAATTGAAATTTTTTATCTATCAAATTTGATCCTCATTCTTTTGATTGGTACTTATTTTATTTGAAATAATTTATGAAATGTTAATTATTATTATTTTAATTTCTTCATCTTTCAATTTTTTTTTTTTTTTTTTAGATTTGATCTCTATTATTTTGATTATTATTTAATTTATTTGAGATAATTTATGAAATTATATTTTTTTTTTCAATTTCATTCCCATTCAACTTTTTAATTTGTAAGATTTGTTCCTCATTATTTTAATAAACTTGAAAAAAATAAAAAATTCATAAATTATTTTCCAGCTCATTTTTCATGACATAATCAAACACTGGAAAATATTTTCCAACTTATTTTCCATTACACTACCAAACATCAAAAAATAATTCACTTTCCCAGAATTCACTTTCTAAAAAGAAACTACTTTTCAGCATACAAACGGGGCTTAAAGTTGAAATAGTAAAAAAAAAAGGGGACTAGCCTGTAATTTTTTGGGAAGGAGAGAGAAAAGAAAAAAACGCTTACCTGCGACAAACCTTTCTATCTGTGCCAACATGCGTCGTACCATGAGAACTTGATAGCGCATCCATTGACACTACTAAAGAGCAACTTCAGCCACTAGAAAGAGTCGTACACGCCGTTCAAAGTGTGTGGGCATCTCTCACGCATTGACGAGTGCACCACTCGCGCTTATTGCTTTTAAAATTAAAATTAATAATTTATCAAACCAAAAAGAAAAAAAGTGTCTTTGATGATCCTAAAATTAACAAAAAAAAATCTACGTGAAAGACTAGAATGCTCGTTTATGCATAGCTTCTTTTTTTTTTTTTTACTATTAGAGTGTAAAATTGTCATTTTAATGTTTTTTAAAATAGAAAAACTAAAATATCCTCATAAGTTAGTTTTAAATTTTCTCACTTGGAGGACAATTAGCTCATTCTATTATATCTAGAAAAGTTCAAGCAATCCATATACCCACATAAAAATCTTTAATGACTAATGTATCATGTAAAAAGATTAAAATACCCTCAAAAATATACATCACTGAAAATACATTAAAATATATTTTAAATTTTTCAAAAAAAAATATTTTTGGAGATTAAAAAAAAACCCAGAATAAAAATGAAAAAGATTGAACAGAACAGAATTTTGAGCCAGACCAAGACCTCGGGCGAGTGGACATGACACGCCTAGGCCAGGGAGCTGGGCCCTTGTGTTTCTAACCTTAACTTTTTTATTGAAAAAGAAATCATAAAACAAAACAAAACAAAATAAATAAAGTAATTCCCAATTGATGGCTAGTAGTTTATCAAACTTCTAGAAACGTAAGTGCGCTGCAGTCTATCAGTCTCCATTGTACAAAAAATACTCATCACGAAATTAGTTGATGCAATCTCTCTCTCTCTCTCTCTAAAAAAAAACCATTTTTGCTATATTTTTAACAAAATATCAACATCAGAATGGCAAAACCCTTTTTATCATCTGCTATTAATAATAAAGTAATATAAAGCAGTGGATTGCATCTTCCTTGTGATTATATATATTTTAGGGTTTTGCGCAATATCTTGATACTATATATAATAATTTAAACAAGATCAACATGACTTTTTATAGATTCATTGAATATAAGTGGAGGCCTATAAATATATTTTGAATGTATTCAAATCTTTGTTTGTATTTTTTAATTTTTTTTGGTGTTAAATTAAATCAAATTTTAAAAGATAAAATTAAAAAAATATAACAATTAAAAGATTGAGAATTAAAATTGATATAATTAACAAATAATAAGATATATATATTTTTTATTTTTTCACAACTTTTTAGAAAATATTTTCCGCTCAAAATATATAAAAAGAAAAATATTTTCATGAAAATCAAGTAAAAAAAATTTGATTGCAAATAATTTTTCATTTAGAAATTGATTTTTAAAAAAATACTTTCCATAAAACAAATAGGGTCATACAATATCTATTCTTTAAGAATTACTTTAAATAAATGTTAATAAAGATATTTCTAATATAAAGTTATTTTAACTTATTTTCATCAGATATGATTTATAAAAAATAACATGAATAACGTGAAACAGACTCTAATATATAATTAACTCTTATAAATTAAGCTTTCATTTTGTATGACATTTTTAAATCTATTTAAATTATAAAAAGTTCATAAACATGTTTGTTAACAACAATTTTTTACATAAATAAATAATT
>Ga0325414_1003542_pt1 | contig 16247 bp, 4 predicted proteins | sample PopdelMetagenome_8_FD_206183 | JGI IMG/M metagenome (GOLD analysis project Ga0325414, IMG submission 206183) | Populus deltoides microbial communities from Bellville, Georgia, United States - Leaf-PdKOR-R3 | ecosystem: Host-associated > Plants > Phyllosphere > Phylloplane/Leaf | place: USA...
AGCCACCAATTAATTTATTTTTCATCAAACAAAACAAGGTCACTTAAATTTAAAATCTATTTTTGTTTTGTTTTGATATGTTTGTTAATAATTTGATGAGGTTTTTTTTATATAATTCTACTATTTTCGCTTTATTTTTTTCTCTCATATCTGCTAGTTTTACCAATTGTTTTTTGAATTCTTGTTATAGTGTTTTTTTTCTAATTAATTATATACATATTATTGGTTTGTTTTGATTATATTTGGATTTTTTTAATGTTTTCTTTTTAACAGAACCACCAAAATTATCAATTTTTTTCTCACGATATATGTTTGGAATTTAGGTTGACCATGAACAAAATCAGAAGAATTTGATTTTTTTTAAAAAATATTGATAACTCGCAGCCTAGTGAACCAACTCTAATATATAATGTTAAAGTTATGGTTGAACAACTCCAATGCGTTTCAGTTTATAAAGAACCCGTGTTGATTAGTGAGAATCATTCTTTATTATTTCTTGCTTTATTTCAAAGTTTATTGAATATAAATAATGCTTCGCTTTAACTAATGTTTTTTTATATACTTTGTATGTTTATATTTGATAGGTATAAAGACCAACAATATTAAAGTGATGAATATATTATGAAGATGAAATTAACTTTGTTGCTTTGATTTAATTTGGTATTGCTTCAAACCTTTTACCTTATATAAATATTATTATATATTTGTAGTAAATTATTTAAATAAAACTAAATTATACATGTTTTTTTTACAACTCTTATACAATAAATTAAAATAAATATTATATCTTATTATATTAATTTTTATTCTATTTAATAAATAATCCTAACTCCTTCCGTGCGTGAAGGGCCTAATATCACAGCCTAGCTAAGATATTGGTGTTCAAAATGGGATTACAGCTAAGCTAAGAAAGATACGGGTGTCCTGCATAAAACAAGATCTGAAGGCAAGTAGGATCATCAAGGACCGTCGGTGGACTATGAAGAAAACAATTAAAAAAAAAATGAAAATATCTGTGAATTCAGTCAGTGAATAAAGAAAAAAAATTATTAATGTCATGAAATATTTCTATAGATGGAAAGTGTTAAAACGTGACGGTGTTTGATTTCATGGAATAGGAAAGGTCCCACTCCTACCACTGCCAGTGTGCAGCGGATTATCACCATGTGATGGTGGGGTTGTGGGTGGCACCGCCATTACCACGCCGACACTTTAAAAAAAACAGTACTGGTTTATTTTGAAATTAATAGTGCTAGATTAGAAAAATCTTACGGGATAAGAGAGTATAAAACTGGTATCATAATAATTACCTTTTGAAATATATATATATATATTTTAAAAAGACACATATAAAAATAAAATAAAATATAAAATTTATATCTTATTAAAAATAATAAAAATATCTCATCTCCATATATTTTTATTTCTTTAAATTATGTTATTGAGAGTAATTAATATAATGTTACTAGTTGTTTTTCGAAAATTACTTTATAAATTATATTTTTTTAAATATTCTTAATATTAATTTTATTTTTGATTGTCCATTTGTCTGTAATAACTTCTATTTTTTAAAATATTTTTCATTTAAAAAGTATTAAATTAATATTTTTAGTTATCTTTTAATGAATTTAATGTATCAATATCAAAAAATTATTATTTTTTTTTATAAAAAAAACCTTACTAGTGGAGATATATTTAATTGGGTGACACGTGATTTGCTTTTACTTCTGTGAACTCCCAATTTATATATCTTGACTTTGTATGTGTAAAAGATAATTTTTAATTTTTTGTGTAAGCCTTTATTTGGAGACGGACTCTGTTGAAAAGGAGGTTCACAGTATTTCTTCCTTCATTAAATTTTATTATGATATTTTTAGATAAAGAAAACCAATTTATAGGTTGTTTTCTCAAAATAACTTTTTTTTTTTTGAATTTCGTTGTTTTGAACAACTCAACCCATGAAGATGCTATTTCCACGCAAAAATTTCCTTGTGGTGATTTCCAATTTTGTTTTTGAGAACGTGTCATTTTTCAAAAAGATTCCAATTTATGCAAGTACGAGTTGATACTTGATAGGTGTTGTTGAGTTGACAGTTGTTTTATCTGTTTTTACCTCCATCTCTGCACAGATATTTAGAATGGAATTAGATAATTGGTTGATGTTATATTGTAGGCTGGATTAATTTATTTTAATATAAATTGTTTTTGATATTGTTAATTTTTTTTAATGAAAAAAATAAATCATGTAAAAATTAATTTAATATGATTCAATTACTTTAGCGGATTCAAATATAACCTGAATAATTTATAAAAAATATAGTAGAATTTAAAATAAATATTTAAGATGAGATTTTTTAATAAAAATTAAAAATATTATTTTTGTTTTAAATTTTTTTGTTTTTAACAACGCAATCCATGAAGATAGTATTTTCAAAAAAAATAAAAATCCCTTGGGATAATTTTTATTTTTTTAGAAAGTGTCATTTTTAAAAAAGATTACAATTTATGCATATACGAGTTGATAGTTGTTGTATCCGTTTCTACCCCATCTTTACATGGATATTTAGCACCGTAATAGATAATAGATAATTGACCGTTGCTATGTTGGGGGGTGAGATTACTTTTTCAATGTGGAAAAATATTTTGACATTATTAATATTTTTTATAGTAGAAAAAAAAATTATGTGAAAATTGATTTAATGTGACTCAATTATCTTAGTAAGTTTATTAAAAAAACCCTATCTTAAATATTTATTTTGAGTCAAACATTAAGATGATAGCATAACTTGGGTCAATCTGCCAAACTCATGATCAAGGTCATGAAGCCGAGATAACCTATTATAAAATAAATTAAAATAAATTATGAAACTCAATTCTCAATTAACTCAGTGTTCAAATATGAAATTGAAAAAAAAAACGATTAAAAAAAGGGCAAAAAAAAAGAAAACTCGAGTCAATCAAGTTTACCCCGCTAAACTTGTAACTCGAGTCATGAGATGAGAATAAATTACGAAGTTTAATTCTATATTAACCCAGTGATGAATGATGAAATCGAGAAAAAAAAGTCAATTAAAAAAAAAGAAAAAAAACTATAATCAATCGAGTTAACTTGTCAAACTCGTGGTTTGGGTCATGAATTTGGGATAATATCATAAAAATAAATTTAAAAAATTACGTAGCCTAATCCCAAATAAACTGAATGTTGAATGATGACATTCAAATTGAATATATATATATAAATTAAGAAAAAAATAAAATAAAAATATATTCTCAATCAAGTATTTTCGTAACAACCACCATAAAACTCTCATCACTTAATGGAATTATTAGCACAAACTTCAACAATTTTGATGGTAGGTGTAAACAATATCCTTTTCTCTTTAAGTTGAAATTCAACAATCTCTTCTCTTATCTCTTATAGAAAATGACTGAAAAATAAGAGAAATGAATTTTGGTATTAAAATTAAATTTTTGAAAACTAAAAGGATATATTATCTGTAAACCAAAAAAAATTAAGGACTAAAATAAATTTTTTATATAAAATTTAAAACTACCCATTATTTTCACTTTTTTCCTCTAACTTTCGAATCAAACCTCCCATTAATTGAGTGCAAATTTTGACTATTCTAATTCATGTAATTTGTAAGATGATGAATAATAAGCTTGCTATAGTATTTCAGTACTGTTTGTTAATGAAGCTTTTTTAACAAACACAACGACTAGTATTCCATTTATGTCACATCTTGCTGCAAGTGGGTGGCAGTCATCTGCATTGCCGAGAAAAAAAAAAAAAAAAAACCCGACAAGTCTAATGCCAGATTTACTTGGACTTACAAACTGGACCAATAAATTTATATTTAATCCCCTGCTTGTTTATAAAGGTGGTCCAAGAATTAACCCTGTGGGTAGCAAGCAGCGACATGACCCGAAAAACATGATAATAATAAAAAAAGAAAGCTGGTTTCAGATCTAGATCCTGTTTTCTTTCTATTTTTTCAAGAAAATAAAAAAAATCCAAGTAAGACGTGATCTTGGCTCGGTAGGTCAATGTAATGAGTCTCCAGCTTGAAGGGAACAGCAGTCTCTTGCCTTAGAGAGCAAACAAAAAACAAAAACTGGTAAGACCATTGTTATTGTCGACAACTCGACATGGTACCCATCAAAAGAAAGGGCACAGAACGGAGGAGGAGTGGCAAGAAAGTGAAGTGATTAGGTCGTGCTAATTAATCAACAAAATAATCGATTTTTCCTGTTCCATCATCACTATTATTAATTATTATTTTTTTTTAAAAAAAATCAAAGATAAAGGGACCAGAAGAGGAATTTGGTACGTAGTAGGTGAGGGACTTAATGAATAAAGAACCATTTTCTTTTGGATATTATATTCATTTTAATTTGTTAAACGTGGGCAGCCCTACACCATTTGGAGTTTGGAATAACTGGGCTCACCAACCTTTGGGTTTTTAGATTTTTCGCGTGCCTAGTGGCTTGTACACTTGGATGCTATATTTTATTTTGTTTTAAGAATTAGGGTATTTTTTAGCCTATTCTGATGAATCGAGAATAATAAACCCATTTAACCTCATCCAATAATAATAATAATAATGTTTATTTTATTTTATTTTATTGAGAGACCTAAAGAGTATTGGATTATACAATGAAAAATAGCTCTTTTCATGGTTCCTTTAAGCGCACCTTAACTAATCTCACGAGTCTTGAAGTTAACGACTATGTAAGTTTTCAATAACCTCGAGGTTTGCAAGACTCGAACTGATGATTTTTAGAGAACAAATTCAGAACTTGATTAATTGAACTACACCTCTTAGAATTAGAATTGAATTGAATTAATTATTATTGTTGGTGGAGATGGTAATTAGACATGGTTCCTCGCTAGGTAATTTTCTATAATAAACATCAGCTTGAGTGACCTGTAATCTATATTATTATGTCCTCTATTTTAAGAATCAATTCGAGTAACCTACTTCAAAAACTAGCAACCTAACGCAAAGGGTATAAAAAATGTGTCAAAATATGGGGGAACAATCTCAGATAGAGACATCAAAGTATGGAAACAGCTTCAATCATATTTCTGATCGCTTCAGTAAAAATAAATAAATAAATTTGTGGTCGAATTTGGCTAGTGTTTTAAGATAAAAAAAGACAAATATAAAGATAATATAAATATAAAAATAATATTTCAAGTTTTTTAGTTTTTTTCCCTCTATATTATTTATAATGTTTATGTTAATGACTCTAATAATAAAAAAAAAAGTTTTCTAATTATCAACAAAGTCAAAAAAAGCTGCAGCCAAATTTATGAGTTTCTTTTTATCTTTTTAATAAGGTATGGCCTGTGTTGATAAATTGACATTCATGGAAGCCAAGGCCCAAGTGGGGGTTGGTGAGAAATTGCCAAAAGTCCTAAAAATTAATAATAATTTAATCATCCAAATTCGCACACTATTTTGTATATGAGAATTAAGAAATGCACCCACTAATTTAGTGTTTTGCCTTTATAGACTATATAGTTGATTTGTCAACTTTTACACATATCTTTGTGTGTTTAAAATTTGGTCGCTCTCAGCTAGTCTCAGCCACCATTTGGCACTGTGTTTGAAATGGGATTTGGGTAAAATTTGAAAAAAAAATTATGTTAAATTTTTTTTTTTATGTTTTTAGATTATTTTGACTTGGTGATAACAAAAATAATTTTTTTAAAATGAAAATTATTATTTTGATGTTTTTCTAAGTGAAAAATACTTTGAAAATAATCTGTTACCACACTCCCTTACGAAAAGGCTACCGACATCTTAGAGTAAATTATAAACCAGTCCTTTTAGTCTTACGAAACAAATTAATCTGTCCTTGTTTTGAGAAACTAATTATTTGGTCCCTTAACAATGTTAACTTTGCTTAATTAATATTACTTTATTCTAAGGACATGTTTGAGAGTATGATAAAATTTATGTTTTAAAATGTTTTTCGATTGGAATCACATTAAAATAATATTTTTTTTAAAATTTATTTTTAATGTCAGTGTAACAAAACGATCCAAAAACACTAGAAAAAAATTAAGTTAAAGCAAAAAAAATCAAAATTTTCTAGAAACGTTGTTCGACCGCATTTCTAAACACACCTTAAAAGAAATCTCATCTTTTTTCATCAATATCCTCACAATATTTTTCCTGTTTAAAAAATAAAATAGAAAAAAACATGAAAAGACAAGATAACTAAATAATTAGTTTTCAAAACAAGGAGGACTAATTAAGTTGTTTTTTTAAACTAGAGGGACTATTTTTATAATTTACTCACATTTTAGTAGTGAGGTGGAGAGAAAGGATATATGTTGTCGCTATCAGGAGAGTTGGTTTCATCAAAATGACCAGAGGATCCTCAACAACCCCAAGTCCACCAACTTCCATGTAATTTTTCTACAGGGAAAAACTTTTCAACACCAATGCCCCCTAACATTCACCAACTCTAACAACGACGGGGTGAGGACACCATCCAGCCATCCAATTAGGAGAAGCATTAACATCCTGCGTGGTGGCCTTCGTTTTGATAGTTGAGGCTATGACTCAATGAAAAATGTATAAAATTTGTAGGAAAAAAATGTCCTTAGTTTGTCCTTATATAATATAATAATTGTTTATCCTTAATTGAATCAATTACTCCTGTAAAATAAGTGAGTTTTTAATTTATTATTCTCATGATGTTGTTAAATCAAATCATCGAAACTAAAAGGGTGATATATACACGAATTAGTATTATATCAAAAATAGTATCGAAATAGAATAGGAATTAACAAAAAACTTATGGTGATCTTAGAGTAATTAGTAATATCATATTAGTTATTATCATAAAGTTCGCTATGAAGGACTTTGGGTTGTGCGGTTTATATGCCTATAGCACCTGTACAAAGGACTAAAATGATCCATAATGTAGAATATAAATTTATGTTGATTTTGATTCTCCATCTATTTTTAGATTCCTTGAACCTTTAATCGGTGACGTTTTTAAAGCATGTTTTGAAAACTGTCATTTTGATGACAACATTTTCCTATCATTAGGGAAAGACTTGTCGGTGCTAAGAACAAAAATCCTAGAAAACAAAAATTACAACAAATAAATGATGGTACTCCTGAAGATTCCTTATCCATGAAACAAACGATAAATATCATGTTAAAATCATCTTTAATATTGCTCCTCCTGAAAAGGCATCTCCTAAAGAGATAAAGGTACTTAAAAAAATAAGATCTCCATAAACCATGTTCACACAAGAGAGATTTTGGATCAAAATAAAATTGTTATAAATGACATACATGCATTTAAGGTTGCTTTTGGCATCACCAGAAATGATGATGAAATTGAACTATAAACTGTTGAAGAATGTCGATATAGAAATGATTGGTTAATATGGAAAGAAGCAATCCAATAAGAGTTAAACTCACTTGCAAAATGTGAAGTATTTGGACCTGTAGTTCATAAACTTAAAGGTGTTATAACAATTTGATATAAGTGGGTTTTTGTTAGAAAACAAAATGAGAATAATGAAATTATTCGATATAAGACGGAACTTATTGCACAAGGTTTCTCACAAAAACCTGACATTGATTATAAGAAAACTTATTCTCCAGTCATGGATGCAATCACTTTTAGATTCTTGATTGGTTTAGTAGTCTCAGAAACTCTAGATATGTGTTTAATAAATGTAGTTACAATATATCTATATGGATTATTAGATAAACATATCCATATAAAAATCCCTGAAGGATTCAAAATGCTTGAAGCCTTTTAGGATAAACCCAGAAGTGTTTATTCTATTAAACTATAAAAATCTTTATATGAGTTGAAGCAATATGGTCAAATATGATATAATTGTCTTAATGAATACCTCATAGAAAACAGGTTTGAAAATAATGAGATTTTTTCATGCATTTCTATTAAGAAAACCACATTTGGATTTGATATTGTTATAGTATATGTTGATGATTTAAATCTTGTTAGTACTCCCGAATAGCTCATAAAAACTGCAACCTATTTGAAAGATAAATTTGAGATGAAAGATCTCGGAAAGACAAAATTTTATCTTGGTTTACAAATTGAACATCTTTCAAATAGAATATTTGTCCATCAATCGGCGTATACGAAAAAGGTCATGAAGCACCTTTACATGGACAATGTTAATCATTTGAATACACCTATGGTTGTTTGATCACTTGATGAGAAGAAATACCCCTTTTTACTGTTAAAAGAGGAAGAAGAAATTCTTAGTCCAAAAGTACCATATCTCAATGCTATTGAAGCATTCATGTATCTTGCAAATTGTACAAGATTAGATATAACGTTTGCAATCAATTTATTGGTAAGATACAATTCCACTCCTATAAAAAAACATTGAAATGAGGTCAAATATATACTTCGTTATCTCCATGGAACAACTAAAATGAGGTTATTTTATAGTGAATCAAATTCATAATTGATTAAATATGCAGATGCAAGTTATCTCTCTGATCCCTACAAAGAAAGATCACAAACAAATTATCTATTTACCTATGGAAGTACAGTAATTTCCTGAAGATTTGTCAAACAAACATTAGTGGCTACTTCATCAAATCATTCAGAAATTATTGCAATTTATGAAGCAAGTCGACACTGTATATGACTAAGGTCAATTATCCAACACATAAAAGAAAATTCTGGATTGTCAACCATTGAAGATAGTCCCACAATATTGTTTGAAGATAATGTTGCCTCCATCACTCAACTTAGAGGAGACTACATTAAAGAAGACAAGACAAAACATATCTCACCAAAGTTCTTTTATACTCATGGGCTTCAACAAAAAGGAAAAATTGATATCATACAAATCAGGTCAAATGATAATTTAAAAAACTTATTTACAAAGTCTTTACCCGCCTCAACTTTTAAGAAGCTTGTCCATAATATTGTAATGTGCATCTTAAAGATTTATCATAAGACATGTACTTTTGAGTTGAAGTTAATGCAAATTGTACTCTTTTTCCTTTTCTTAGGTTTTTCTTATTGGATTTTACTTTGCAAGGTTCTAATGAGGCAATTTGATATTTTTATGAATCCTAAAGCATTCAAATATAGATCTTGAAGTATCTATATTAAACTTTTTATTAAATTCTGAAGTATTCAGAAATCACATAAAAATATTGTACTTTATTTCTTTTGCTTAGGTTTTTTTCCATTAGGTTTTTCTTTGCAAGGTTTTAATGAGACATATTTTTAATAAATAGTTATTCAAGGGAAAGTGTTATAAAATCTATAGTTATATATATTGAATGCCCATTAAAATCTTTTAAATTTTATGACTCGTGGGTTTAGCCTCTTGATTTTCCATGACACTTGGATTTTCTAGTATCCTTTAATGTTCTCAATTCTTCTCTTATAAATAGACTACTTGTCTTGTATTCTAAGGATTGAAAAATATATATAAGAAAATGTATGAATTTCTCTTTTAAGTTTTATTCTGAATACGCATGTTCTTACTTACTCTTTATTTTTTTTAACAATTTCATATTTTTGTTAGAAAAAACCATAATTTAAGCGCCAAACCTTTGATTTTTATTTTGTTTGAATACTTAACCATTTATTCTATCTAATTGAATACCCAATATTTGGTTTTTTCTTTTTTATATTTAAGTTCCCTTCATCACTTGAGCTTTAAAAATGTTGACATGGTCATGATCAACTAGCATGTGATAAAAAAAAATCTTGCTCATATTTATTGATAGAAGAAATTATAAAAAGTATATAAAAGAAAACAGGTGTCAGAAATTAAAAAGGAAAAGGAAAAACTGTAAAAAAATCAAAAATGAAAATGAAGTTTCCATTTCTAATCTTTTATTTTTTATTACTTTATTTTTTTTATTTTTTAACTATTTTTATTTTTTATTTTTTTTCAAATTTCCGGAACCTACTTTATTTTCATTAAATATGGATGGTACACACTTTTTACCATGTATATTAGTTACATAATGTTATGTGTTAATTGATTCAAACTACGTCAACATTTTAAAATCAAAGACTAGGTACTCCAAATATATAAAAATAGATAAATGGCTTGTGTTATGATGTGATGTGAGGTAGAATAATTTTTTATCGCTTCTAAAAAAATATTCATGTGATATCAATGTTTTGGGAGTAAGAAAAATCTAAGAATTTGATAACTGAAAGAGGTTGCTCGGGTTGTCAGAGTAATAACCTGGAAAGCAAAAAAAAAACATCATAAATCAAGCATCTAATGCTTATTTCCGCGCAATTAATTTAATTTAATTTAAAAATAAATTACTTTTTTAAAAAGCTAGATTCAATAAAAGTAAAAAAAATCTGAGTTAACCCTTATTACTTTCAAAACAATAGGAAAATCCCAACTAAAGCAAATAAAAAAAAGTTGGTGGATGAAGCAAAACAAAATTAAAAAAAAAAAGAAGAAAAAACCAAGGTGAATCTTGTAAACCTAAGTTATTCTCTCAAACTCATAATATGTTAAATTAATGACTTAGGCTAAACTAAAAAGCTCAACACCCATTAAATTAAATGTCGGAGGATGAAATTAATAAATTTAATTTAATTAAAAAAATTTAATTTAAAAATTCTAAATTTAACAAAGATTGAAAAAAAAAACTTGAGGCAACCCTTGTTATTTAAAAAAGAAAGATAAATCTCATAGAAAATAAATAAAAAGAATGTTCAAGAATGAGATTGCAAAGTAAAGAGCAAAAAAAATAAAAAATCAAGCAAGCCTAAGTGAACCTTATAAACCTGAGCTAAACTCTCAAACCTGTAATCCGTTAAATTCTCAACCCGGGCTCAACCCAAAAGCTCAACAACTAAAGAATTAAATGTTAGAGGATGAGATCAATTAATTTAATTTAATTTAAAAACAAAAATCCTTTAGAAGGCTAAATTTAAAAACCGAGGCAACTTGTCTTATATTCAGAAACACTAAAAAATCTCATAAAAAATGAATAAAAAATAACAAAATGCTGGAAGATGAAAAAAAAGCTTTAAAAAAGGAAAGAAAAAAACGAGGAAGCCCGTGTCAACTTTGTAAATCAAAGTTAACCTCTTAAACCTACAACTCGTTTAATTATAGACTTGAACTCAACTAAGAAGCTAAACACCCGGCCAATTAAATGTTACAGGATGAAATAATAATAAAAAATCTAAAAAAATCTTGCAAGGTAAAAAAATAGCAATAAAAAAAAAGAATTAGATTTGATAGGAAAAAAAACTCAAGAATGATGAAATTATATATATAAAAATAATTTGAAAAATCATGTAAAATAAAACAAAAAATAATTAAAAGAATGAGAACCAAATCTAACAAATGAGAAAATCTATTGGGGATGAAATTGAAAAAATCCTTAATTTCATAAATTATTTTAAATGAAAAAAATTGTAATAAAGAGAATTTGGATGAAATATAAGGACAACAAACCTCAGGGGATGATTTAATTTTTTGAAGGCAAAAAGAAAATCGAGTAGGAGATGGAGAAAAAGAAAAAGAAAAAGGTCACATGCGCAACTAGTAACAATTAAGACACACGAGTCGCTTGTATGTGAAGGGGACGCTGAGACGCCTCGACCACCGCCTTTAAAGCAAGGTTTTGGCTACTGGACAACATCGCATGCACTATCCAAACCTGGCAGACATTGTTCACGCACTTCCAATTTTTTTTGGCTTATTTATGAAATTACCCAAACGCCCCTAACACCACTCAATAACTACCAAATAACCAAATGCAAAAGACAAAAGAACGCCTAATTCAAAGACAGAGCTTTTTAAATTCTAAAGGCAACGATGTAATTTAACTGTTATAAAATTAAGTTAAAGACTAGAAAGCCTTTTGACCAAAGTTTAATTTTTTTTTTGTCAAGGGTAATAAAATAATTAATTATGCAATAAATATTCAAAAAGACTATTTAACCCTGTTCATTCTTGTAAAGACTAGTGAGTCCCATAGAAAATACTAAATTACCCTTGAATGATTGCTATAAGACTTAAATAGTTAGGGCAAATCGGTAATTTACTGTGCAAAATGCACAGTGAAACAGTAAGCTCTTTTAACTTTAGATATAATAAAATATTAAGCACTTAACCATAATAAAAATTAAAATTTTGGTACTCGAATTGTAGTTTTTTCATTTTCATTGGTTCTCATGAATATTAACAAAACACTAAAAGATATGGTGCTTTTACCGTGCTTCATCTCACAAAACACTATCCATTTCAATAGTGCTTTGTTTTTTTTTTTTTAATTTTATTCTTTAATTTTTACTTTGTTTCAGATTAGGTTTTATGGTTTGTTTTAATTTGCTTTCTTCAGGGTTATATCAGTCTCATGACTCGAGCCATGGGTTTGGCTGGTTAACCTCAATGACTCGAGTTTTTTTATATTTTTTTTTCAATTTTATCATTTAGTATTTTATTAATTAGGAATTAGGTTTTATGATTTATTTTAGTTTGCTTTCTATGAGATTATTCTAGTCTCACAACCCAAGTCACGAGTTTGGCGGGTTAACCCGGGTTGACTCAAATATTATTTATTTATTTTCTTAGATATTTTTTTTTCAATTTTATCATTCGATAATGGTTTGATTGGAAATTGTGCTTCATAATCTATTTTATTTGCTTTTTATTGGTCATCTCAACCTTATAATTCGAGTTACGGGTTTGGTAGGTTACTCCGAGTTCACTCAGATTATTTTTTGGTTTGCTTCTATGAGGTTACGTAGGTTATGATTTGGTGGGTTGACTTAAGTTATTTTATTGTGTTTTTTTTTAATTATTTTTTTTCAATTTAATACTTCAACATCAAGTTGATTGAGAATTGAGCTTCATAATTTGTTTTGATTTGCTTTTTATGGGGTTATCTTGGTCTCAAGGCTCAGATATAAGGTTTGACAAGTTAACCAATATTGACTAAGGTTTTTTTTAATTGATTTTTTTTTTCAATTCTTTCTTTTAACATTGAGTTTATTGAGAATTAAGTTTCATAATTTATTCTGATTTGCTTTCTGTAGGGTTATCATGGTCTTTTGACCAGGGTTATGTATGTGGAAGGTGAACCCGTGTTGATCTAGGTTGATCCAATATGTCATTGTCTCAATATTAAAAAAAAAAATATCGTCTTGAATTTTTCGAGTCAAACTATATTTTTATCTATTATTTGGATTATTTTTGTACCTGCAAAGTTAGCCGGGTCACATCAAGTCATCCCCCAACCCCCCACATGATTTAAATTTTTATCTATTAGAAAAAAAACATTAGCAACTCCTGAATATTTTTTTTAATATTCTAAAATACTTGATTCGACCCACAACATAATGGAGGTTAATAATCCAATATCTACTAGAATGATAGATTAAAGAATTATATAAAATATAATGATAAATTAAAAACAATTAGATTTCTAAGGATATATTAACAAAAAAAAACTAAATCTCTTACAGCAATTATTGTGCAATAAGACACAAATTACCATTCATTGTAATAGTGTAATTATGATTTTATCATTGAAAAAAAATCATTGAACTAGGTTTTGGGGAAAAAATTGTCTTTTTACCATGACACGACATAATTGTCATTAACATATTGTATGAGGTTATATTTGTTATTTTTTTTTCAAAGTAAAATTATTACTTCAGCCTTAAATGCCTTTCATTCAGGGGTGTTTTAGTCATTTCATTTATTTCAAAATAGTTAATTACTTTGATGATATTGAAGACAAAAATAATCTCTCATAAGGGTTTTTGGTTAATTTTACATTAGTTTTATTATAAATTTAGAGATTGCTCAAAGGTATTATAGTAATTCACATATATTAAATATTATTTAAACAAAAACTTGATGGCGCATCCAATGTACACGCCAGTATGTGGATAGCTCCTGCGTTGTCTAGCCATCAAATGCTGCTTTTCAAGGCGGTGTTTGGAAGATCTCGACTCCCTTGACTTGATGAGGCGGCGTGTGTTCGAATATTCACGGCGGTTTACCGACAACGACCATGTCTTCCCCTTTATTCTCTCTCTTCATCCTTAAGTTTTCATGTCAATCCCTTAAAAATTTAAGAAAAACCCTTTTATTTGTTGATTCTTCATATTTAGTATTTTTTTTTATTGTGATTTTTTTTGTCTTGAATAATTTATAAAATTGTTATTTATTTTCAATTTCATCTTAATTTTTTTCATCTTTCAAATTTGTTTCTTATTTTTTTGATTGCTATTTTTTTATTTGAAATCATTTTTTAAATTGATTTTTTCTTACAATTTCACTCTCATTTTATTTTTTTCTAACAAAATAAATCTTTATTCTTCACTCTCATTTGATTTTTTGCTAATTTTTTTGCTTTGGCAAGTTTTGCAATTGATATTTTTAAAATGGTTTATAATAAACTTCTTGATTGGATTTAGAACCAGGGTTTCACAGGTTGTGAGTTTTTGAGATCTGTCTAGGTCTAGGATGTTTGTTCAGGTTTGCTTGGTCTTTTTCTCTCCTTCATCTAAGATAAAAACAATTTTCTCATTTCATCCTTCACTATTTATTCAATTGAATACTGGTTTCCTTTTTTTTAGCTTGTTTTTTTGTGGAATTGTTTGTTGGTATGGAAGATGATTTGATTATCTTTGGTCTTGTTGTGTATTGTTATTTGTTGGGTATTTTTTTGACTAATTCTTTAAATTTATATTTTTTTCACGAAACTTTCCTTCAATATTTGAAATGATTTTTTTAAAATAATTTATAAGGTTATAATTGTTTTTCTATTTTATCCCCTTTTATTTTTTTGTTTTGAATTTAATTCTCATTTTTTATTACTATTTATTTTATTTGAGATAAATTTTTAAATTATTTTTATTTATTTTTTAAAATAACCTCAATTTTCTTAGATCTTTTTAATTGTTGTTGCTCTTTGTTGCATGTTTGAGACCTTTGCTCAAGTTTAGAAGGTTTGCTCAGGATTTTTTTTATTTTTTTTTAAACTATATTTTTTTTTAATTTTATCATTAAGCATTTATATCATTAGTGATTAATGTTTTTTTTTATCTACCTTCTATATTTTTGACCGTGTATTTTTTTTGTTTTCCATTTTTTTATTTGTGCATTTATCAGCTTTTTTGTTTTCCATATTTTTTTTATTTGTGCATTTATGAGCCTTTTTTCCTGGACCATGTATATGCCCCTGGTCACATTTTTTTAAAGATTAAACATACTTTCATCATAAAAGTCTAATTTTTTTTTTCAATTCTACCCTCTTCTGTTTTTTTATCTTTCTGATTTGATCCCTATTTTTTATAGTTATTTGTTTTGTTTGGAATTATTGTTTACATTTTTTTTTCACATTTTCATCGTCAATGATTTTTTTTTCTTTCTATCAAATTTGATCCCTATTTTTGTTTATTGATATTTTTTTTTCACGATTTCATCTCTTAAAATTAAATTGGTTGGGAATTAAACTTCTTGATTGAACCCGAGTCTAGGATGTCACGGGTTGCAAGTTTTAGATATTAAATCAAGTTTAGAAGGTTTGCTCGGGTTTACCTGTTTTTTTTTTAAGTTGATGTTTTTTTTCTACCATTTTTTTAGAGTTTTGATTTGTTATTTTTTTTGTTTGAATTCTATAGGGTTAGTCTCAGATTCATGACCAGAGTCATCGGTATCAAAGGTTAGCGCGAGTTGAATTTATTTTTTTTTTTAAATTTTTAATTAATTTATTTTAATTTTATCGTTCAACATTTGATGCATTAAAAATTAATATTTGTGCTTTTCTTTTTTTTTTCTTTCCTTTCAAGTGGTCGTTTTTTTCCTATGGTTCTTTCTACAAAGTCATTCCAATCCTTTGTCCATTGTAACATAATTTGTGAGTCAACCCAATTTAAGTGGGTTTTCTGTGTTGTTTTTTTATTGTTTTGCAGTTTCACCTTTCTACATTGAGTTTTTTTTATATTTCGGATGAGCTCATGTTATTTTTTTAATTTTTTTATCTTTTTTTGTCATTTTATTTATTATTTATTATTTTTTATTCATATTATTTAAATTATTAATTGGTATGATATTTGTTTTTAGTATCTTTTCACTTTGTTTTTTAAAAAAGGACCTGCAATAATGAAGCGGAGGCCACAAATCCAGTTAGAAACTAAACCTAAAATTTAAGGACAGATTAGTCTACTTCCTTTTTCACTTCAAGGTCATTTTTTTTATATAATATTAATTA
>Ga0325414_1003543_pt1 | contig 16246 bp, 9 predicted proteins | sample PopdelMetagenome_8_FD_206183 | JGI IMG/M metagenome (GOLD analysis project Ga0325414, IMG submission 206183) | Populus deltoides microbial communities from Bellville, Georgia, United States - Leaf-PdKOR-R3 | ecosystem: Host-associated > Plants > Phyllosphere > Phylloplane/Leaf | place: USA...
AAATTCACAACCTCCACACAATACTTATATTAACCTTTAAGTGGGAAAGTTTTATAACACCATAAATCCATTAATTTACTTACTCTTACTAATGAAAAAAAAAAGGACTAAGGAGTCCTGCAATTATGATTTCTTCATTTTCTTATTTTTCAAAAACAAAATTTTCCCATACTTTTCCCTCCTCTCTCTCCCCTTTCCCTACTCATTGATCAAAAGAACCCTCCGGTAACTCCATCAATCACTCCCTCTCTCTATTTCTCTTTATGTCACAATGCAAGACTTCTTGGGATCAGTTAGGAGATCAATAGTATTCCGTACACCCCCACAAGATCATAATCCCAATCAAGAAACCAATTACTGCAGTCCAAACAATCCATTAACTTCAACATTAGTTGACAAATTAAATAACTGCGTTCGTAAATCAAGAATCTTTAACAAACCCACTTCTCCGTCTTCACTTCCAATGCCTCCTCCGATCCGGTACCGTAAAGGGGAGTTGATTGGTTGTGGTGCATTTGGCCATGTTTATATGGGCATGAATCTTGATTCTGGAGAGCTTTTAGCGATAAAGCAGGTTACTTTTCATTTGATTCTATCTGGGTTTTTGTTTATTTTGAGTTTTCGGTGGGTTTCTCGAAATGGGTTTTGGTTAGTTTTTTTTATTTTAACTGTGGGTTTTTGAGAGCTTGATTTTTTTGATGTGTTTTTGTTGAATTTTGGTTTTGGGTTCTGATTTTGAAATGGGGTTTTGCTGGTTTAAGGTTAAGTATGATTTTTTGGGCTATGGGTTGGGGTCTGATGCTGAAATGGGTTTTGGAGACTTTCAAGTTTGATACTTTTCACACTTATTCTGATTTTGGGTTGATTAATATTGGCTTTAATAATTGTGACTCTGGTTTTTCATATTTGGTAATTGGTAGTGATCGATTCATAGTTGGGATGGAGTCTGTTACTCTTGCATTTTTTTTTTAATTGTTGATAGGTAGTATCTGTGTTGATGTTAAACTTGACTTCGGAAAGTGTTCTTTCAGTTACTCTGAAAATGACGGGTTTGGATGTGATTTTGAGTCTCTTTTCCTTGCTTGTTATTTCTTAGGTTTTGATTGCAGCTAATGGAGCTACAAGAGAGAGAGCTCAGGTATGAATCTAAAACAATTAGTTGTATCTGGTTCCTCCAAATAGTGAAGTTAGTGTTTTAGGATTCTGATTATTTCAGGCTCTCTGAAGAATGAAAATCTATTCAATCAAGCATTATAATATTTAAGATTAGTACGCAAGTGGTTAGCTTCATTGTATTAGGAACAAGGGGGAGGATTATTTCCTCTTCCTTTTATATTGAAGGATTGTTGTCCTGTCTTATGCTGCATTTTTTACGAGGAAGAATTTATGTGTTTTATGGGTTTCCTTAAACCAGAAAATGACATCAAACAGCAAATAATATTTGTTGTGCATGATTGGGTAAGGGAGCTTGAATTTGGCCAATTTTCATGCACTTAGAAACCTAAACATTCAAATGTAATATGAAGTTTATTATTCCAGAATTATGTAGAGATGGTGTAAGTATGGTAGTTGTTGTAATAGACTCTCTCAATGTCAATATTAGAAAAATCTGTCTTAGTTCACTTGGTTGTTGCTATAAGTAGGCTCACATCAAAGAGCTTGAGGAAGAAGTGAAGCTTCTACAGAATCTCTCCCATCCTAACATTGTTGTGAGTATTGAGACTGGTCTTCTGTTTATTAACTGAACTGATGAAGTTTACCACAGTTCTGACATTGCAAGTCATTTCTGGTCCTCAGAGATATTTGGGTACAGTTAGGGAGGAGGAAACCTTAAATATTTTGCTTGAATTTGTCCCGGGTGGATCAATATCATCTCTTTTGGGGAAATTTGGATCCTTCCCTGAGCCAGTAAGTCTTCGATTCTTTGCCAACTGAGCTTGTTCATATTACTTGACTTGGGCTAATCATGCGTGTTAATTTGAACAGGTTATAAGAGCCTATACCAAGCAATTATTGCTGGGGTTGGAGTATTTACATAACAATGGAATTATGCACAGAGACATCAAGGTAGATTTGAAGTTTAAATTTCCTTCCCTTGACGCTACATGTGAGAAAAGGTCTTTAGCCTTTTTCTCTTATCTTTTTTTTTTGAGCAATGACATGTCTTCTTCATGTACTCCTAGGGAGCAAACATTCTTGTAGATAATAAAGGGTGCATTAAACTTGCAGATTTTGGTGCATCAAAACAGGTCGTTGAGCTGGTATGCACATGGTTGATCCACTGTCTACTATGTTTACCTTGTTCTTTATGTTGTAGGAAGTATTTCCTAAAATCACTTCTAATATTTATATCCAACTAATTAAGACCTTTGTCACTGTAGGCAACTGTTTCAGGGGCCAAATCAATGAAGGGCACGCCATACTGGATGGCTCCTGAAGTCATTCTGCAGACGGGGCATGGCTTGTAAGGACAATTAAGTTCCTCTGAAATTTTACATGATTACATTATTCTTAGAAAAGTATGGTACCCTCTGAATTAGGTCCCGGATTTCCTTTTTTAGGTTTTTGTTTTCTACATGTTGACAGGAAAAAAGCATTTATTGATAGAAAGACTGGAGAATTTAGGTTTAGAAAGATGTCAGGCTGAAAAATGAACAAGAGGAACAAGTATAAACATTTCTGAGAGCTGACATTAAATGGTACAAATTACATTGTTTTAAAAAGTCCTGGAATCTTAAGAGGCCTTGAATGTGCCTGCTTAGTCCAGATCATTGCTTTTGCTAAAGTGTATGTATATTCTTAAAGACAGCTGTCTTTTTCTCTACCCGTGTGTATCTCCTTGTGCCAAAATCTATTATGATTTTGTCAGGGCATTTACCTCTCATATCCATTTTACTATAGAAGAAACAGAAATAATTTGCATGAGTTATGAAGGACTGGGGAAAAAACGAGTCATGAAGAAAGTTGTAGCAATGAAAGCAAAGTGCCATGCATACCTATTAATATAGAAAAAACCAATCGTTTTATAAAATCACAGAATCCAGAAGCTTCTTGTGGTTGAATTTCACGTGACATAAATATTGAAGGATCTAGTTGCAGAGTTTATATTCTAGATTATTGTGATCTATGTAATCCAGAAGCTTCTACAGCTAGTTTTCCGCCATGTGTGCCATATGCAAAAACATAAAAGGTTTATATGAAGGCTTTGAAGAGTTTAAGTGAAATCATGGTATTTGAATTTTCTGGTCTGTGCATAATGTATCTAAGTGCTTCTTCATCTTTAAGTAACATGATAAGTTGGGAATTTTTCTTGATTGTTTAAATTATAAAACTGAACCTTACTGATAAACTATAAAACAATTCCCTAGCTCTGCTGATATATGGAGTGTTGGATGCACAGTCATTGAGATGGCCACTGGAAAGCCTCCTTGGAGCCAACAATACCAAGAGGTACCTAATTTTCTAGCTCTTGAGCATGTGTATATATGGTATTCCATAAGGTGCTTTCCAATATATTTCACTGAAAATGTTTCTGTTAGGTTGCCGCACTCTTTTATATAGGGTCGACAAAGTCTCATCCGGAAATCCCTGGGCATCTCACTCCAGAGGCCAAAGATTTTCTGCTCAAGTGCTTGCACAAGTACTGTTTATGTTGCCTTTTTCGCTTTTATTTTGAGCAATATCGATATGAGATTTACAATGACTTAGATGCTTCATCCTTTGGGGTTTAGCTCTCTTGATGTGAAATAGGTGGGTAGTGATTATGAAGATCATAAGTTCAAATCCTATCAACAAAAATTGCGGGTTGCATTCTTACTTTAAAATAAACATTCAACCCTCGGATACAATTAGTACACCCACTAATGTCTTTTTCCTCCTGAATCTCATTGGCATGTAATTTTTAATGCAGGGAACCAAATATGAGGCCAGAGGCATCTCAATTGCTGCAGGTGATTTTAATGTTATTTACTGTCTTTTATTTATTTGAGCACATTGTAGGTAGGGGCATCTTTTATGTTCTAATACATTTGTTTTATTGCTGGCTAGTATTTATCAACATTTCATTACCCTAAATTGTTCTTAAATGCAGCATCCATTTGTTACTGGGGAGATGGGCGCATCTGATCATGTTATTCATAGTCCAGTCATGGTTGGTATAGTTGGACCTGATTCTGTACTCTGATTTTCATGCGTTCTTTGATTTCATGTTTTTAATGGAAGACTGTTACCTTCAGGAACATTCTGGAATTCCTTTGCAGTTATACACCACTAACCCTGAAACCATGTAAGTACCTTTGTATATTTTTCCATTCTGTATTAATACATTGAATGTGCTGAACTTGTAGAGGTTTCTTAAAATATCAAAAAATTTTGTTGCCAGTCAAATGCCATCTGCCCATGACTCAATGGATGTCTGTAATTTGGGTAGTCTAGGCTGCTCAATTGATCTGAAGAAACTGTCTGAATGTAAGGATGCATGGGAAATACCAAACAGCAATGATGACATGTGTCTGATAAGCCATGATTTTTCTATAGATGAAATAAAGCTCAATTCTCGTTTGAGTTCTAATGACTTCAATAAGGTGAGAAACTGCTTTGAAATCATTCCCATTGCTGGTGTAGCTTTTTAATCATCTGGCAGCTTCATTATTGTACAGTTTATTGAAAATTGTGCTTTGTTTAGAGTTCTGATCCCAAATGTGAGCTGTCTGGAGAGTGGAGGTGCAAATTTGATGAGAGTCCAGAATTGGAACAAGCAGGAAGCGAAGTGGACACTGGGAAACCTGTTCAAGTGGACCAAAATATTTCATTTTCCTGTGGGGCATCGCTTTCGGAGGATGATGAGGAACTTACTGAGTCAAAAATTAGAGCTTTTCTTGGTGAAAAGGTGCTACTGCTTATCTCTGATGTTGAAAATTATCCATTTCCTTCTGTTGTTTGGATCTGGATTTACAACATCTTGATATTCAACTGTAATTTTATTTCTCAGGCTTTAGAACTGAAGAAACTGCAAACACCTTTATATGAAGAGTTCTATAACAGTTTGAATGCATCTTTCTCTCCGAGTTATGGTGGAAGTTCACGTGATGAAACTCCTCCAAATTACTTGAAATTACCTCCTAAAAGCAAGTCACCCAGTCGGATCCCAGTTGGAAGTCCATCTACAGCATCTGATGCTGTTAGTACTGGAAGCCCTGGGAGTAATAGACGTGCATCTAATGTTGGCAATGCAAGTGATGAAGCTTCAGAGGACAATTCATCCCCTCGGAGCAATGACCGGAAAGGGCTTCAAGTTGATGGTCAGCCAGAAACAAGTAGCCCAAGGTTAGCCCATATGTCTCATCCTTAAGCTTGTGCTTCCATGAGTCTCTTTTCAGTGTGAATTAATCTGAAGTGTGATGATTTGCTACTCACAGTGTGAGCTTTTCTGAGAGACAAAGGAAGTGGAAAGAAGAGCTTGACCAAGAGCTTGAGAGAAAGAGAGGTAGAGTTTTCTTGCTTTTCCCGGTGTATTTAAGTATCAACTAATTAATAGTACTCTCACATTTCTCAACTCCAATGCTTTTCTGTTTCACGTGCATTCCTGCAAGGATACTGTTTGGGAAATTATCTGCATTGCAGTCACCCGTCTCTGAATTTTCATTATCCGTCAACTGAATTTCTGTTTTGAAATTGTGCTTAGTTAACATAGGCGTGGGAATGTGTTTAGATTAGCTTATTAAGTTTTTTCTATGCTGTCTAAAAAACTTGTCTGGAAAAATCAAGTTACATGCGTATTCATCTAGACAAGTATATCTGATTTTATTTCCCCACTCCTCATCCCAACCAAAAAAAAAAAAATGGTAGCTTTGGCAATCACACTTGACTTCTATGATTTTGGATATTATTGCGTGATTGTGAAAACTATGTTTGCAGAGATGATGCGCCAAGCAGCCGTGGGAAGTAAGACATCGTCCCCCAAGGATAGAGCCTTGGGTCGGCAGAGAGAGCGGACAAGATTTGCATCTCCAAGCAAATGATTGCTTGCCTAGGCGGATTCCATGTTTCCCCTTAAGAGCTTGAATGCAAGGCTTGCAGTTTCATTAGGAGTGGTAAAAATATGGCTCAGTGTGGAAGGTTTGCCAGATGTGTGAATACTGCAGCAATTTTCTCATTGTTCAGCCTGAATGGTCTTTGTTATATTGTACCATATAGAGAGCACCGTTGAAAAGAGTGGTAATGTTTGGAGATAATATTTGTTTCTCCTACTTTTTGAGGGTGGAGTGAATGATACATGCCTCTCAGGTTTGTAACATCAGTGTACAATAATCATATTGAGTGAAATATTCATAAGCTTCCGCAATTTTGCAACACCTTCTTCTACCTCCTTGTGTAGTTCTTTTGATCTGGCAACAACACCTTATTATTCATGCAGCTTCGTAAATTTGACAAAGAGAAGGCTTATCGTAACTGTAATTCCATCTGGGATGGAATGTCCATGTGCAGTGCCGTCTGACATGGCCCAGGGGTCAGGTTACGGGTTGGCCGGCTCAACTTTGCAAGTTGGCTCATCAACCTATCCTTAGTCCCTCGGTTTGACTCTTATCCTCACTTTAACACCTTCATGTTTGAAAATTATAATTTAGTTCATTGGCTCTTGTTATCTTTGTCTTGTCATGCATGCAAGTGTTTTTTTAAATCCCAATTGTAACCCTTTGGCAATTTTTAATTTTCAGAGAAAAATAATCTGAGTGAAGGTTTTTGTTGTTTGAGAGGCTCGTACTAATTGTTTTTAAAATATTTTTTATTTAGAAATATATATATATATATATATATATATATATATATAATTTTTTTAAAAAAAATTAAAATTTTAAAAAATGGTATTTGAGCCGGGTTCCCCCTCCCCAAACAGTCAGTGCCTTAGAGAATGGTCCCCACATCAGGTTGGGCTAGAGAATAATTTATTCTAAAATTTAGGAATTCTGTGGATTCTATTAGACAACGAGAATCCATGATCACCTTTGATGAAATACCTCAAGAATCAATAACGTAACCAACAATTCACACTTGTTTGTAATATAAAAGAATCAACTATGGACATTGATAAAGTGTCTGAAATAGAATCCTCAATCTTCAAACAAACCAAAGGAAAACTAACACCTCTCAAATTCTCCCCAGTGAGAACCGTCTCGGTGTTGCTATTGGACGCTGTTTCAGTCCACTCATTATTAACCCATCACTCTTCAGCACAATTTTTCTGCCTTTCAATGGAGACACCAATTTGTTGGCCAACCTTGAAGGTGAAAATGATCGACGCAACTTCGATGCAGTTGACAACTTAGGTGATTTCCTGCTTAAGTTTGTAGGTCTTGTAGGTGATAGGGAACAGACAACTGGTGGGTTCTTGATCTTTACTTGGAATTTTGAACCTGATGGAGGGGATTTAATCAAGAACTTATGTGGGGTTGTCTGCTTTTTGTTTCTTGCAATCACTGGAGACCTTGTCTTGCAAAACTTTTGCTGCTGTGTAGAATCTGTAGAAAGGAACAAAGGGTTTGGAAACAGTACTGTCTTTTTAGCCCATGGCCTATTCCTAGGAGACACTCTGTTTGCCAAATACCGAGCATTTTCTTTATCCACTTCACTCTTCTTAGGAGGTGAAACCTTGAAGTTAATACGCGATCGAGCTCTTAAAAGACATGGAGAATCGGATTCTGATCGAATTGACTGTAATTTAGTTTGCTTTTCCTTCTTCCTTCTGGATTTGAGTTCAGTGTCTTCAGGGTGAGGCCTTTGTTTTCTCTGTTGGGTCACTGGAGTTTTGGGGTCTTCAAGGGTAGATTTCTTGGTTTTGCAAGCAACAGCTGCAACAATTTCTCTTGCAAATTGGCTTGCTTGTAGAATCTCTCCCACTGTTTCACCTACTAGCATTGCTGGTAAAGACATTCGCCGCCATTCGCCTGCATAAAACATCCAAGTCATTCGGACTGTTCAATTAGCAATGGTTCGGTACTTCAAATTTTCAGAAAAGAAATGTCTTTACAACATAATCACAGACAATAACTGAAATCAATGAGAAAAAGAGATACCTATTGAAGTTGCTGGCAGCTTCCCCACTGGAGATTTCTTAGGGGCAGTACTCTTGGTCCTTCAAATTGGTAAAAGTAGAAGACAACACATTTTAGTAAATCTTCACAGAAATGAACAAGAAGAATCAAAATTTAAAATTTTGATCACAGCTAATTCCTAGTTTACCTTAAAGATTCTTGCTTGCACCTAAGACTAGTTCTTAGATACCCTCTGGTACTTCTAGGACTGAGACTAACCCCATCTATCACCTTATTCCCACCTGCCACTGTGTATTGAAGCTCTTGCAATCTAGCCATACATCTTTCCACCTTCACAGAATTTACAAAAAACAAAGCAAACCCATTATTCTAGTGTAAGAGGAACATATATAATCAAAACCCCAGTTTCAGAAAAAGAAAGTTCTGTGCTTGGTCGCTGAGGAAAAAAAAAGGAAAAGAAAAGAGCTTAAGGACTAAAAATGACTGAAAATCTGAAAATTCTCTGATAACCAGAGTGATCCAAGCTAATGCACCAAATTTGTAGACCGAGAAGTAAGCTTATTGAAAATCAAAGACCCAGACTTGAAAATTCTCTCATCTTTTTCTCCAGTTTTCTGGGAACCACACATCCAAAAAGAAAAAGGAGAGGTTGGTGGGTTTGTACCATATTTTGAGCTAAAAAAATATGTACCTTCTTTACAGTTTCTCTGAGTAAAACTGGGTTGAGAGGAGCCACAATTTTCCTCTGCTTTGGTGGGGTTCTTGCAACCATGATTGCTAACAAACTACACAAGTGGGTCTCTAAGCTCTCTCTCTAAATACCCATTGAACCAAAGACTTGAAAAATGGGGGACAGTTACAAAATTTGGGTGTGTTCTTTACCCAAAAGTCTCTCAGAAGTGCTTGCCTCCTTTTCTTTGCACATTTTCGAAGTTCAGAAGTCAAACTGAAAGACTTTAGGGCCTATAATAACGGATATGTCCTCCAACGGTCTAATCAATCCTCAAAATAAACGTATGCAAACGGCTACTTTTGCTCTCAGTTTAAAATGATAAAGGGGTATATAGCTAATATATTTATATATTAATAAATAGAAATACTATAGAGTATAGATGTGTTTTTCATATTTATTAAACCCATCGGGTGAGTTCACTTGGCCAATTTATAACTCAAGATTTAACTTAAATTAGATTTTAATTTAAATGTATTTTGACATTGACTCCATCAATTTATATCATCAATTTATATCAGCAGCTTAACCAATAGCTGAGCTATGATTTTTAATTGAAAAGGTAAATTATTAATAAATATTTGATATTATATATTATGTAGACAAATATTAAATTGAGAAATCAATTTGAAATATATGTGATAACTCATATCAAACAAAATTAATTTAAAAATACTTTCAAAATAAAAAAACTTATGTTATAATTGTTCTTTTCGAGTTTTATATTTTAAAATCACTCCATAATAACTTTATTATTAATCTCATCAAATATATTTTTCTTAATATATACAATCAAACTGTCATTTATCTATTTTTAGTTTAGGGTAGATTCAATGCTTGTGTTTTCTAAATCTTCCAAGGACTAGTGAAATTCTTGGCAACAATTTTATGCTTACATATGGTAAAGAGTAGTTAAAACCATAACTTAAAAGGATTGTCATGATAAATTGATATTATTATTGTTGACTTATTATTTTCTACATATGGATTAAACATAAATGTTAATTTTTTTTTTATTTCTCTATTGTGTCCTTAATTTTTTGAGTTGTCCTATGCTTCATTTTTAATCACTAGTAAATTCATCGCTACCCATTTTTAATATGAAATTCATAATAAAATACTTATCAATTCATATTCATATGCATATAATATTACTCATACACATATTAATTCAATAAACTCTTAAATTATTATAAATTCTAACATTTTCAATAATTAATTGTAAATGAATAAAACTAAAATTAAACAATGAAATAAATATAAAAGATGAAGAAAACTTACCTAAAGTATAAGAGATTATTTACTTAACTAATTAATAGCTTAGGACTTGAAGAGAAATTTTGTAAAAGAAAAAAAAATAAGAATAATAGCTCGAAAGAAACAAGAAAGGCTCTTAGTTAATTAATGGAAGAAAAAGAAAAAAAAATTAGTGAAATGTGCTAAACATATATATTATTTATTATATTATATTGTAAGTTAACAATAGTTAACTTGGGTTAATTAGTAGCCAGCAAAGAAAATTAAACATGTTAAGATATTATTAATATTTTAATATAAAAGTATTTTGAAAAAAAAAACAATTTAAAGGGGCAATTGTATATTTTAATATAAAAAATATTAAAAAAAATTAAGGGGGCAATTGCCCCTTTTGACACCATGTGGCTCCGCCACTAAGATTAATCATGTTAAAATTAACATTTTTTAAAAAAATAAAAAAAAATTATTTTAATATAAATTTTTTTGATCCAAATTAATCTTACAAAATGTAAATTGAAATCTTTATTGTCTCAATCTTATGCCAGGCCTGCTGACTATGGTATTTGTTTTTCTTTTAATATTAATAACAGCTTAGCACAATCCAAATAAGAGTGAATCTGCACATGTTTCCTAGCTTTAAATATTAAAGATAAAATCAATTCAAAATATGAACTTATTCATCAATGAAAATTTGGATTTAGATACAATATATGAGTCTTTTACTCACAAACTTTTTATTTATAGTGATATTTACCAATAGAAAATTACATCATTGTTTCCATCAGTATTCATTAACGATAATGTTCTGATGATGAATATCGAGAGAGTTATAAGTGGAAATCAAAGAATAAAAAAATAAAGCAAGTATTCCCTCATTAATTTTTTCAAAAAATATAAAGTGTTATTATTATAAAAAAAATTACCGATGAAATATATTTGTTAATGAATCTATTGATAATATTTAAATTATAACTTGCTAAGTCTCCCCCTCCTCCATTTCTTCTTTTTTATTTTCTTAATTCAAACACAAAATAATTCTTTTTTAAGGAAGAAGTTGTTTAGAAAAATTTAGTGTTGAAAATCAAAAGAAAATATAAATTCATATTTTTGTTATAGATAAATTATTTATCTTATTATTTTTTATTTATCCAAATTATACATTCTAAAAATATGATGATTAATAAGATTTTATCTCTTCAATCTTGCCAGTTTAATTCAAAATGAAGGAGGATAAAGGTTTAGAGGTAAGGGTTAGAATATAAGATAATTAATTTTCGTTGTGCATAAATATTCTATGTTCAATACTTGGTGGATATAAAACATGCAATAATCCCACTCAATGGATTTTTTTTTTAAATTCAGAACGAATGAATATTAAAAAATAATTTACCCTGATTTGTAATTTTTCTCTATTAAAATTAGGGGTGAGCAAAAAAACTAAAAAACTGAGAAAACTGAAAAAAAATAACCGAAAAAACAGAACTGTGAAAAAAATCGATTAAAATTTTAAAAAAACCGACCAGTTCAGTTTCGGTTTGTAAGCCTGAAATAAAAAAAATCGAACCGAACCTAAACTGAAAAAACTAAGCCAAATCGGAAAAAAACCAATCCAAACCGAGCCAAATCGAAAAAACCGAGTCAAACCAGACCAAAACCGAGCCAAACCGGTTTGAACTTGTTTTTGTCCTAAAAACCAAAACAAACCAAACCGAACCGGTCGGTTTGAACCGGTTTCAGTTTTTTTTAAATTCTGTTTCGTTATTTTTTTTTGATAAAAACCAAACCGACTCGAAAAAAATCACCTTTAATAGTTTAAATAGGTTAATTTGAATACAAAAAATCCAATTGCATTGTTTTTTTTTTTTTTAATGATTTAAACTAAATCAAATAACTGAACTCTATTCAGTTTCATACTATTAATAATAATAAAATTTTAATATTTTAGTTGAGATATTTGTAATAGGTTTTGATTTAATGGAATTTTAATTTATAATAAACCTTAATTCTTTGTTTAGATCGGATTTTGAAACTAAAACCAACCTGAATGAATTTTTTTAAAATATATTTTAATAAAAATTATTAAAAAAATTGAAAACCCATTCAGTTCAATTAATTTTAAGTCAGGTTACATGAATATTTCAGATAATTCGGTTAATTTACCCATGAGAATTATCTATTTACCTCATAATTAGCAATATTTGGGTGGGCTAGGATCCTAAATGGGCCATAACCCAAATAAAAAATCCAATTCCGGAATACCCGAGTCTCGTTGACCCGAGAATAAAACCCGTAAAGGGTTTCCGTTTTGTAGTATTTAAAAACAGTAAAAATATTTAACTATAAAAGGAACCGTAAAATATTCACAGCTTCACACAGACAGCGGCTCCTCTTTTCCACTCTCAAGTAAGTTAGACCGAAACATCTTATATTATCATATATGTTTGATCTTTAGAAATATTGGGTTGTCAATGTTTTGTTGAATTGTTGGTTTCTTTTGCCCCCAATATGCTTATATTTGTGGACTAATAAATGGGTTATGAAAGCTATATCAACCCAATTGTTGATGAAGTTAGTAAAGTTAGCTTGTAAAGTTAGCTTTTTTGTGTTAAGGAGGTGCTATGTTTGATATTAAGGTTGTTTTCTTTTTCAGCTTTCTTGTACGGATACGAGGGTTTTTAGTGATCGTTAGAAATCTTGGTTTGATCGAGTGTGTTTGGACTTCAGTGAATTTTTTATTTCGTTTAAATATGAAAGTGGTAGATTGTTTCATTTAAGATGACCCTTTTAAGTTTTGCTTCTGTTTTAGTATTTACTTAAGCAGAGGAGCTGGTTTTTGAGGGAATTCAAAAGGAAATCTAAGTGAAAATTGAAGACTGGGGACAGATTGTGAATTGGCATTAATTTATATTATTTTTACTGATTCAATTTCTAGGATAAGTTGGCTATGTTTCGTTTATGTTTGATTGCTTTGTGTGGACTATTAATATTGTATCTTTTGGTTTGTTTGTTACTGTTTTGTGTGCCATTCTTTGCTGCCAATCTAAACTCAAAGTTCTGTTTATGAAATAGGAGCTACAATCTTGGACCACTTTCTCATATACTGATGGTGGAGGAGACAGTAGCTGAAGCCATTGAGGCTAACCTGGAGAGAGCTGACTCAGCTACCGTGGACATGGATATGGTGGAGGATGTGGCAGAAAATGGTGCGAAGCGAGCTCGAGAGGGAGAGGAGGAGGAAAGCGAAGATGTATTGAAGAAGCAGAAGGTGGATAAATCTGTGGAGGAAGAGCGGTTGGAGAAGCTTGAAGAAGAGGGAAAGGGAGAGGGAGAGGAGAAGGAAGAGAAGAAGGAAGAGGAGGAGAAGTCTGGACCGGTCAGCTTGGGTCCTAAGAGTTTCGGATCAGCAGTGGAGATGTTTGATTATTTCTACAATTTCCTCCATCAGTGGCCTCCCAATATTAAAGTAAACAAGTATGAGCACATGGTGCTGGTGGACTTGCTTAAGACTGGTCACCCAGAGCCTGACAAAAAGATTGGTAGTGGCATCCAAGCTTTCCAAGTTCGGTTCCATCCAAGGTTTAAGAGTCGGTGCTTATTCCTAATTAGGGATGATGACTCTGTTGATGATTTCAGCTTTAGGAAGTGTGTGGATCACATACTTCCACTGCCCGAGGACTTGAAAGTAAAATCTGACAACTTTCTAGGTGGAGGTAAGGGTCACGGAGGGAAAGGTGGTCCTGGTGGAAGAGGTGGCCGAGGACGTGGCCGTGGTTATGGAAGAGGTGGTAGATCAAGGAACTGATGAATCATAGAAGACAATTGAGGATCATATGTTTTTCTTCTTATTCTCTAGCTAAGCTATTCTCTCTGATCCAAGTTTTGACTGTTAAATTCTTATAGTTTAAAGCCTTTTTATGTGGCCTTAGAGATGGTCTGTTTTTGCCGCTTCAATGTATTTCTTGTCTGAGCTGTTCCTTTTGCTCTACTGTTTTCTCCTATCTCTTTCCTTACCTTTTGTGTGTTGGGGGGTTGTCATGTTCTGATTTATCCATCTCTGAAAAGGAGTAATATGTTGCGGACATGGCAAACTGCAGTTAAAATATATACAAGAAGGCGAAAACTATATATCCAGTTGCTGCTGCTGCTACTATCCAAAGAAATAAATAGAAATACAAAAATTAAAAAAGAAGGAAGTTTCTTTGCTTAGGAGCAGTTCTTTGACAAGCAGGCTTAAAGTGGCAACTTCAGTGATGCGGATTAATTAGGTAATGTCGATTAAATGAGGGGACCCAAACAAGAAATTTGTTTGTTTGGGGTCCAATTTAAGAATTGGGTAATAAATTGGGTCTACTTTGTCCTTTGCACAAGATTTTATTAATCCTTTTTGTACTACTACTAATTTTTATAAGGTGAAGTGGGTATAAAACATAAATTGAATGTCCTGATTTTTAATTGTCATTTCTTTTCAAAATATACTAAGAGATTTATGATAGAATAATAATAAATAGATCCAATTCGGGTTATTTTGTATATTAAGTTAACATAGATTAATTTTTTTTTATCAAAACGATATTATTATTTTTTTAATCTTTTCTAGTATCAATCCGATCAAATTTAGATTGAGTTTGTTTATATTAATTAAATCATAGATCAATATTTTAGATTAACCGAGTTTAATTAGATTAAGATTTTTTTTATTTAAATTGAAACTTAATATGTATTAATATTTAAATCATAAATTTCATGAGTTAACTTGTTAGACCGAGCTAGATTTAACAAGAATTTGTAATGATACCAACTTTATTACATTTTGTGTGTAATAACTCACTTGGCACGTACCTTGTCTCCCAAGATTCTAGTTTGAAGACATTTTAAAAGAAGAATCGATGGTGGTAAAGGGATTCCACAAAATGAAAATAGACGAAGGAAAAGATCATGTAAAGTAAGTTGATTTGCAACAGAGACCCTGGAAACTTAAACTGTCAAATTCTCAATAAAATCTCTTCATATTTATCCTCATCTGAAGATTATCAAATTATAATCGGGACAACTCACAAATGGCTAGCAAAACAGTAAAAGGACATAAACTAATATCGTTAATGCAGTATCATTCACTAATTAGCAGCAAACTCAGGGACATCACTGCTGTATAGCCTTCCCCTTTTCACCCGCCCCAGCTGCTTGTCCCGCATCTCCACCAGCCTCAGCTTGCTGGGCGGCCGGTCCAGCACTCTCATTGGCAGCCTGCAGAACACGATGAATGAGGATTAGTAGTGGCAATTTAGAAGTGATATATATGTAAATGAGGTGAATTTGCAGAGGTACGTACCCTTTCCATGATCAAGTTTAAGACTCTGCTTTCTTCTTCATAAACAAACCAGCAATTAATTATATCACCAGCAACAAAGCCATTGCCTGTAACAATCACACCCCAACCACTCGTGCACAGTGACATTGTTCTATTACCGGACTTGAAGATCACAGGTTCTGATAAAGCTGGTGTATGCAGTATGGTCTTAACTACTTGATCTTTAAAGCCCTGTAGATAGTCCTTCGAAGCTTGTCCCATAAGAGTTAAGCCATACTTGATATCTGAAGCAGTTAATATCTTCGTAAACAAATGATGCAGCTGACCTTCTGGGTAATTTTTAATGAGATTTGGCACTGGTTTTGCCATGTTCTTCTAAATTCCAAGTCTTTGAAGGATGGCAAATTGGCAACACGATATTGTAGTGTTTGTAGGAGTTAATTCTATGGGGGAATAAAAACCTACTTGAGCATTTCCATGTACAAACTAATTGATAGGGCAAATAAATCTCATGAGTCATGCATAATATATGTAAATAAAATAAAATAAAAAAATAAAATTCATATGATTTAATGCTCATCCACTCAAGGTATGCTACCATGATCACAATTAATTTGTGAGTTGCGATTTTTAGTGGTTTAATCTTGTATCTAGGTTGATGGAGCTCTAATAGAAATTAGAGAGTGCATACAAAATTAACAGAAAAAACTAAGAGAGCTTGTAGTTTCACTTTTTAAGATTTATTGTTCATGCTCTCACAAAAATTCTGTTTACATTTTTGCCTTTTTTACATTTTGGTCCCTCAATTACATCACTATGCTTTTTTTCTTTTCATATGCATCATTTAAAGTTGATTTTTTCTGTTTTATGTGCTTGAATATGTTTTTCTCTCTTTTTTTT
>Ga0325414_1003546_pt1 | contig 16241 bp, 13 predicted proteins | sample PopdelMetagenome_8_FD_206183 | JGI IMG/M metagenome (GOLD analysis project Ga0325414, IMG submission 206183) | Populus deltoides microbial communities from Bellville, Georgia, United States - Leaf-PdKOR-R3 | ecosystem: Host-associated > Plants > Phyllosphere > Phylloplane/Leaf | place: USA...
GGGTGCTTTTCAAATAACTTTTCGTGCCAAAATGCATGCCAATGATGTTTTTTCATTTTTTAAAAATCATTTTTGACATCAGCACATCAAAACGATCCAAAACATACAAATCATATTCAATTTTAGTAAAAAAAAAAATTTCAAAATTTTTGAGAACGCAGCCGCAGCCGTGTTCCCAAACATAGTCTCAAGATTTAAAAAGTGTGAGCTATTTTTCTAAAGATGTGGAGTCTGCTGTGGAGTGGAGTATGTTGCAGGTGTTCTGGCTTGCTGAAGCTGGGGATTGTTTTGCGAATAAGGACTCTTTTGCTGATGAGATTATAAAGTTGGAGACTCTTTTGTTGATGAATCTTGTTCTTCTACATGCCCCCTCAATCAAAAAGATTAGGAACAAATCCTCAGATTATCACACAGAAAATTAAATTGAATAGAGAGTAACGACTTTGTTTGTGTATCTAGATATCAGTATGTTGCAAGGAAGAAACTGATTACTGGGTTTGAAAGGGGGGAAATTCAAATTAAGGGTAGTAGTTTGATTAAACGGTGCGTTTTATTATAAGTCCATATAAGTCAATATTATGCGTTTTATGTTTCTGTTATACCACATGGGATAAAAGGGAAGCACGAGAATGTTTTGGAAGGAACAACTATATATGGCTTCCTATAAGTCAATATACATGGACTATTTATTAATTTCGATGTTGAAGAAATTGTTGAGCAAGACAAGCTCAAACTATCTTCCTATTATCTAGATGGCATGGCCATAAGTTGACATCAAAATTTCATGAGAAGCTTGGGAGGGTAGGCTGTGTCATGGTCAAAGTATGTAGAGGCTCTTTGCTATAGGTTTGGGGGGGGGGGATAGAAGTCAAGAATATGATTAAGATGTTTGAACCGAAGTCCTCGAAGCAAGCCTACACCTTAGCTAGATTGCAGGACAATACCCTCACCCATAGATGTTATGGCACCAATCCTAACAAACAAACTTATCATCCAATCATTTTTGCATGCCAAAACAAACCTTCCACCCCTCCTAGCTACAACAAAAATCCACCCGAGCTTGCTAATAACAGTTTTAAACCACCCCACTTAAAGCCCCTCACCCTATAACCCCAACACTACCAATAAAACCACTAGACCCATCAGAAACAGGGACTTAGATGAGAGGAGAGCTAAAGACCTTTGTTTTTGGTGTGATGAGAGGGGGGGAGGGAAGAACCCTTTAGAAGAACTTATTGAACTAAAACAAAAAAATGACTTAGAAACCTATATCAAGGATTTTGATATCCTCCCTTTAGAAGATAGAAGTCAAGAATATGATTAAGATGTTTGAACCAAAGTCCTCGAAGCAAGCCTACACCTTAGCTAGATTGCAGGACAATACCCTTACCCATAGATGTTATGGCACCAATCCTAACAAACAAACTTATCATCCAATCATTTTTGCATGCCAAAACAAACCTTCCACCCCTCCTAGCTACAAAAAAAATCCACCCGAGCTTGCTAATAACAGTTTTAAACCACCCCACTTGAAGCCCCTCACCCTATAACCCCAACACTACCAATAAAACCACTAGACCCATCAGAAACAGGGACTTAGATGAGAGGAGAGCTAAAGACCTTTGTTTTTGGTGTGATGAGAGGGGGGGAGGGAAGAACCCTTTAGAAGAACTTATTGAACTAAAACAAAAAAATGACTTAGAAACCTATATCAAGGATTTTGATATCCTCCCTTTAGAAGATAGAAGTCAAGAATATGATTAAGATGTTTGAACCAAAGTCCTCGAAGCAAGCCTACACCTTAGCTAGATTGCAGGACAATACCCTCACCCATAGATGTTATGGCACCAATCCTAACAAACAAACTTACCATCCAACCATTTTTGCATGCCAAAACAAACCTTCCACCCTTCCTAGCTACAACAAAAATCCACCCGAGCTTGTTAATAACAGTTTTAAACCACCCCACTTGAAGCCCCTCACCCTATAACCCCAACACTACCAATAAAACCACTCGACCCATCATAAACAGGGACTTAGATGAGAGGAGAGCTAAAGACCTTTGTTTTTGGTGTGATGAGAGCGGGGGGGGGGGGAACCCTTTAGAAGAACTTATTGAACTAAAACAGAAAAATGACTTAGAAACCTATATCAAGGATTTTGATATCCTCTGGAATCGATCTGAAATTCTTAGAAAAATGCTTTGGTATTCTTTATAGGAGGGCTCGATGTAGAAGTCAAGAATATGATTAAGATGTTTGAACCAAAGTCCTTGAAGCAAGCCTACACCTTAGCTAGATTGCAGGATAATACCCTCACCCATAGATGTTATGGCACCAATCCTAACAAATGAACTTATCATCCAACCATTTTTGCCTCCCAAAACAAACCTTCCACCCTTCATAGCTACAACAAAAATCCACCCAGGCTTGCTAATAACAGTATTAAACCACCCCACTCGAAGCCCCCCACCCTATAACCCCAACACTACCAATAAAACCACTAGACCTATTAGAAACAGGGACTTAGATGAGAGGAGAGCTAAAGACCTTTGTTTTTGTGTGATGAAAAGTTTATACCTGGGCATAGATGCCAGAACAAGAAACTCTATTCCTTATGTATTGTGGAAGACAATGGGGAAGGTAGTGAGGAAGAGGGAGTAACAGAAGTAGACCTTAAAACTTACAACCACATATATCCCTCAATGCTTTAGAAGGAATAATTGGCTTAAACACACTGAGAGTCATGGGTAGGATAGAAAAACAGCCTTTGTTTATTTTGGTCGATTCTGGAAGCACACACAACTTCATCAGCAACCAAGTGGCAGACAGGTCGCATTGTAAACTTACAAGAATTAAGGCTCTAACTATGTAGGTAGCTGATGGTGGAGCCATGACCTGCACCTCAGTGTGTAGCAACTTCCAATGGTCTATGCAGGGAGTTGATTTTGTGACTGATGTCTTTACCTTGGACCTAAAAAATTATGATATGATCCTGGGCATTCACTGGTTGGCCACATTGAAAAACATCATTTGCAACTACGCAGAAATGTGGATGGCATTTAGGTGGCAAGGCCAGGAGGTTTTCATCAAAGGGAATGATCCAGTATCAATGGAGACTATTAGATTGGAGCAACTTAATAGCTTGTTATATAGCACTAGTTTGGTTTCTGAGATTAATCTGTGTAGCCTATGCTCTATTGATGGTTAGGAGCATGAGGAACAACCAACATCCACTTGGTTACAACCCTGCATTACTGAAAATATAGCTTTAGCAACTCTGCAGGAAGAATACTAGGAGCTGTTTGAGGAACCTAAAGGCTTGCCTCTTCTTTGCAGCCATGATCATAGTATACCTCTCAAGAAAGGCTCTAATCCAGTCAATCTCAGACCCTATAGACACTCTAGTCTACAAAAGGATGTGGTGGAGCAAATGATTACAGAAATGCTGGGCTCATGAACCATTCAACATAGCTATAACCCTTTTTCTTCACTAGTAGTCTTAGTAAAAAAGAAGGACGGATCATGAAAGTTATGCATTGACTACAGAGCATTAAACAAGCTTACAATCAAAGATAAGTTCCCTATTCCCTTAATAGACGAACTCCTGGAAGAGTTGGTGGGTGCCTCTATTTTTTCTAAGATTGATCTCTGATCTGGTTACCACCAAATCAGAATGGCTCCTGAGGATATCTATAAGACTGCCTTCAAGACTCATAATGGGCACTATGAATTCTTGGTCATGCCTTTTGGCTTGACTAACGCCCCAGCCACATTTCAAAGTCTAATGAATGAATTATTTCAGAGTTAGCTGAGGAAGTTTATCCTTGTATTTTTTTATGACATTCTTATTTACAGTAACTCCATGACAGCACACCTAGGCCATTTAAGGACTGTCTTCAAGATCCTCAAGACTAACCTGCTGTATACCAAGTCTAGCAAGTATGTTTTTTGCAGCAACCAAGTTGAGTATCTGGGTCATGTTATATCGATAGCAGGGGTGTCGACTGATCCTCATAAGATCACAAAGAGGCCACCACAACCTTCAACCAATTGAAAAACATGATGACTCAACCTCCAATTCTTGCATTGCTAGACATGACTAAACAATTCATCATCGAAATAGATGCTAGCAGTAGAGGAATGAGAGCAGTCCTAATGCAAGAAGGCCACCCGATTGTATTCATTAACAAATCATTTAGGGTTAAACAACAAACACTTTCCACCTATGAAAGAGAACTATTAGCTATTTTACTTACGGTTACTAAATGGAGACACTACCTATAGGGAAGGCATTTCATTATCCATACTGATCATCTTAGCTTAAAATATTTATTGGAATAGAAGGTGACTTGCCCATCACAGCATATGTGGCTCGCCAAACTCCTTAGCAGTTTCTACCATCTTTACTACACTTCTGGAAGAAATCAAGTAATCTTGGAAAACTGATAAAGGTGTGCAAACTCTCATATAAGAATTAAGCCTTCATCCTGTCTCTCATCCTCATTACTCTTGGGTTAATTAGCTCCTGTGCAGGAAAGGTAAGCTCGTGGTAGGCCAGAATGTGTCTCTTCAAACTCAAATCATTTCTTTGTATCATGACTCAGCTGCAGGGGGCCACTCAGGAACTATTGTTACGACAAAAAGGGTGGCTAATGGTTTTTATTGGAAGGGGCAGCAAAAGTATATTAGACAATACACAAGGGAATGCCCCATTTGTCAACAAAACAAGTCTGAAAACACACACGCCCCCGGGTTACTATAACCCCTCCCTATACCTATAGCCCCGTTCCTTGATAATAGTATGGATTTTGTGGAAGGGCTCCCTAAATCTGAAGGGCGAGAAGTTATATTTGTGGTTGTGGACAGGTTTAGTAAGTATGCGCACTTTATAGCCATTCCCCATCCCTATACTGCCAGTTCTGTAGCCAGAGTTTTTATTGACAATGTCTACAAATTGCTTGGGTTACCAGCTACCATTGTTAGTGACAAGGACGTTGTCTTTCTAAGTCTTTTCTGGAAGGAGCTATTCTCAAGACAAGGAGTGAAGCTATGCTATTCCACTGCCTATCATCCCTAATCAGACGGCTAGATAGAGGTTCAACTGGCAAACAAACACAGAAGCGAAAGAAAATTTACCATTGGCGATCTAGTCTGCCTCAAGTTGCAACCATACAGACAGAAAACACTAGCCAACAGACAATCTCAAAAATTAGCTTCAAAATACTACGGTTCATACGAAGTTTTAGCAAGAATTGGTATCGTGGCCTATAAACTGAAGTTACCCGCCTCTGCATCCATCCACTATGTGTTTCATGTGTGCCTGTTAAAGAAGAAGGTGGGAAATAGAGAGGTGCACGCCACATTGCCTGTTCTACCCTCTGAACCTCTTTTCCTTGCGCAAGCTATACTGGAACGGTGTATGGTCAAGAAAAATCAGCGAGCAACCACCCAATTCCTCGTTCATTAGGCGGGCCTCACACTTGCAGAAGCCATTTGGGAATTTGCTGAAGAGCTAGCCCTGCGTTTCCCACAATTTGACCTTGAGGACAAGGTCCATTTGAAGGAGGGGCAACTGTTGCAAGGAAGAAACTGATTACTGGGTTTGAACGGGGGAAAATTCAAATTAAGGGTAGTAGTTTGATTAAACGGTATGCTTTATTATAAGTCCATATAAGTCAATACTGTGCGTTTTATGTTTCTGTTATTGCCACGTGGGATGAAAGGGAAGCACGAGAATGTTTTGGAAGAAACGACTATATATATATATATATATATATATATATATATATATGGCATTTTGTCTCAACATAGCCATGAAGAAATAATATTGAACCAATTCCCTTTTTTTTAGAGATTCTTCCCTCATACTTTCTCTGTGTTTTCGTCATCTTCTTCTCCTTCTTCTCTCTCTTTCTGTCTAACCCAAGTCAGTTGCTCCACAGTCCTTTGTAGAGACAAATTTGATAAGAAGTTAACCTTATAAGACTTGATCAAAAACACAGTGAAAGTCAATTTCAATGTGTTTTTTTAAGCATGAAACAATGAATTATTAGACAAATAAATTGCTCCTATTTTGTCACATCAGAGAATGAGAGATTGAACAACGGGAACATGAAGGTTAGTTAGCAAAGATTTAATCCACTAAATTTTTGTAGCATCATTTGCAAGGACCTTGTATTTTGCTTCTGTGATATTGCGAGTAACAATCTATTGTTGTTTACAACTCTATGAAATTAAATTGTAGCCAAATAGACATAGTAAACACCAATGGACCATTCATTGTCACGACTTGATGCTTAATCTACATCATTAAATGTTTGAAGTTGAAGAACAATAGTTGTTTGTATCAATAAAGTACGATTGTAAACACACACGAGAATATATATATATATATATATATATATATATATATATATATATATATATATATATATATATGAATTGATGACTCTTCGCTGCCGATTTCCTGATCGGCAGCGACGCAGTTTTCGCTGCCGATTTCTGCATCGGTAGCGACGCAGTTTTTGTTTTTAAAAAATTAATTAACTTAAGGAGCTGGGAGGGAGGGGTAAAACTGGTTTTAGATAGACCAAAACAAGGATAAGAACACATCTAAACCAACCCCCAAACAACCCACCTCATTTCATGGGGAGTATAAATATAAGGAGGAGAGAGAGGATGATCCATCCTCTTCCCAAAACAGCAGCTGCATGTCGTTCTTCCCTTCCTCTTTCACAACAGAAACCTAAACCAAACCAGTAGAGAGTGCTTTGTGAACGTGTGAGGGAAAGATAAGACCTTGAGAGAAGATTGGACAGCTGCCTAGAGGAAAGGAAAAAGAGGGTAGAAAACGTGAGAGGAAGAAAAAGGAGGAGAACTAGCAGGAGAAGAGAAAGAATAGTGTCAAATCTTCATCAAACTTAGTTAGATTCGAAAGGTATGGGTCATGAAACTCCCTTCCTCTTCTCCTTAAGACCAGAAACGAAAATGAAGAAGAAAACCCTAAGGAAATTGACCTAAGACCTAAGCTAGCTGGAAGGAAACTGAAATTAACTAGGAGAACAAGGAAACAGAAATGAAATGAAGCCAATTTCAGAACATCTAACAAAGAAAAATGAATAAAATAGAACTAACAAATCATGGTAGAGGGCTGACTTTAACTATAGGGTTGGCCAGCATGCATGTGTGTGTTTTGTTGGGATTTGTTGAAGGATTATGTGCTGAAATTGATGGTTTCAATGTGTGTGTTCTACTGGAATTTATTGAAAGATTATATGCTGTAATTGATGGTTTTCAATGTGTGTGTTCTGCTGGGATTTTGTTGAAGGATTAGGTGCTGAAATTGATGGTTTCAATGTGTATGTTCTGCTGGAACTTAGTGACAGTGTATATGCTGGGGTTGTTATAGCATGTGTGATGTGTGTTCATGCCAAAATGTGTGTTGTGCAGCGAAATTGTGATTTGCTGCTGAAACTGCGTCGGCTCCAGCGAATTGGCATTCGCTGCCGAAACTGTGTCGGCTGCAGCAAATTAGTATTCATTGCCGAAACTGTGTCGGCTGCAGCGAATTAGCATTCGCTGCCGAAACGGAGTCTCTTGCAGCAAATTAGTATTCACTGCCAAGTTGTGTGTTGTGCAGCGAAACTCTGATTCGTTGTCGAAACTGAGTTGTCTGCAGCGAATTTGTGATTCACTGCCGAAATGAAGTCTTCTGCAGCGAATTAGTATTCGTTGGCGAATTATGTGTTGTGTAGCGAAACTCTGATTCGTTGCCGAAACTGTGTCAGCTGCAGTGAATTAGCATTCGCTGCCGAAACTGAGTTGTCTGCAGCGAATTTGTGATTCGCTGCCGAAACGGAGTCTTCTGCAGTGAATTAGTATTCGCTGCCGAATTGTATGTTATGCAGTGAAACTCTGATTCACTACCGAAATTGAGTCTTCTGCAGCGAATTAGCATTCGCTGCCGAGTTGTGTGTTGTGCAGTGAAACTCTGATTCACTGCCGAAACTGAGTCTTTTACAGCGAATTAGCATTCGCTGCCGAGTTGTGTGTTGTGCAGCGAAACTGTGATTTGCTGTCGAAATTGTGTTGGCTGCAGCGAATTAACATTCGCTGCCGAATTGTGTGTTTTGCAGCGAATTGTGATTCGCTGCCAACTTGTGTGTTTTGCAGTGAATTATGATTCACTGTCGAAATTGTGTCGGCTGCAGCGAATTAACATTCGCTGCCGAATTGTGTGTTTTGCAACGAATTGTGATTCGCTACCAAAACTGTGTTGTCTACAGCGCATTAACAATTCGCTGCCGAGTGGCATGTTCTACAGCGAACTTGCAATTCGCTGCCGATGTTGAGTTCGCTGCAGCGAAAGTGTGATTCGCTGCCGAGTGGCATGTTCTACAGCGAACTTGCAATTCGCTGCCGATGTTTAGTTCGCTGCAGCGAAAGTGTGATTCGCTGCCGAAACTATGGCGCCAGTAGCGAAACAGTTTTCGCTGCCAAACTAGCTGCCTGCAGCGAAACAGTTTTCATTGCTGAATTGGGTAGCCTGCAGCGAACCAGTTCTCGCTGCCGAATTGGGCTGCCTGCAGCGAAATAGTTTTCACAGCCGAATTGGGCAGCCTGCAGCAAACCAGTTCTCGCTGTCGATTTCCACAATAAGCCTCCTAGGCAGAAATGACTTAAATGCTAGTAACAATTTCATGGTCTGATGGTGTAAAATGTGGAACACTTGAATGTGAACACATGAACTCTTGAAATAAGTGTGGTGATGAATGTGATTCAAAAATACAAATGTACTGATTTATGACCATTGATGTCTTAGGTGGTGCGGTCGGGATTGGACCATCTTCAAGACACGAACAACCCACAGGTGGAGCAGGTAGGTGACTTGCACCTTCCTTTTTCATACGTTGAATAATGAAATACTTTAACATGAATATTACCATATTGTGTTAGAACCGATATTAGATTGTCGAACGCTTAAATGTTGACAAATGGTTGATTAGATTCGGCCAATGGCATCCGAATGGATGGTCGGGACAATGAATGATTAGCTTCGGCTAATGGCATCTGAATGGATGGCCAGGACAAATGAATGATTAGCTTCGGCTAATGGCATCCGAATGGATGGTCGGGATGAACTATTAATTAGCTTTGGCTAATGGCATCCGAAGAGGATGACCGGGGTGAGTGAACGGTTAACCTCAGCAAATGATGCCTTAAGAGGATAGCTGGGTTTAAGATTATGGTTGATTGCAAAAACTGGTGCATTTATATGCACTACAAGCTGTTTATACCAAGTACATGAAGAAATGATAAATGTTAATGCTTCATTTAACTGCCAGACCATTTAGTTACCATTATTATTATTATTAAGTAATTACATTCTCTTAAATGTTTTGTACTGTTGCAGGGACGTCACATCCATGAGATGTATAGGGAACCCGATACACGGGAACCTACTTTTGCAAGGAATCATATAGATGCATTCTAAATCACAATGTATTTTGTATGAATCAATGTATTGAATGTATAACTTTTATTAGATCATTTTGTTTAAATTTGTAATGGCTATTAGTAGGATAGGAATGCAAACTCATGTCTATGTATGTATATTTTTTAATATGAACTTCTAATCATGCAACCATAATATTACGTGTTTATGTAAGATTCACTTTTAAATGAAATGTTGATTGTATGGATTGTATTTTGATGATGTGAGGGATCAGGTTCGCTGATTACCGGCTCCATGTGTGTTAGGTATATATATAAAAAAAATTTACTGTTGTTTTGAGCTTGAAAAAAAAACGGGTTGTTACAACGATGAATTGTGTTCTTTAAATATTGTAATATATGTTTGACAGCCGCCTAGTGTATCACCATTGAATTCTTCATATACTTGCTAACATTATGGATTGTAAAGCTAAGTTTAGGTTGGGTAAAAGACAACTATTGTAGTCCTCTAACAATGCTTCGACATAAGTAAGGATCATGAAATGAAAATACTATCAAATCCAGTTAAAGGCTATTAGGTTGACATTGGAGTAAGACAAGGCTGTGTGTTGTCCATTTTAATACGAACAAGAAGATCTACAATATATCATTGTTGAGATAAATAGAGACCATGATTACTTTGAATAGCCTCAATGCCTAGAAAGAAATTGAGTTCACTCATATCTTTACTACAAAAGTTTTTTGCTATAATCTTATCACACAATTAATGAAAGGTATATGAGCACCAATTATGATTCTGCCATTGACATCAATCAAGAAATAAGTAATGTTTGAACAATGGTGATAAACATAAAGTGAATGATCTACCTTACTTCCTATAAAATTAATGGCTTGTAGCTTGTTAGTCAAATGAGAAAACCATGCTCGTGGTGCTTAATAAAAACCATAGAGAGACTTATATAGATGACAAACATGGTGAGGGAATTAAGGATGAAGGAAACCCATCACCAGAAAATTACCAAATACAAACATAAAAAATATCGTCAATAAATTACGATGATATTTACCAACAGAAAATCACATCGGTAATAACTGACCAAAAAAGTTCTGTTGGTGAATACTGAGAGAATTATCGGTGGAATCCAAAGAATAAAAAAAGGTCAATTATTCCCTTGTTAATTCCTTCAGCAAATTTAACATGTCAATATTTCCAATGAAATTACCAATGATCATTTAGTGTTGTTAATTTTCATCAGTAAATTTGTCAGTAATATTAAAGTTATAACCAGTAACTCAACCCCTCTTTCTCTCTCTCCCCTATCTCTTTTTCTTTATGCAAAAAACAACTCCCTCCCCTCTAATTTTATCACAAATCTAGCTCCTATCATTACAAACCTCGCCACCCTAATATTCAGTCTATCAATATTTCTATTCTCGTTCAATTTTTTTAAAAGATTCTCCACATCAAGTAAGAAAACCTACCCATTTTTTTTACTGTAACCAATTTTTTATGTTAATTATTTTGCATTTTGTGTAGTATATTTAGTTTGTTTATGTGATTGTTATATAGTTTTTTCCTAGAGAAATTTGTAGTAAGAATGTATGATTGATATATATTAGGGTTTGTTTGAGATTTTAAAAAATTGTATTTGTTTCTCATTTGATGAAATTGATTTTGATTTTTTAACTTATGTATGTTATAATGAAAGAAATAATAGGTTATTTTATGGGTACGTTTCATATTTTATCAATTTTATTGTTAAGTTGAAAATTTCAGTAAATTTAGAGAAAATTGGTAATGATTAAAATGTATTATTAAGATAGGTTGAATAAATTTGAATTGACTTAATGACAACTAATTAGTTAGGAGCCAATAATTTGTTTACTTCACATTATTAATTAATATATATATGTTGCAATCAATATTCTATATAAGTTTTATATAAGTAATGAATGATTGTTCATAAATGTATCGAGTTTCGCCTGAAAAGTTACACAAAATGGATTATTGAAATGAGGTTGAAGGTTTTATCAATTATACATTATCTAATTCGAAGAATATTAGTGGAGATTATATTAGATGTCCATGTAAGAGGTGTAAAAATAAAAAGTTCTTCGATTTAGATATTATTACGATGCATCTTCTATAAAAAAAGGTTCATGAAAAAGTACTTATGTTAGTTTGCATATAGAGAACCCTATATTCCTTACAAAACCATGATAAAAAAGATGATTGGCTCAACTTATAATTTTAGCAACATGCATGAAATTGTAGATGATAATGATTATTCTTATAGGAGTATGGTGATGGATGCAATAATAATGAATTAAGGTTATGCAAGTGAATGTTCAAGTATAGATGAAGAACCAAATATAAATGAAATTGGGTTTTTTGAACTTTTAAAAAATTCTGATGAACCATTATATGATAGATGTACAAATCATAATAAATTACCAGTCATTACACAAGTGTTCACCATTAAATCAGATCATGGATTGAGTTAAGTTGGTTATGACATAATCGTCCTGTCTCACATAGCACGCGTGGCGTGGCAAGATGTCAAGAAGTCGCCACCTAGTTTTGTTGGTTCAGGGTCACCAGGTAACCCGAGTGGACTAGTCTTATCTAAAATTTCAGGGTAAGAGACTCATTATGGCTAGGAAAGATATTAACACCCCTAACACACCTTACCTGAGGTAATCTACATTGTGTGATCTGGATGTGGTTTAAAAGTGTTGATAGGTTCCTAATTGGTGGTCCGTCTATAGCTCAGAACAAAGATTTATGCTCATAAATAAATCTAACATTTCAAATTTATTATAGGCTCGTATGCCTAAGTAAAATTCATATAGGAAGAATCTTTGTAGGTGTCGTAACAGGGTTCACTTATCCTAGGAGGTAAAAGTGTTTTCCATAACTCGTATATTATGGTGAAAAATACTCACAATAAAAATTAGTGAATATCCAAAATAATTCTGAAAATCTTCTAGTCAACTCCTGGTATTTAAATACTAATCTACTTGTAGGTCCAACATTTATATTAGAATGTTGACCATTAATTTTCAGGAATTTAAATTTTTAAGGTTATTGAAATATTGACCAAAGTTTTAAAGAATTTTACAAACTTATTGTAAATTCCAAAAATTCTAAAACAATGCTAAAAACCTTTTTTCTTCTTTTTAAAATGCAATTTTTGTAAGGATTGAGTGCAACAAGAAAAAAACAATATTTAATTTTTTTTACCCGACTGGGTTAACTCGAAACTTTTTGTTCAACCATAAACCAAACTGTTTGCTAGTTTGACCCAAAAAAACAAACCAAAACCTAAACCAAGATCTAAAGTGAATTAAACTAAAAAAAAAAAAGCCTTCAAAAACTCTTTATAAAAATGGATCAAAACCCAAAAAAATGAACATTCAACATGTACCCAGCAAAATGGAGATCAAATCAGACTAGAAATGGACAAACCAAGGACATAAACATGTTATAAATCATGCAATGATCAATAATCTAACATTCATGCACTTCGATTATCACTAAAAAACTATGATTTTGTATAAATAAGTTTTTGTTCAAAACCAAAACCCTAGGATTAAAACCTAATGAAAACATATTATCGATGCAAATAAACCTTGGATTATTGACTAATCAAGTTGCCTGAAGAGTTCTGTACAAAGAATTATACCAAAACTGGTTCAAATCATAGGGCAATATTATTTCCAATAACATGAAGAACACTGCCTAGCAAACCCATAAATGAAGATCAAGCCTCCAAACCTAGAAAATGGCCTTTTATGCGTTTAAAACATGCTTCCTTAGTTCCAACAAACCACATTACCATAACCAAGCATATTTGAATAAAAAGAACTAACAAACAACATCAAATCATTAAAATCATGTAAGCGATACCAAATCCAAAAACAACCTATATGTTCATACAATATGGATTCAAAATTGATTTTCAAAACTCATTTTGGTCATGAACATACCTTGCAAATCCAAGATAAACATCATTGCTTCAACATGTATTGCTTAAGTTAAGCTAAGACAACACTATTTTATCAAGAAGAAACAACTTAAATAAAAAACTTTTAATATATCTAAAACATCAAAAAGAGCTTTAGAAAATAGAGTCAGACTATCATAGTAATAAAAAATGCAACCATAAACTACTTGCCAAGCATTTCAGACTCCATCTCCATTTTTGTAAACTTAAATAAAGACCAAATTGACTCCATTTTTAAATTAGCAGCCACTACCCTCTTTGTTTTTCTTTGTCAAGTCTTGCTTCCACAAGCATGCTACCCTTTCAAAACTTAAGAAATCTTTATACTAGGCTCTTAAACCTTCACACTTAGAGTTTCTTTATCCTTTTTTACTGCCCTTTGCTCTAATTTTTCAAGAGGTATTTATAGGGTTTTGTTAGGGTTTTTCATTAATTCAAACATAGATTGATCAAAACTTAGCTTTTTAATCAAAATGAGAGGGTTTTAGAGTATGTTTTACAGTTGTGAGCTATGTATTTATGTTGGTTTTACAATTATGGTTTTGCAACAAACTTGGTTTTTGGAGTTTTTAATGGTTTTCCAAACTTGGAGACCAAGGAGCTTGTTTCTAGCCTTTTGATCTTGATAAAAACGTGATCAACTTTTGATAAGAACTAACTGAGAAGGCTTTAAGTGTGAACATACAAAACAATTAGTGGTTTTGCAAAATGAGTATCACAACCATTGATGACTGAGTTACCCACTTTCGAGGCTTTGTCAGAGCAAATCTGATGTAAATGTCATTGGAAACCACCAAATCTTGGTTGAGGAGAAGCATAACTTTTGTTTGGAGCCATCCTTGCTTAATTTGGAGGTCTGTAGCTCCATATTTATTAGTTTGAAACTGCTAATCACAATCTAAAATCAAAATTTGCATTGATGGTTGATTGAAGACAAGATGTTGTAGAGTTCTTTGAAGAAAATGAGATGTAAACATTTAATAAGAGTAACTGATCTTTGTAGAGAGGGTGTTTCTCAGTTGAATGGTGGTGGTTACAACCCTAGAGGTGGTTGAAAACATCACATTCATTCGCTTGAAAATGCCTACTCGATCAGCCAAAACTATCAAAAAATAAGTTAAACAGTGGTTGAACGACGCATCGTCTAGGCTAAACCTTAGAAATTAGGGTTTTTAATTAGGGATTTGACAAATTTCACTTTAGTCCATGTTATTCCAATTGCTTTTAATTGCACCTGTAATTGCCTATCAAACTCTTAATTTCATGCAATTTCATCCCTGCCAAACTCAATCATCAGCCCCAAAGTTCAACTCCACTTTCATCTTGGTCCTTGGTTTCTAATTTGTGCACTTGGACCCTTAATTGACCATCAAACTTTCATTTTTCTTCAATTTGGCCCTGGATTTGGTCAATTTCAACTCATACAATCACATATCGTTTTTAATTTGGTCTTTAGTTTTGAATTTTTTTAATCAAGTCCTTAATTACCCATCAAACTTCAATATTTATGCAATTAAGTCCCTAAATTGACCAAATTAACTCTTTGAAATTGCAATTTGACCATTAGATTTTAATTTCTTCCAATTAAAGCCTAAATTGACTTCAAAAATTAATTTTTCTTGCAATTAATTCCTCAATAAAATTATTTACATAATTAAATCCTTACCTATCCAAATTTGTATTTCTTTACCCCAAATAAAAATATTTTCACCAATGAAGCATTTTGTTAATTAGATTTGGGTTGCTAATTTTGCTAATTTTATACATTTTGGTATTCTCACTTTTCCAGTTGTCACTTTGGTTCTACTCCACCAACTTGGGTAACTTCTTGGTTTCTTCTTGTATATCCTCTTGTATTTTGGATTTCTTTATCTATTTTTTTCCTTTATTTTCTTGATTGTTTATGGGGTAAAAAATAGGCAACAACAAACGCCTTTACAATGCTAACAAAGCAAAATCTCATCAAGATTTTGTATAATGAGCATGTAAAGAAGTGTATGTCGGACTTGCTGGGTGATCCACCCATCTTGGAATTCCAAAAACTTTGATTTTTGATAGTCTCATTATCATGGGTGACCTTCCCTTTTTAAAATTCAAATATTGGTTTATATTCATAAACAACCTGCCCCTTTTGAAATTAAAAAATGAGCATATTTTCACAGGTGACCTACCATTTTTTAAATTCCAAAAAGAATTTCAGTAAGCCTCTATAGTTCACTAAAATTGATCTGTTTTTACAAGTGACCTACCCCTTCTCAAATTTCAAAAAACTTTCAGCAAGCCTCCATGCTTCCATGAAATTGATCTATTTTCACGGGTGACCTGTCCATTTTAAAATTTAAAAATTAGCCTATTTTCATAGGCGACCTACCCTTTTCAAATTCCAAATATTAGGATCTACATCAAATCCTTTCAAAATGTTTGTAAAATAAAATACCCTTCAAGGGTAAACTCTTAAAATGAGTGTCTTGTCTTATGGCCTTAGTTGTCCACACCTTAGTCTTTGCCATTTCTCAACTTCCATTCACCCATGTTAATTTCACCACCTTTCCATTTGATTAGTGAATCTTGTGCCAATATTATTTCAAAGTTGAGGTTAAACTATATGCAATGCATGCCTTTCAAAATATAGGACCCTCATTTTTTTCATAATCTCTTCTTTTATTGTTGAGGGTTGTAATTTCTGGGGTGGTCTCTCGTGCCAGCTCACCCTCCCAGTTTTCTCGAGTAATTCCGTGCGAATCTCTTTCAAATCTTGAGTGTCGAGCTGCCTTTGTAA
>Ga0325414_1003551_pt1 | contig 16229 bp, 9 predicted proteins | sample PopdelMetagenome_8_FD_206183 | JGI IMG/M metagenome (GOLD analysis project Ga0325414, IMG submission 206183) | Populus deltoides microbial communities from Bellville, Georgia, United States - Leaf-PdKOR-R3 | ecosystem: Host-associated > Plants > Phyllosphere > Phylloplane/Leaf | place: USA...
CAATTAACAAACTTAGCATGGGCATCAATCTCTAAATATAAATTTAAGGTTTATCTTATTAGACAGAAAAGGAGCACGTAAATTCAGTTCAAGAAAACAAAATATAATGATAGATTATAAACATTATTTATAATTAAGAAGGAGTCGATATTAATTATCAAAAAGAAAAAATATCATAAATTAAGTATTAAATAAAATTTACAAAGAAAAATAAAGAAAAAATAGATGAAAAAGAGCATATCTAATATTAAAAAAATATAGATAATAAGCAGGGAATATATAATATACAGCAACCGATTTTATTTAAAAAAATATCTCGACATTAAAGTTTTATTACCTTTTTTTTACAGGATTTTGTGTTATATAGATATGAATTTCTTTATATTATTGAGTTTTTAAAATGATAAACATTTTTGTTTTGTAAAATCAAATACGTGCCTTTGAACAGATGAATATTTTTATCCTAAATACATAAAAAAGAATATCCAAAATTCAATAAAATGACCTTCTAAGGAGTTTTTGAAAATAATTTTCTTAGTCGACATTCTGTAGTGTAATTTCTCAAACCCCCCCCCCCCCCTCTATAATCCTGGCTATGGAAACCGTTATAAAGAGTGTTTAGCTCAAGTTAAATTTATAATTAAATTAAATAAGAATATAAAATATTAAATTGATAAAATTTCATGGCACAACCAGATTTTCAATAACATGATTGATCTAATTATATATATATATATATATTTAAAGATAACAAAACAATATTGTTTTAATAAAAATAATTAATTAATTTGATTCAATCATCCACTCATTAATCAAATGATTCAATAATCTAGATAATTTCTTGGCCCATTCCTGTACAAAAATAACAGGAGTAAAGTAATTATTTTCCTACCATATCTACTATATTTTTCGTCAAATCCCCAGCACGACGCCGTTCTCTCAAACTACTAACTGTAAATAAAAGATTTATCAAGGGCAAGCGTTCCGAAAAAATAAACTCTATAAATTCCACCCTTCCTCTCGTCCTCCTTCCTCTCATAACGTTATCTAATAACGCCACTACAGCAGCGACAAGCCCTACCTCCTCTCTTTCCTTTCACATGCAAATCAAATATCCATTCAAACCCTAATTCAAAATATTCTCTCACCGCCACCGCCACCGCCGCTCATTTTCCGCCATATCCGCCTCTCATCGGAACTTTATCCCTCTCGATTTCCACAAAGAAACCCTGATTTTTGTATAACAATTGCCAAGAAAACCGAAGTTTAATTTTAACGATTTGGTTTTTTTATCGATTTGTCGATAAGTATAAATTATCACTTAATAATTTTGTTTTTTTTGTTACATCTTAATTTTACATTTTATCTTGTAATTTATCTGATCTTTCATTTATTGAAACCCTAGGAATTTGTCGTCGTCTTCGTTCTTTGTCCATACGATTCTCACAAATTTCGAGTTTAGTCCCTGAAATTTCTGCGAATTTACAGTTTTGTCCCTAAGTTGGTAATCATGGTGGGTGGAGGAAGCAGGAGAGATGAAGGATCGTTGGTGATTAACAGCACGAACGTGTTTGCTGCGCTTGAGACATTGAGGAAGAAGAAGAAATCTGATAAGGAGCGTGTAGGTTCGAAGAGTGGGAAAGGGGGTTCTAAGAGTGGGAAAGAGCAGCAATCGAAGGAGCCTGATCCGGAAGTTTTTTGGGCCCCGGCAAAACTTACTGCTAAATCTTGGGCTGATGTTGACGACGAAGATGACGATGATTATTATGCTACGACGGCACCGCCTCCATCTGTTTGGGGGTCCTCGGACCAGCAGCAGAGTGAGGAGAAATCTGCCCATGTAGAGGTGAGAGGATGGATTTAAATGTTTTATGTATGTACACGTGTGGGTAATTATTGGTTTGGATTCAAGGGTTCTTGATAATTTGAATGGTGATTATTATGGCGTGGATGATAGATTGATATGCATCCTTGGCAGGATTTTATTATGCTCAGGAGTTGTAATTTATGTGCAATATTGATAGGGAGTTGCTATTAGTTTTGTTAATCCAATCCCATTTGCTATATTAGTCTGCGAGCCTGTTAGTTTTATTTGCAATGCTCAAGGTTTTTGTTGTAATGATAGGATTTTTTATTGTGTGTTGTACATACCATGTGATTACATGGTGATCCTGACATGGTAATTACATATTGGCTGTTATGATTTTCTTTCCAAATTGGCGGGGTTCTATGTTACAATTTTTTTTTTTTTTGCTTTTTGAAAGGAATAGAAAAGGTACATCTGCAGAGAAAAAAATTAAGACATGAATGCACTGTGGAAGACTAGCCATTATATCCTAAAATATGATTTCAACCTGAGGCTGGAGAGGAGTTCCAGAAAATTAATGGGAAGGCTGAATTATTGTGACAGCGCAAACCCTGGATCATTTTTTTTTACTTGTGTCGCACTTGAACTGTTTTTGTTTTAAAATCTTGATAGGTTACTATTTATTTGTCTTCCACAATCCCCATAGAACGGAAAGAACTTTGCAAATGGTTTATGAAAACTTCAACATTTGCTGGCATGCACTGATTGCTTTTTTTTTTTTGTGGGTTGCAGGAAAGTGAGAGCGAAGAAGATATTTTGGATGAAGGTGATGATGATGTAGAGGAAGAACATGACCATGAACCAGAGGCAGTACACCCTGAGCCAGTGGTGAAGAAGACCCCTGAAGTTCCTCTGCCACCCAAGGAGACAGAAAGACAACTTTCTAAGAAGGAAAGAAAGAAGAAGGAACTTGCAGAGCTTGAGGCCCTTCTTGCGGATTTTGGAGTTGCTCAGAAAGATAGCAATGGCCAAGATGAGTCACTTGGTAATTCCATTTATATGCTGAAAGCCCAAAAGTTTGTCCGTGGTGCCAATCACGGATGTTTAATTGGCATAGAAGTTTAAAATCTGTTAATGCATTATGTTTCTTTAGATAATAGCAATGACCTAGACAAGCACATGAAACTTGTTGTTACGTGCCAAAGCTTTATCTTCCAAGGTCTCTGGTTGTTTGCATGATAAAAGTGTTTATTCAACGCTCTCGTATAGTTTGAGCATTATACTTTACTCATTCATTGATAGTATTCCTTGCTTCAATAATAGATGTTGTAGTTGAAACTTGGATAGTTGGATCATATTTGCTCTAGACAAGTCGAAATGTATATTCTAACCATTTAATGCATCGTCAGGTTTGCTGCAATTTAGCTGATAATCAATGTGCCCATGCGCACTGCTTCCATGTTCCTCATGCATAACTTTTGGTTTCAAATTGTTTCATAATTTCACCCTTCTACTTTGTATTGGTATAGAGAGGTATTTTTGTTGTTTCTTCCAGTTTTTGCTAGGACCACGAAAGTGTAAAGTGCAGTTGTTCCCTATTATTTTGTAGCCAGATGTTTAGCCTTAAATACGCTTCTGGTGTTGAATCTCCTCTGAGAAAGAGTTCTTTTTACTTGCATCTGCAGATGCTGCACAGGAGAAGAAAGATGGGGAGACTCATGAAGAGGGAGATAAGAAGGAAAATGTCGCTGGAGAGTCCAAAAATGCCAAGAAGAAGAAAAAGAAGGACAAGTCAGCAAAGGAGCCCCAAGATCAGCCCACCAATTCAGAAGCCATTAACAGGCCAGAAGAAGCTGCTGGAGCGGAGCACGCGGAGGAGGATGCTTCTGCTGTTGACATGAAAGAACGACTAAAAAGGATGGCATCTGCAAAGAAGAAGAAGTCTAGTAAAGAGATGGATGGGGGTGCCAAAGCTGCTGCTCAAGAGGCTGCTGCAAGAAGTGCAAGGCTAGCTGCAGCCAAGAAGAAAGAGAAGAATCATTACAACCAGCAGCCAGTGCGGTAAAATGCCCATTTCATTTGGCACACATATATGGACATGTGTTTCTTGTTGTTCATATACCAATGCAAAATAAACAGTGGGCACTAGGCTCTGGCTTCGTGAAAGGTGACTTTCTAGTTGTATTGCTTCGGACAGCAAAAAAAAAAAAAAGCATCCTCTTTGGCGTTTTGGATCTTATCTTTGCTCTGATGTCATGGAAAACATAGTTTTGGCAGTTTTGTTAATTGAAATTCTTCACTGGACGGGTAGTTGAACTTGAATTCTGTGTAATGCAGCCCTTTGAAATCTAAGTCTTTTCTTGTTGATGGATGAGCGCAAAGTGATTTACGGCTTATTTAAAAGTATGAAAATATATGTTGAAAAGAGCATAGGTTTAAGGTGGTGAGATAAACTTGATATTTGCTAATTTGCTCTCTGCAAGCTGCATTTGGTACTTTCTGTGATACATTTTTGCTTCCTGCACTGGGGGTGTATGTATGCATTTGTCAAAACTTGGAAGGCTGGGTCAGGATCAGGTTCAGGTTGCTGGTGGGAGGTCTGGTAGAATGTTGGACTGTGTTGCTGCTCTGATGCAAATGAGATTCAGGCAAAGTTGGGTTGAAAAGAGAATAAGCTTGCTACGTGAACTTCACTAAAACTCAAGATGGCTTTAGCTTTACCTTGTCCAGCATCTAAAATTGGCACATATGCTTCTGATACCATGCATACAATCCAAGCGTGGTCAATAGCAGCAATAAGTTATACGCCAAGTTCAATGGTATTTATGGAGTATCAAGGTGAAGTTTATGATACAATGGTAATGCTATTTTATTTATTTATTTATTATTATTATTATTATTATTATCATCATCACTTAGTAAAGTAATTATTAAATTACAAAAAGATAGTTTTTCCATGCAATAAGTGAAACTACTTAAAAAATATTGTATTTTATTTTATTACGGAGTGAATATTATTTTTTAATTTATGGTAACAAAGTATTTGTGAATTGTATTATAATATTAATCATCATGAAATAATTAGTTAAATTATTAATCAATAAAACAAATCATTATAATACGATATAAAAAATATTTAATAGTCTATATCTTAAAAGCACTATAATTATATCATAATATAATTATAACATCTTCAAATCATCAAAGGTTTTCATCTATCATTGTCAATATCCAATCTTTTGTTTTGGTTGGAAATTGAAAGCTTGTGCTCTCGCAACAAAAGAAAATTAAAAACTTAGCATATTTTAGAAGAAAATATGTGCAAAGAAAAATAGAACACGGGAGGATTATTGACAATATTGAAATTCTCTCTCTTTCGTTCTTTCATTCAAATTACTTAGAAAACAGATTTTAGAGTTAATCTTTAATTTGCCCTTGTCTTCATCTATATTTTCATTTTCTAAAAGCGGGGTTTGATTATTTTTTGGTTTATTTTAGGATTGGGATGCCTAGTCAATCTGCATTATGGTAATTTATTAGGTGATTTTGAGATTGTACAGTAATAATAATTTATTTTTTAAGTATTTTTTTTGTTTGAAAATATATTAAAATAATTTTTTTATTTTTTAAAATTTATTTTTAACATTAGAATAATTTAAAATCATAGTAAAATAATTTAAACAAAATTTTTTAAATTTTTTTTGAAAACATTAATTACCACAAAAGCAGTATAGAAGTTTCTTGGGCCCCATCAAAAGAGTTACCATTCTGCCAAGAAACTGCTTAAAAGAAGATGATGAGCTAAAAATTTAACAGCCCGTTTGTCGGGATTCCGGTTATTGCCCCGTTAAATGGTCGGAACCGTCCCAATTCTCTGTATTCGGGAAGAGGGCAGTTATCGAAAAGAGGTTTTCGGAAATGTATTTGTGTGAAAAAACATATATAGTGATTGGGTTGCTCAAGCTATTAGGTTCTCGCATTTTTGTGGAAAGGATGTAGAGTTAGTAAGGAATGCAAACGGGTTGGGGGTGGAATGTGTGAAAGAGTCGTTTGTGCAAAGTAAGGCTCTGTGTGGAAAGGCTTGAAATCCAAAGGTGTTCTAACATTTGAAAATGGTGATGTTGCAGCTCAAGTGAGTAACTATCCTCTTGTAGTTAAATATTTCTCATGCTGTAGTTGCGCTCTGTTTTCTTTAGTTTGTTCCTGGTTTTTACACACAATTATATTGACATTGATCTTTCCGATTTCAGGTGAGGCTTAAGCGAGAGCATTTAAATGTAGCAAAATTTGAGCCCGAGCATGGACTAGATCCAATGCTAGACTTAGTTTTGGTTGGATCGGAGTGGCAATTGAAGATTCAAAGCTGTGCCAGCAACTGACAGGACAAACTGATCCCACGTTCCATAGAACAAGATGCCCTCTCACCAATTGAGGTCACTTGTAAATTTTCTCACACTCTGTCAACCACTGCAGATGAGCTTGTACGTATCAGAACGTCCATGGTTGAAAGGTCTAGATACTGTAATTGTGAATGGATGGATCATATACACCTCACATGTTCTCCGTTCCATGTATTATTAACTAGTAAGGTAGGAAGAGATCAAGAATAGCTAGCATTTTTTATGTAATCTATGTATGCATGTGCACGTGAATGCGCGGGTGCACGTCATATCTGTTATCCAGGGTCTTGTTTGCTGTTGCAAGTTGTGGATTGAAATGTTTTCTCGAGGCAATCTAGTGTTAGTTTTCCTTTCACACAGGCTGCTGGAGTATTCGATAGTCAATTGGCATAGTCCATATCGGAGGGTGATGGCTAGCTTGCATTTAAGAAGCTTGCAACTGCAACACTCGAACAATTGATGAGAGGCTGAGGTTGGCCACGCCGGATGGAGGCTAGTCTACGCCCCGGATTCCTAGTTTACTTTCTGTTGATCCTACAATTAATCCTCTTAAATCTCTGGCCAGTATTATTTCATTTGGTTCAGAGGTTGAGGCTCAGCTTGGGAAACGTCTTCAAGTTATCTCAGTCCTTCTCTTACCCCACCTCTACTTATATATTAAAAAAGCTTTTCAATAATCTCTTTTGGATTGCTATTCGATCATGTAATAAGTAATAATGAGAGTGAAAGAGGCTCAAAAAGGTTACCTGTTCATTTAGATGTGGTCTTGAGATGCCCCAGCTTGGTCCTTTATTAATGGCCATCTAATATCTAAAAGTCATCTAAAGCATTCGTCTCGTTCTTTCTACTTTTTTCAGGCCTCCGTTGTTAGGCAGATGAAGGCCTCTGAAATGGCTACGCAATGGACCCTGCTTTACCATCTTACCAGCCGTTTGCGAGTGCTCCTACAATCTGCTCCTTCCAAACGGCTCCTTTTTTAATATTATGTTAAACAGTTAATAAAAAATCAATGAAATCAAATCTAGGCACGATCGAGATTCTTGACAAACACATGTTCTTGGGCTGTCGATATCAGTTCTGTCAAAAGACTTGAAACAACTGACGTGCATGAATGGCATGTATATGGCTATTTTTCTGGAGCAACGATGTCATTTTCTTCTTTTTGAGGGCTCTGTGCTTTCCCCCCCTTTGATGAAATTCCATGGTGTTTTACGATGCTTATCAATAGCAACCTCTAGTATAGCATCCGACTGAATGTCACATAATCATTCCTCCCGGGACAGAGGAACCTATTTAGTTGGTGACATTAATCCCACAGAGATAACAAAACCCAGTTTGTGATTATGAATTTAACAAAATCATGCAACGAAAGAATAATACAGATGACTAAATTTTCCCTGAAACTTTACACTTATTGATGACAAGAAAAAAGGAGTGAGATATTATAAATGAATAAGATGAAAGCTTGTCACCAAAATCTCCATGGATCCTTGTATGGAGGTACATAGTCCCCTGTGGGAGGGAGAAGGCGGAACGAGGCCACAGTTTTTTCCAAGTAAGGCCCCATCTGAAGCACAGGAAATGATATCTTGTTTAGGCTTAATTCAATGAATAAACCAATACAGGCATGTATCTGCAGAATGACGAGTTCAACTCAATACAGACACAAGAGAGCTGTATACCTTGTCCCACTGCTTGCTTAGAGTTGAAGCACTTAGAGAGTACAAATACCCTGCAATTGAGTTGAACTGTAAGTTTGGAAAAAAAGTAGAACCACGAAAACGAAATATACTCAAGATTTCAAACAAGAAGAAGAAATGACGTGGATACAGTTTCTCCTGGTGAATAGTCATCAGTTGACATTTAGTGTTATTGAGCGGAGAAAAGAAACTAGTATTGGAATATATTTTCATGCAACTGTTTGCTTTAAAAAAAAAAGGCTCCCTACCATCTCGTTCAGCTGTTGAAGCAATGTAGCGTCGGAAAAGATTTGATTCTTGAGCCTACAAATTCCCATGCAAACTATCAACAACAGAGAGCTGTAGCAGATCTTTCAAAAGAATCCTGCTAAGGAAGGGAGAACTTACATTTTTGGTGGGTGACTTGCGTACAATATATTCATAAAACCAGTACGGCTCACCATCAATCTGGAAAAAAAATGCCACATAACTCATGCAGCTATACAAGATAAAACATAAATGGAAATACAGGAATATATGTTTCTGTATGTAGCATTCCCAATATGGAATTCTACAAAATACAAAAAGGTTTCAAAATTTACTTCATTAGCATGCGCATCAAGAATTGAACTCTCAGACAAACGTTGAGTTGAAGTGACTCGCTGCAAAAGAAATAATGAAGCATGTTAAACCAGCATTACTTCATTCAAGGAGTTGAGCTTTCAGAAGAAATGGAGACCAAGAAGCACAAAGAGAGGTCATGGCCAGTCCTGTCCAGGATGACGAGGCTTCTCAGATAACAACCCTGTTCACCAAGAAAGCCTCTCTATAGGATTCAACAGAAATCTTGTGTTGGCTCTATCATCTATGATCCGACAAACCTCTACAGATACAATTTTTTGCCATTTATTTTCTGCAAAAACATCTACGGACCCATGTTTGCAGTGCAATGAATTTCTAAGGTTGCTAGGACAATGGAAATTATTTTGTAGAACTCAGTTTCGCACAAATGTAGGTCTTGTGTGAGATTTGAGAAGATGCTTCATATTATAAGAAAAAATTATTATTTAATATAAGATTCAAACTTATGTATTAATTCTGCACCTATTCTGTTTTCGTCACAGTGGTCCGGAAAATCCATCAGATATGTTTGTCAAACTGAGGGCCTCTTAAATCGTAGCAAGAGATGCTAAGACATATTACCAGCGAAGACTTGTCAGACAAAACAGAATCAGCAACATCTTTTGCAGCCCAGGTACTCTTGTCTTTAGATTTTACGAACTGAAGATTTGGAGGACCTATCTGAATCAAAGTAATAAAATCATAATCCTTGAAAAAAACAACCTCATCAGACATTGCATCTAGCTAGAATAAGGTCAAATGGAATTATTACCGAAACAGAGAGGATGAGGTTATCAATGATGTCAACGCGCTCGGACACAATGCGCAGGCGTGCATCAGCTGTATCAAGTTCAAAACAATATAAGCACGAATACATGTGTTTTTTAAAAGGGCATGTAATAGTTCATGTTCTCTCATCCCTCATATAGCAAATTAACTGAACTTACGGGACAGTGGTGCAGCTGATGAGTAGCGTTCAGGTTTTCTGGATTCCACCCTTTAATAAGCAAATCACTAATAAAGTTATGTTCCCATAATTTCCAAGGACACACCATAGCAATAAAGAGAAGCAAAATTGCAGACAGAACACCAAATAAATGTAGTCGTAAGACTTATCAACATTTCAAACACATTTGAATTATGGAATTACTGTTAAAGAGAGAAACCCAATTAAAATGGCTCCCTCTCAGAGTAAACTTGGTAGCAAAACCGTTCGCCGGGGAACATTTTTCTAGATAGTCCAATTTTTTCAGGTATATGAATGTCTATGGATGCTCAAATCCTTTATTAATATATTCCAATTCACATTTGCCTCCAGCAACATAATCATCCAATTCATGAAAAAATACTTCTTCACTTGGAATTGCAGTGAAAACACACAGATAAAAGAATACATATTAAACAACACGCAGACCTCATGCACTGCTTCAGACTATACTGAATAGCACTTGGATTCAAACACCTACCATTTGAAGAGGAACTTCTTAGATGGCAATTCCGCTGGATATGAATAAGTATAGGCGTTTATTTCATCAACCACTGAAGCCATTTTCAGATCTTCCTCGGCAAGTATCTCTATAAAGAACTAGAAAAATCAGTGAAATTCAAGCACTTTCAAGGTATTATATATGTCTCACAAGTCCAAAGCAAGCACAACAAGAAAGGAAGTGTATCAGCTCTTTCTACACCACTCAAATCATAAAATCAATAATCTCAAACAAAAAGATTAAGGTTTCATTGAAGCTCAAGCTCACCTGAAGATGGGAAGGCAATGGATAATGAAGAAGAGAGACCAAAAAGCACCAAGTCCCTTCTACAAAACCCATTTTGTAAACTGGGATCTGAAGAAGAACAAGCACATGAACATGCCATAATCTTCTCTTTTAATTTACATTTCTTCTGGCTTAACAAGATTCTACTTTGGTTCCTGAAATGAAAACCACATCAAAGCATAGCCCATGTTAAAGAACCAAAGAAAAAGACATGGATGGTGTAGAATTGAGAACAGTACCTAAAGAAAGGATTGTGGTGATGGGTTGTGAAGTGTGAAGGAGAACAAAGAAGAGCCATTGCCATTGCCGTGGTCGCTTCCTTCTTCCACTGTTATGAGCTTACCTCATCCACTTCACAATTCAGTTTCCTCTTTATAAACTGGAAAGTTAACTGTAAACCAGTCCTCCAATTGTGAAAAATACTTTTCAGTATAGAAACTATAAAAGTGCACAATTGTAAACCCAACTATTACTGAAATGACAATCTAGTCCTCAAGATGTTATAATGCTAGGAAAAATCACAGATTTCATGAACCCAACATATAATTGCATATAATCTCATTGAAATCCAAATATTTTTGTGGCAAAAAGTATTCTTTAAAATTCTTTAGTATTTTCTATCATTCAAAAAATATTTTTTATATTTTTAATTTTATGTTGAAGCAGATAAACGAAAAAAGAGAGAGTAAAAAAAAATAAAAATAAATGATGGGTTCTATATTGGTTTATCAAGTTTAGATAAAAATATATCATATTATTTTTTTAATAAAAATACTAAAAATAAATAAATATTTTTTAACTCTAAGTTCTTTTAAACCTAAAATCTATAATATCGTTAAAGATTATATTACGAAGATTATTCTAATTTAATATTTGTTCCAAGATTTTCAATGCGTAAAATATCTACAAATAGGAGATTTAATCACATTAGTATTTGAAATAGATTGAGAGTAAATTGATGGAATATAAACAATGGATTTGATTGGCAGGCTAGTGATAGTTAAAAGGTAAAAGACAACTAATTTTAGTTTTAAGGATTCAATTGAGATACATCCAATACTTTAGTAACCAATTCGTAGTTAGCCATAAATTAAGTGCCGAAACACTGAATTACTATTAACCAATCAAAGCGCTCTTCATTTAGCTAATTTACTCGATAAAACGACACCCTTTCCTCTCTGCCGCTAAACAACTGATGGCGTTTAAAAGGTATAAACCTTGCAACGGTTACAAAATAACGGAAGCTAAACGGACCTCAAAATGTCATCTATAACGGCAGTATCTGAAAAAATTAAAACCTTTATTAAGAAGGAGCTCGCTGATTCTTCTCTCAATCATTTCTCTCTTTCTCTTTCATCTCAAAAAAAAAAAAAAATTAGGGTTTCTTTGCTTCCAAGATACTTTCCAATTTTGCTTCCGCGATCGATTATTCCAGGTAAACTATCTAAAAAATATCTCCTTAATCATTGTGGTTGACATCAAGATCATCAATTCGATATTTTTCTTGCTGAACTCCGCTTAGTTTTGTTCTTTCTTAATTTTGAGTTTTTTATTTATTTCTAAAGGTATTTTTATTTGTGTAGAAGTTTTATTTGTATTTATTTTTTTATTTAATTGATTTAGGTAAAAAGTAGTTGAAATTCGCTTATTCAAGAAGAATTAATTAGGTATGGTTGTGTTAGTTATCTATTTTAATTGTCGTTGTGATCCTTAATTTTTATTTTATTTATTTTTTTGAACGAGATCCTTCTTGTTTTGTTTTATTTCTTTATGGAAAGATTTTATGAGCTCTTTTTTTGTGATGTACCGTATTTGACTGTAAGGGCTTTGTTTGATTTTTTTTAGGTTTTGAATCAAGCAGTAATTTCTTGATAATGGCGGGTTTTTTTATTTGTTGTTATGAACAGGTGTGATTTGCATACTGAACTAAGGAAATGAAGCCCGGAGGGTTCTCTACTTTGAACCCATATGCAGCAGCGTATATTCCCCTTTCTAAAAGGGATTCAGCTGATAGAATTGAAAATCCAGGATGGACTGTGCAGGGTGGGAATCCAAATGTGTGGTATGGGTCTGCCAAGCATAATGCACAGATTAGGCAAAATGATAAAGGGCCGATTTCTGTTCCTGAAATGTCTATGCTGAAGAGTCAGTCTGGGTATGGTTCTTATGGCTCGTCATCACAGAATTCATATGAGATGACAGGGAAGCAGACCGTGGACGAAGAATTTGAAATGGACTTGGAATATCTTCGGATCAATTTTCCTGGCATATCTGATGAGTCCCTCACTGGTGTCTATATGGCTAACAAAGGTGACATAGATGCTGCTATTGACATGTTAAACCAACTTGAGGTAAATTTTCTTACAAACTGTTTCGTGGTATACAGATTTGTTTATCATGTTGATTGAAGGCATAAAAACTGGAGAGGAATGGAACGAGGCCAATTTAATGTGTTAATTTAGTGTTTTGTGTGTGCTATGAGCCATTTTGTGATGCTCTAATTCCTTTTGTTGCTGTTCTTTCTTGTTCTTTATCTTTTGTCATGTGGCATTATATATTTGGTTAACTGTAGACTTCTTTCCCTTATTTCCTCTCTCTTCTGTTCTAACTTCTAATGTCAGTGCTTCGTTGTAATTTTTGCAAGAATTATTTGATTTGTTATGATTTTAGATTGTTCACAAGTTTAGCTTGCTTTCTTCACTATTTCATAAATGTGAGTTGATAAAATACCAGGGTGAGTGAAATGTTCTGTCTTGTATGTTAGAGTGAAATGCAAGGAGAAAACTTTTCTGGTGGAAATTACACGATTTGCTTTATGTGCAAAGTTAGTGGGATTATCTTATATGCACTTGCTTTACTCGGCTTACATTTCTGAATTCTGAGTGAAGGATTTGAAAATGTCTAGTCTGCATGTTCATTAACTTGAGGGGTTGTCCCTTGTTTTGGTGAAAGTTAGATGCACATTTACATATACAGAATCTCTTGTAAATTGGTCTAAATTCGTTGAATTTTGCATATTTATTTTGGTGTGCTGTTTTGATCATTGAGAGTTAAGTGGTGAACTACAATGCAGCTTTTGGCCCATGCTATATAACCTGCTGATAATGTGATTTTTTGACAATTCCAGTATGCTGAAAAAGAACAGTAGAAATTGCATTTTGGATCAGTATTTTGGTTTTCTAAATTTGATTCCTACCTCATTTCATCTTTCCACTTTTTGGGTCATCCTAATATGTTGGTTCTCATGCAGTTTGACACTCTTGAGTCTTCTGGAAACCTTCCAGACACCTTGGATATTGGGGATGTTTATGAACCCAGGCCTTCAGCTGAGGCTTCATCTGTGAAACCGAAGACTGTTGTGGATGAAGCCAGTGCCTCATCTGGCTCCTCAGCCCCAGACACAGCGGTTGCTACCTGATTAACTTGTGATCCGTTCAGTTGTTTTCTTTGGCCTTTCTTTTTGGTTTTCTGAAAGAAAAGTATATGATTAGGGCATCTTTCTTTTGAGATGGGAGACATGCATTTAACATAATGGCTTGGTTGTGGGTGTATAGTCCTCAGATAGGTGCTTCTTCCAAATATCCCTTTTTTTTTTCTCCGGGTTCTGATATAAATTGAAGGCCCCTTGAGCGGTTTCACAAATTGCAGGTTTCTGGAATTGAAGTGATAAATGCTTCTTGACAATATCTGTTATTTTGAATTAGTATGCTATATGGTGTAAAGATCACCCTGATGTCAAAATGGTTTGGGGTTGCATGTAAAGCTTGATTATATGATAGTTTGGCAGCTTTTCATACTGTTCAAGTTATACTGTTACGATCCCCCCCTCACCCCTCCTTCTCTGCCTCCAATTGCATTGATGGGATTAGAGTACTTTTAAGAGAGGTTGATACCCTTTCGTTTCAAAAAATGCCCGGTGAGTCTTTTTAATGAATTTTGCTAGCAATTGAAACGAAGGAGATGTTTGTTGTTTCATTGGATTGCTTGTTCATGGAGGAAGTCAACAGGATCTTCTCATTTACAAGGAGAACTTGATGTTCATTTGATTTATCTGGTGAACTTGCTTTGTGAATACTGGAGTCTTTTGGGCATGAAAAAAAGAAGAGTGGAGTTAATCATCAGATGGTCAAGACCGACCTGCTCCGATCACTGTTGGTGGCTACTATGGAATTGCAAGGATAGTGAGGATAATAATACCTTGTTTTTACGGTCTGGTTATGCTTCTTAAAATTTTGATTTTTTTTATTTTAAATTATTATTTTTATATATTTTTATTGTTTTAATATGCAAATTTAAAATAAAAATAAAAATAAAAAATATTATTTCAATATATTTTAAAATAAAAGGTATTTTAAAAAGCAAAGGACATTACCTAAAATTTACCAATGCCAGTTTTAAGAGTTGCCAAAGGTTGAGGACATAGAGCTCCCATCTGTTTCTGTTTCTGGTGTAGTGAGCTTGGGCCTGCTTTCAATTATTTTACTGCGAGTGAGGTAAGAACTAATATGATTTAACCAGCGATTGAACTGATAGTTAAAATTGGTGATGAGCATTGCTAAAACACCCAAACAAATCCCCCAAATAGATCACCACCTAATCATAAATTCAACTTTTCTCTATGCTTGCTTGGATTTTAAATTTATTTCTTATTTTAAAATCATGAAAAAAAAAGAGACAATCTCTCAGCCTTGAAAGCAACATGCTCATATGGGTCTCTAGAAAAATAATGGGAAGCATCAGATCAGATGACTTTAAAATAAGAAATAAATTTATGGTATTATAGTAGTGGTTGTTTTTAAAGTGTTTTTTATTTGAAAATATATTAAAATATTTTTTTACAAAAATTATTTTTGATTTTAACATATCAAAGTTATTTAAAAACACTCAAAAAAAATTAATTTAAAGAGAAAACTTAATTTTTTATAAAAGTACTTTTCATCCGCAAAAACAAATGGAGTCCCACTCTAAAATAAATAATTGAAATTCATCCGGGTTAATAAGTTAGGATATAAATTGAAAAAAAAAAGATAATGATAATTTATTTCTTAATCTAAAATTTAGATAATGGTTATCTACTTAAAACTGAATATTAAAAAAATATTATACTGTTTCGAAACAATAATTATGATTAGATTAAGAAAATAGTTAAAATCTCCAATATTAGAGAGACACAAGTTTAGCTGATAAAACTACTCCGATTTAATATTATATCAAGTAATTAAATTTAAATGTCCTCGAAGGGAAAAAAATTGCAAGCAATGCCTAAAGTACATAAATTATATATTTCACTTCATGTAAATTCACCAAATTTCAACTTTGGCTCCTATACATTATTTTTTTTTCAATAATTACTCTATGAATTATAAGAATTTCAGTATGGCCCTTAATCTTTAAATAGCTATGGTAGCTTCTCCTTTTTCCAACTTTGCCGGGCACTTTGAAATATCATAACTAATCCATAATGATTGAAGATTTGGCTAACCAACTCTTTGAAATTACAATAAACTTATAATAAGCTTATTGTAAAGGGAAAAAAATGGAGAGAGTTGCATTCATACATATGTAAAACATGCTATAATATTTCAAAAAACTCTAAAATAACTCAAAAAATAAAAAAAGAAAGTAATACCACAATTAGTTGCCTTTAGCTATTTAATGAAAAAGGACCTAATTGAATTTTTTTTGAAAGATCTGAGATTGATGCTAGAAAATCCGAACTCTAAGAATTGAAGCAGGAATTATGGAATCAACAAGGACTAGAATATATTTTAGACTACCAAAAAAGGAAGGCAAGAAGAATTTTTTTTTGGGATAAATTTTGCAATTAACACCCAAAATATAATTAAATACCAAAATAACACAAGACAATCCATTTCTCATCAATATAATGTCTACTAGATATATAAATTCATTATAAATTAATTTAATTCCAAGAAAATACTAAATTCAT
>Ga0325414_1003552_pt1 | contig 16227 bp, 9 predicted proteins | sample PopdelMetagenome_8_FD_206183 | JGI IMG/M metagenome (GOLD analysis project Ga0325414, IMG submission 206183) | Populus deltoides microbial communities from Bellville, Georgia, United States - Leaf-PdKOR-R3 | ecosystem: Host-associated > Plants > Phyllosphere > Phylloplane/Leaf | place: USA...
AAATAATTTTTAGACATGTAAAGAATGATTTCTTGTTAGCCTATTCTTATTTAGCCAGTACATGAATAAACAATTTCAATAGTAATTATTCTTTTCCTAAACAATTTTATTTTTAAAGTAAAAATATTTAATTTTTAAGGAAAAAGCTGTCACATTTTTATTTATTTTTTGGACAGGTAATTAAGGCAAAACAACATGAATTAATTCTACTAATTACCAAAATTAATTTTGCATCAATTTTGATTCAAAAAATTAGTATAAAAATAGGTTGAAATGGAGATGTTTGCACATAAAAAGCAATAGTTCATCTCTCTCCTTTTATTTTCCTAACATTTTGCTATGTTATTTCTTTAATAGTTCTAGAGCATAAGTTCAGTTTTTTTTAGAGAGATTTCTTAAATTGTTTTTCCAGTTTGTGAATCTTTTTTTGTAGTGTAACTAATCAAGGTGATGTTATTAGAATCTTAAAAAGTTGATTGCAATCATTCTGTTTCAACCAAATGACAAATAATAAAACTTTAAGGATAAAAAATACAATTCTTGAAAACAACATGATTAGCTATTTGTTTGCTGAATTTTATTTTTCTTTGCGTTTTGCATATTTAAAAACCAGATTTTAATTATATATATTTGGCTAATGTTTTAGAATATTTATCATGACTTCAACACAAGAGATGGTTAATACAACCAATGTTGCTTCATTAAGAACTATTTTTGATAAGAAAGATTTCACCATCTCCTTTTATGGTGCATGATGATAAACTTTAAAAGTTGAATGAATTGAACTTTTAAAAGTGGCACTAGAAGATATTTTTCTATTTGATCACCTTGAACACGAGCAAAGTTTTTGTTTGAAGAAGCATCAAAGCTATCAGATAATGAATTTGATCATATCATTATAGCAGGTATTGACTCATGGAATAATACCACTTTTATGTACAAGAACTATATCTTGAATAAATTAGACAATATATTATATGATGTGTATAATTCAATCAAGAGTGCAAAGTACCATGAAAAGTCTTGGATCAAAATTACAAGGCTAGAGATTCTAGTGTGAAAAACTCATAGCCGATAATTTTTTGGATTTTAAGATGATTGATTCCGGGATCTAAGTTTAAGAGTTTCAACTTATTTTCCATAATATTCATGTTGAATGAATGATTGTATGTGAATGCTTCAAAGTGACTGTAATTATTGAAAAATTATCACCATCTTGGAAAAACTTCAAGAACTACCTTAAGTATAAGTGTAAGGAGATGGGAGTTGAAGACCTCATTTATCCTTCTTTATATAACCTAATAATTCTTGTTTCATTTATAAATATCATGTATATTGATTATCTAGTTTATTCTTCTTGTTGTTTATATACAAATCATTCATATAAATAATAAATCCATAATAAATATTATTATTTTAAAATAAAAATATTTTCCTTTAATAATGAATTTAAATCCATTTAAGGCTAATTAAGAAACAAATACAATGTTTCTAGAAAGTATTAGAACAAAACAAAAATTATAAAGTTCTAGTATTAGCCTACTTGGTAAAGTTAAATAATAAGTTCCTACAATTAATGTAACAACCCTTGTTTCATTGTCAACTTATAGGTCCACTCTGCCTCTATGTAATTTTCTACTTTTCTCTATTTCCTGAAGTAAAAGCTTTAGTAAGCTTTTTGCCCTTCAAGATTATAAAATATTTTTTTTGTAGTTCTTCATCTAGTGGCCTTCCTTACCATAATGACGACAAATATTCTTGTTTTTCTTGATACACCAAATAGGTTTTTATGCTTTTAAGGTAAAGACTGGAAGACTAAGTTAACACTTAACTCATGATCTATGACAAAGGCTAATTATCTTAATTTCTCAATACAATCATCATTTTTAGAATATAGGTATTCATAGAGGAATTTTTTATCATCATAAAACAAAACAATTCCTTAAAGGTCTCATAACTCTCAATTTTACTAGACATATCAAACAAATCTTTAAGATGAATAATTATAATATGGGCATCCATATTCTCATGTTATTTTTGACATTCAGGTGACATGTTGGCTAACATCACAAATGTAGTACACTTATCATCATTAATATAACATTGCTATTCAATCCCAACTTCTTTATCACCATCCTTATTAGAGGCAAAAAAATTAAATTATCAAGAATATATAACATTGTTTCTTGCTTGAGAACAATTCTCATATTATGATACCAATCTAAGAAATTTAATCCGGTCAATTTATTAGCATCAAGCATGATAAGTAAAGATATGTTTTTGCCCATAGTGATCTATCAATTTATTCATGTAAAGAAAGACCTCAACCCTTTGATTATAAATAACTAAGAATTGGAAATATAAGAATGAATGCTACAAAGACAAAATTATTTGATAAGTTTTGAAGAGTTACATGAAGAACAAAGAGTATGAACAACCTTGCACACATATAATATCTTTTAAAAAAATAATTCAAGTCTTCTAACTCCATATAGTATTGCAATTCCACTACATTCAATATTTTAAGAACCAAGAGTACAAGCAGTCTTTCACACACATAAATTTTTTTTTTAATAAACCAAGTCTTCTAACTTCATATAGTGTTGCGATTCCACTACAATCAATATTTTATGATCCAAAACATTCAAAAACTAGCAATAATAGTTTTTCTATTATATTAGCCCAAATCATAGCTACTTCCATTTTTCTATGCTAGTCATTTACACTCTTAAAACCCTGAGTTAGATATTGTAGTTTCTAATTTGTTTTTTTATGTCATATTTGCTTTTGCTTTTGTTTTTGTATTTGTTTGATTGTCGTGTGTCTTGAATTCTACTAGTTGGACATTACAAAACTGGATTTTTTTTATTATTATTTTTAGTTCATTGAAGAACTGAAGAGGAGAGAATAAGAGATAAAAGGAAAAAAGGTAAGACTTATTATCATGAAAAGATAAAAAAAATTGAGTGAAACACGAGTGTAATGATAAACTATTGTGTAAACACGTGACTGAGTGTGTAAGGATAATTTTTATTACTAACATGAAATTTTAGATTTGATAAGGTCTTTCAAAAATGGGGTATCACCTAAAGAGGAGAAGGAGAACATGCTTTTTTTTTTCTTCTATGGGCTATATAACAACAATTTAAGAGCATAAATGTGATGTTTAGTGAGGTGTAAGACCAAATAAAAAAACAAGAGGCCATGATTACTAGTTTATGAGGTGGGCCACCTCAAAGAGGTTTTAATGTTAGAAGGTTGAAAGACGTGCTACAATACCTATGGACGAGTTGGTTGGTAAGAATAAAGATGAAGATGGTGAAATTTTTTACCATGTATCATTTGACCAAGGTGATAGATCTTGGCAGCCTATAAACCATGGTGATGGAGGATTTTAGCAAGCTAAAAATTTTGGTCAAAGAGGAATAGGGAGTGATGGTGGTTTATAGAAGTTTAGGGAGTATTAAGATGAAAATTCTAGCTTTTTAAAAGAGGAATGATTATAAAGCTTATCTAGAATGAGAAAAGATGGTGGAGTTGATCTTCGATTGCCACACCCACTTAGAAAAGAGAAATATAAAACTTGTTGTAGTTGAATTTACTAATTATGTTATAAGTTGGTGGGATAAATTTATTTTAAGTGGGAGGAGAAATCATAAGAGACCTATTGATATATGGGATGAGATGAAGGTAATCATGAGGAGAAAAAACCGTGTAGACTTAAACAAACCAAATTCAATTGCAAACAAACAATTTATTTTAAGTGGGAGGAGAAATGATAAGAGACCTATTGATATATGGGATAAGATGAAGACAATCATGAGGAGAAAAAACCATGTAGACTTAAACAAACCAAATTCAATTGCAAACAAACAATTGCACACTATCAAACCTAAATTGAGAAAAAAAAAACTAATATGAAACCCAGAAACAAGATTTCAATAAACAAAACCCACAAATAAAACCAATATGTTTAATAGAATCTATATTGCAATTTTTTTAAGTACCAAATTCAAAAATTATAAGTTTTAATTTTTTTGGCAATAACAAACTTGTGATTTCAATTTGTTTCTTCTTTTTTTAATATATTGATTCGGTAGTAGGTAAATTTGACACGAACTTTTGTTTTTTATAAAGTTGTCGCAAATTCAAGAATTATAATAATGAACAAATAGCATGGAAAGATAAGGATAGATAGATAGATAAAACTAATTTTATAGCAGTACTCTGATATCAACTGATGCGAATCCAAATGAACTCGACATAATGAACCCTTGAGCCCACACGTAAGAAAGAATAACCCAAGAAAGTTAAAATCATATTATGATAAAGAACTCAACATAATAATTATCTGAATTAAAGCACCAAAGTTGTTGAATGAAAAAGACCCTATATCTATTATTATAATAAATCACAAACTAGAAGTATAGAAAGAATGCCAAAAAAACAGTTAATTTTTTATAAGATCTAGAGAGTTTAGTAAAGAACGAAGAGTATGATCAATCTTGCACACACACAATACTTTTTCTATTTGGATTGGTACTTTTTTATTATTTTTCTAACCTTGCTTATGATGTTGTTTCCTATTATAAACAAGGTTATTTAGCATATATTAAGGTTTTTTAGAGATTTTGATTATTTCATAATAATATTATGTGTGTGTGAGGTTACTCATATTCTTGGCTCTTCATTGAACGCTTTAGAACTTATCAAAGATTAACGATCTTTATGGCATTCTTCCTTATACTTCTAGTTCTTGATTCGTTATAATCATAGGGTTAGAGTCTTTCATCCAATAACTTTGGTTCCTTAGTTTACGTAATCATTAGGTTAGGTTTTTATCAATCTAATTTTAACTTTCTTGGGTTGTATTCTTTTTTGTTTCTTGGTTTATGGCGCATATAGCTATAAAGGTGGAATGATGATAACTTAAGAGGAAGGGAAGTACACGGCAAGTGCAAAACTCGAGTTCTTTTTCGACATAGAGGCTAAATTTCAGGAGAAAAGAGGATGCCTAGACCAAGCCGATTATTGAAGCTAAAACAGAATCACCTAAGGGAAAGAAAGAAGTCTCCACTAATATTAAAAGTAAATTTGATACTCAAATACCTTATAATAATGATTTTAAGTGTTTTCAATGTTTAGAAATAAGTCACTACTTCTCAATATCCAAACAAAAAAGCTATGATTTTACATGATTATAGGAAAATTGTACCGAAAATGATAGTAATGATAAGGAGAAGCCACCACTTGAGGATACTAGTGATGATAACATAGAGTATTTGATTGAGGGTGAATCACTTGTGATTAGACGAGCATTGAATATCAGGTCAAGAAAAAGAAGTACCGAAAATGACAGTAATGATAAGGAGAAACCACCACTTGAGGATGCTAGTGATGATAATATAGAGTATTCGATTGAGGGTGAATCACTTGTGATTAGACGAGCATTGAATATCAGGTCAAGAAAAAGGATTTGGATAAATAAAAAAGAGTATTTTCCACACAAGATATCATATCACCAATAAGATATGTAGTATAATTATAGATGGTGAAAGTTGTTTTAATGTTGCTAGTACTAAACTTGTTAGAAAGTTAAATTTAAATACTATAAAGCATTATAGACCTTATAGACTTTAGTGGTTAAATGAATGTGGGAAAGTTAAGGTTAATATATAGGTCTTGGTTTCATTTTTGAATGAGAGGTATATTGATAAAGTTTCAAGTGATGTTTATTCCTATACATGTAGGTCATATGTTATTGACAAGGTCATGGCAGTTTGATAGAAAGGTTATACATGGTGGGTTTAGAAATAAATATTATTTTTATAAAAGATAGAAAATTCATCACCCTTTTTACCATTATCACCACAACATGTTTACAAGGACCCATTAAAATTGAAAAGAGAAAGTGATGTTGAGAGGAGTGAAAATACATATTTCACTATAAGCTATGAGATGAGAGAAAAGTTAGATTCAACTAAGAGAAAAACAAATTAGAGAGTTGGCCGAGAGTGGAGATAAAAATAAAGGAGAGAAGAAATAAAGGAAGAGAAAAGAAAGTGTTAAAGGAAAAAAAATAAAGAAACAAATGAGTTTTTATATTAAAAAAAAAGTGAGATCAATAATGCTTTTTATACTTCCTAGCCTAGGTTTGTATGTTTGTAAAAAAAAAAAATTAATACTAACAAACTTGATCATTCTATTCATAATGTTGCTATTTGTTTGTTATAGAAATTAAAAAATGTGTTTCCTGAAGGCGTGCCTAATAGTTTGCTGATAAAAAGAATTGATTCCTATCCGACCAAATTATAGAAGTAATCTAAAGTGATAAGCTTCTCAAATTATAGAGGAGATAAAGGAGCTTCAAAAGCAAGTTGAGAAGCTGATATCTAAAGTGAATATAAGAGAAAACATAAGTTTATATGTTTATTTCAGTATTATTGGTATAAAAAAAGGATGGATCTTGGAGGATATGTGTTGATCGTCAAGATATCAACAACATTACAATAAAGTATAGACATCTCATTGCTATGCTAGATGAATTCTGTAGTTATTGTGTTTTACTAAGATTGATTTGAAAAATGAATATCATCATATTAGAATGAAACAATGTGATGAATGGAAAACTATTTTTAAAACTAAGTATAGATTGCATGAATGGTTAGTTATCTCATTTGGTCTTATTAATACACCTAGCACTTTTATGAGATTGATGAATCATGTTTTTCGTGTATTTATAGGCAAATTTATTGTTGTTTATTTTGATGATATCTTGATTTCTAGTAAGATTTTAGATGAGTATTTACAATTTATACTTCATGTTTTGAGAAAAGAAACATTGTATGCTAATATGAAAATATGTACTGTTTGCATGAAAAAAATTATTTTTCTTAGTTATGTTATTATTGCAAAAGGTATAGAGATTGATGAGGAAAATGAGAAGGCTATCTAAGAGTGGCCTATACCTAAATCAGTTATTAAGGTAAGAATTTTTCATGGTTTGACTAGTTTTTACAGGAGATTTGTTAAGAATTTTGGTACACTAGTCACACCACTCACTAAGGTTGTTAAAGAATTTGTTGGGTTGAAATGGAATAGTGAACAAGAGCATGCATTTAATCTTCTTAAAGAAATCTATGTTCAACACCTTTATTAGCATTAGCTGACTTTACTAAAACTTTTGAAATTGAGTAAGGATGCCTCGGGAATAAGTATTAAAGTTGTTTTGATGCAATTGAAGTGGTCAATTGCCTATTTTAGTGAAATTTTAATGGAGAAACATTAAATTACCCAACTTATGAAAAAGAGCTTTATGCATTGGTGAGGACTTTAAAGACTTGGCAACATTATTTATAGCTGGAAGAGTTCACTATCCATTCAGATCACGAATTGCTAAAACATTTGATAGGACAAGGTAAGCTGAATAGGAGACATGCCAAGTAGGTAAAGTTTATTGAGACATTTCTATATATTATTAAGTAAAAATAACGTAAGGATAATGTAGTGATTAATACACTATCTACAAATTATGTTTTTCTTTCTACTGTAAATGCAAAATTGTATGGACTTGAGTATGTGAAAGATTTTTATGCTAATGGTAGTGATGATGTTGATGTGTACAATTCATATAAGAAGTCAACCTATGGTAGATTTTATAAACTTGATGGATATTTGTTTAGAAAGAATGAAATTTTATGCTTGATAGTTTTATATGTGTACTCCTAATGCATGAAGCTCATGGAGGTGGTTTTATAGGAAACTTTGGTGTTAGGAAGACTTTAAAATTTTGCATGAATAATTTATTAGTCTAAAATGAAAAGTGATATGCAAAAGATATATGATAGATGCATTACATATAGACAAGATAAGTATAAGGTCTTATCTCATGGTTTATGTACTCATTTACTTATATCTACAAAACCTTAGGTAGATATTTACATAGACTTTGTTTTAGATTTACCTAGGTAAGAAGGAGGGGGGGGAGATTCAATTCTTATCTTTGTTGATAGGTTTTCTAAGATGAAACATTTCATATCATGTCATAAAACTAATGATGCAACCAACATTGCTAATTTATTTTTTAGAGAGATTTTACGACTTCATGGTGTTCTCAAGAGCATTGTTTCTAATCTTGATGTTAAATTTCTTAGCTATTTTTGGAAGGTTTTGTGGGAAAAGTTGAGAATTTTATTATTTTTTTTTACTACTTGTTATCTATAAATGGATGGTCAAACAAAAATAGTAAATAGGATTTTAACTACTTTATTACATACTATTATTCAAAAAAAAAAATGAAAAATTAGGAGGATTGTTTGGTTTTATTGAATTTGCATATAATAGGAGTGTGCATTCTATCATTGACTCATTATTTATGATTGTTTATGATTTTAATCTACTAACCCCTTTGGATTTTATTATTTTATCTATTAATGAAAAGGTTAGTCTTTATAGTAATAGGAAAGCACAAATGGTAAAGACACTCTATGAGAGTGTTCGACAACAAATAGAGAAAAAAAAATGAATAATATGCTTTTAAAGCTAAATAAGGTCCTAGATGTGTTATTTTTTTAACCAGGTGATTGAGTTTGGGTGTATATAAGGAAGGAAAGATTTCCAATCCATAGGAGATCTAAGTTGCAACCTAAAGCAGATGGTTCATTCTATGTTCTTGAGTGAATTAACGACAACACATATAAAATGAATCTTTCAAGTGAGTACGATGTTATTGCTACTTCTAATATTTCTTTGTTTGGTGAAGGTGATGATTTAACGTGAATCCTTTTTTAGGAAAAAGGAATTAAAAAAATACCAAAAGATCCATTAGATGTTTTGATTGAGCCAATTACAATGTCAATAAGCAAAATGATTAAAGATACATTGAATGAGCTTATTCAAGATATTTGGGCCAATTTAAGCTTTCAAACTTCAATGAGAAATGTTCAGGCTTTAATTAATGTGATTCATACAAGTGTTGGACAAGTTTAAATCGGTTTTGAGCTTTACTTTTTCTAATACATAGTTTTACAGTAATAAGCATAACTTTTGATCTGATCGTTAGATCGGTCTAAAAAAAATTTAAAAGATTCTAAATGTCTTGTTTTCTATAGGGTTGAAATTTTATCATGATAAGATATTAGAAAGGCCTTGAGATATAGTTCAAAAGCTATTGTGTGGGAATTACATTATTTTCCTATTTGGTTTAAAAATATGTTTTCAATTTTATTTAGAACTATTTTATTATTTTTCCAGCCTTGTTTAGGATGTTTTATCTAGTATAAATAGGTTTATTTAGCTTATATTTAAGTTTTTTTAAAAGACTTAGATTATTTCAAAATAATATTGTGTGTATGCAATGTTATTCATACTCTTAGTTTGTGGTTCATTGTAATCATAAGGTAGGGGCCTTTTACATTCAATAACTTTAGCATCTTAGCACAAGTAATCATTTTGTTAGGTTCTTTATAGTAATCTAATTTTAGCTTTTTTGTGTTATTTTTTCTTGCACGTGGCTTCAAGGGTTCTTAGCCTCTAGGTTCATATCACTTTTAATCCTTATTTGTTGTCTCAATATTTTCATGCAAATTAATAGATGACTCTTTGTCTATTTATTTAATAAATTTCGCTTCAATCTGGTAAGGAGTTAGTATTTCATTTAATTTATGTAACCTTAAGTGACTTAACAAATCAAAATAAATTAAATAGCATAGTTTGTCAATCACATCTCTATTTGACTTCTTAATTAGTTAGGTGACAACTCTTTGTCTAAACATATCATATATGTTTTGCCTAGCTAATGCCTCTAATCTTTTATGATCACGGATGTCTCATTCAAATCATATAAATTTAGTTAAATAGGATCCAATTTATATAACATTAAACATATTTTATTTATGACAACCTTGAGTTACTCAACAAATTAACCATAAATAAAACTCTTATTTTATGTTTATAAAATTGAAAGGCAATAAATCATGTTCTTAACATGTACTTGAAATATTAATGAGAGATTTCTTTTATTAATTAGACCTCATACTTTGACATGATTAACATATCACACATAACAATTATATATAAACATATATTCTCTAGAAAATATATAAACTAGTTACTTCAAGCTATTGGAGGAAATTAGGTGGTCAAAACCTAAGTAGTTGTAACACATCTTCATAAGTTTAGAAAATATTACTTCAATCTTCTAATGAGCTAGGATCTCATTTAATTTATATAATCTTGAGTGACTTAACAAATTAAAATAAACTAAACTAAGTAAATAATATAGCTTTACAATCACATCTATATGTGACTCCTAGATCAGTCAAGTGACACTTATTTGTTTACATATATCTTATATATTTTGTCTAACTATTGCATCTAATCTTATATGATCATAATATCTTATCTAAATCATATAAGTTTAGTTAAATAGGATCCAAATTCTATAACATTTAACATATTTGATTTGCGACAACCTGGAGTGACTCAATAAATTAATCATAAATGAAACTCTCATTTTATGCTTATAAAATTAGAAGACAACAAATTATATTCTTAATATGAACTTAATATATTAATGATAGATTTTTTTATTAATTTGATCTCATACTTCAATATGATTAATATATCATACGTAACAATCACACACACACACACACACACCCCCTTAGCATGTCATTCTTAGATGTATATTAAAATATCTAAATAATTACTTCGAGCCATGAAAGGAATTATTGACCAAAAAATTCTTTCAAGCCTCAAATTAATTTTTTAAAAAAATTGACCAAATTTATTTGGAATAGTAACCAAAAAATTTTTATTTTTGAAAAATACATGAGAGAATTATTTTATGGGAAATCATTGTTTTACACATAAATTTAATTCACATTTAATGCCAATAACAACCAAATAGATGCAATCAACAACCTTAATTATTTAATGATAGCTCTAATACAATTGTTGGGTTTCCTAAAAAGACATAAACATAGGGAAAACAATAATTTTAAAATTTTAAGAGTCTCATAGTTCTCATTCGATAACATAGGATTGTTTAAAGTTTGAGCAAAGATTACCTAACAATGAGTTCTTCCTTCTAAGGTTTGATCAACTCTTCAATGGAGGTTATTGTAAATCACAAGCCATCAATACTTAAGAATATTTTGATTTAGACATTTAAGCATGTAGTATATTTGTTTTGTCAAATCATGTTTGTTCCCAACACCATAGTTATTGATTCTTTGAATAAGATTTGAAAGCTTTTTTCAAACCTCATTCCACCAAGCTTTTTTCAAACCTCATTCCACCTTATACAAGGATTTCACAATCAATATTATTTGAGAATAAATGAAATATTTTCTCTAATTTACTTGAGGTATTAAATCCTCTCTTGATAATTTAAAGACTTTTAGATAATTTATGTTATAACTAATATCTACTCATTTATTACCCTTGATTAAGGCAATATGCAGTCAAGATGAAAACATAACATTCCATATATAAGATAACTTGGGGATATGAAGTCTAATGATCATTTATATAATTACCATATGAGTCTTTCCATATACATGAGTAATTTCTCTATATAAAATCCTTATTCGTGTTAGTTCAAAATATTTGATATTTAACAAGCACTTAAATATTAGTTTCAAGATCTCTCATATCTCAGTTTATGAGAACATCTACTTCCTTTTATAAAAAAAAAATAACATAATATGTATTAGTCTCAACAACTATAATTAATATACATTCTTAATAGAGCGTTGAACAAGAATATTTATGAATAATAATTTGATGCAATATAAATTTTCATAATTATAACCACTTTATAATTTCATTTACAAAATAATTTTATCCCAATTATTTTATCTTAACTCTAGACTCATTATCAAACTGGAATAAATATTGAAGATAAAAAATACCTTTAAAATATAATTACATGTTTTACATTAATAAAATTAGGGACGCATGTAACCATCTAATTGGCTAGATGTATACACTTTTCTCATTTACTTGCGGAGCTTTCCATACCCTTTTGGATCAATACTCTTTTTAGGGTAATAGCACATGATCTTGATCCCTTGCAAAATTTGCACATTCTTTTATGGCACAACCCTCTTTCTCTAGCATTTGTTCTCTATTCACTATCAAATTTAACAGTTTTACAGACAAAAATTTTTTTCGGTATTTACACTCACAGTCCATTGGTACGTATACCAACGGGTTCACAAACAGAAATAGTTAATAAGAAAAAATCTTTTTGGTAATTTATCGTCTACCAGTGAGTTTATCAGTAATAAATATATCGATCGATTCACAGACGAACAAAACGCGCCAAAAAAATTACTCGCTTTATTCCATCAATATCTCCATCAATAAATTTAACATATCACTGACAGGAAAATCATATGTAATGTCATCGGTGTTTTTATTTGTTTATTGGTATATCCATCAATAAATATAGCATATCACCGATAGAATATAATATGTAATTTTGTTGGTGAGAAACAGTAGCAATGATATTTGTAGTAATTCTTTTCGACTCTCTTTGAAATATATTGACGAAATTGTTCCATCATAATCCCGTCAATAATATTTTAAAATATATACATATGTGTGTGTGTGTGTGTATTGAACAAAAGTAGAAAAATAATTAAAATAAATTAGAAATCAAATATTTATTACAAATTTAGACATTTGTACTTTCAAATACAATAAATCTAAAATAAAGGCAACACTAGAGAAAGAGGAGGAGATTGGTCGTCGTCGGGACCATGAAGCCAATTAGGAAGTGCACATATACCATTCATTTGTGATCTCATCTATATTACCAATTGGAGAAGTTCTTCATAATCAATAGTGATTCATTCACAATTTTCATTAAGATGGGTCTTCAAGCCTGTACTCGTCTAACATCACCGTGAACTTCAGAGTTTGAGTACTCGAAATCAATTGTAAGCATCCAATGGTCGAAGCACTACAGGTCATCCATAAGTTCTCAGTGTAGTGTTAAAGAACCCGTACAATCTTAAATCTGGATTGAGATCTAAATGGGTCGAAGGATTATTCATATATCTATCCTTCCACCGACTGTTATATATATCTTAGAAAAAAAAAATTCATCAAATTCAAGGAAATAATAACTTAAAAAAAAGTGGTTGAAAACCAACATACCACAAAGTGTTAAGTTTGACTATCCATGAGCTGCTGCACCTTTTTTTCGCGATCATCACTTCATATATGTGTTTCAAAAAAAAGCTTCATCAGGCTTGGCTCGTGTCCAAGAACCATAGTTAATATTATAAAAAACAACTAATAAAAAAATTATTGTAACAAAAAATGTTATCATCTGTTTCGCATGCGAAACGAATAAAATGGATCGCTAGTGTGCCTTGTAAAAGAATTGTGAACACGTCGATTTTAATTTTCCGCACTAGACTATGATTGTCTCGTGAAACTCGTGGACATCACATGTTGAATATATTTCGCCCATACAACCTCTGAGACGTACGACAGTCTGAAATCATTTCAAACTACTATGTCATTCTTGCTTGGACGCTCTTTTTCTTTCACATACTTTTTAGCTTTCTTTTGTACCTCATACCAAAAATCATACAACCTATACGATACAAATTAATTATCTGTTAGTAAATGAAAAATAAAATTTTAATATTTGGAATAAAAAAATTATCCTGAATTCAATATTACTTTATTGTAGCGTGATTCTCCTAAACCCTCATTGCAACATTATTATCAGCTCTCTCCCATTCAAATTCCCTTAAAGTAAAATTTTAAAACATGAAAAATTCAGTAATTTCAATAAACTAACCAAATTAACATAAAAAAATATTTAAGTTAATATTAACCTTGAACGTTGAAAACTATGTATCGACCTATTGTTTCCATTCAAAATGTTTGGAAACCTAGTTCTATTGAAACAATAAAATTTTCATCGACAATTTAAGGTTGATGTTGTTGTTCTCACATCATCAATGTTTGTAAACTGGAAATTGCATTCGGTAAACGAAATTATTTTTTCAAAAATTATTAAACATGTCATTGTGAAATCAAAACAAACTTACATTGAAAGGTCATCATTCCGTTGGGCCTCGTACATGCGGATAAATAGATCTCATTATGAAGGGACCCCCCCTCAACGTTGCAACATCGCACTAACAAGCTCGCATCATGAGTTGATATTTTTGCCTCAAGTGCCTGTTCTTGGTTGGCCCCCTAATGACTCATGGTCGTCAGCATCGCTGCTAAAAGAACTAGCAATTATCATTTCCTCGCAATGTGCAATGGACTTTTCTCTAGGCATCTACACAAATTAACGGATAAAAAAATTAAACAATTCCTATTTTTTAAACTTGTAAATACACAACATATATGCCACAAACCAGTTGATTTTTTCAATTTCTTCTAACAATTTAGAATAATTCAATTTCATATAAAATTTTCTTTTTGTACATGATAATATTTTTAATTCTAAATTTACAAAAACTTAAAATAATAATTAAAATTAATCCTACACATTTAATTGGCGATGAACAATAAAATAAAAAAACAACTAAAATTCAAAACAATAATGCAAAAATTATTATAATAACAACTAAAGTTTAACACAATTATTTCTAATTTTTGTAAATTTAATTGAAATTGAACAACAAATTTGAAAACAAATAATGAAACAATTTTTATAGTCTCTGAAATATACCAACAGACACATTCTGTTGGTATAACTATATGTAATGAACACCATGAACAGTGTCAGGGAAAAGGGGAACACTACCTATAGTCTTTAAAATACACCAATGGACACATTTCGTCGATATACCCATATGTAATGAACACCATGAACAATGCCAGAAAGAAGCGAAACCGTTCTCATAGTATCTGGAATATACCAACGGACACATTTTGTCGGTATACCTGTATGTAATGTACAATTTGTTGGTATTTTTATTGGTGTAAAATAGTGTCTGATGTCAAATTGTATATGTATTCCTTATCTATCCATAACAGTGTCTATCGTCCTTTGTCTTCCCCTTCATGTTCATAACTGTGTTGAAAATGTTATCAAATACGTTCTTTTCTATATGTATGACATCAAGGTTATGGTAGAGAAGATTGATCTTTCAATAAAAAAGCTCCTAGAAAATATTTTGTTTTACCTAATTGTAGATCAAACCAAAACCAGGAAACTTCTGCTTACTAGATTGAAAACCAAACATAATGTCATCGTACTCCGACACCACGTCATACAATTCTTCACCTGAAAGAAGTGGCGATGCAACATCTCTTTCAACTACGCCAACAAAGAAGTCATTTTTGTTCTTTCTAAACTTATGATCTGTTGGGAAGAACTATCGGTGATAGTATAAAAAGGATGTTTTACCGTTGTTTGTTAGCATGATGCCTTGTTATTTTTCATGTAGTATGGATATGCTAGTTTTTCATGTGTGCTCCAACCAAAAACCATTCTATAAGTTTGAAAATCATTGATAGTCCATATCAAATCTACATTCATCAGAAAATTATGTTTTTTCAATACATCATAAGTCAAAACATTGGATGACTACAACTGCTTTAACTTATCAATCAACGGTCGATGACAAACATCTATATTCTAACCCAGACTATTAGGACCGGGTACGATCATGGATAAAAAAATAAAATCCGGCCTCATACGCATCCCCGTGGCAAGTTGTAAACCGTGAGTATCACCGACCAACAAAAATTATGAACAACAAATGACATGAATGGATTGAATCTATATGTACATAACCCAAGACACACATTCTTTGTCTCCACTAAAAAATAAAAATGCACATTGTTAAAGTGTTTCCAGGCTTTACCATCGGAAAGGTGTATCATCACTCCATTCACTACATCATGTAATTGGTGTCATGTCATGTGCTCAACAGTTTTTAATGACATAAATAACTTCTTTTGTCTAGGTGTGATTTGAAAGCATCTAAGTTTTCTATGTGTGAAAAACGCCTTTCCCTTGTCAGTCATGGGTTTATAATGAGAATGCCCATGTGTTTTGCACTTGGTCAACTCTGCATTTTCAAGGTAGCATAACATGTAGAAATTTGGACACGTGTTAATTTTCTGGTATCTTAGACCGAGGGGTTTCATCATGGATTTAGCAGTATAAAAGTTCTCTTTCAGTCTGTTCCTTTCAAGTAAAATGTTTCTCGCCCAATCGACAATTCTGTCATAATTAGC
>Ga0325414_1003553_pt1 | contig 16227 bp, 6 predicted proteins | sample PopdelMetagenome_8_FD_206183 | JGI IMG/M metagenome (GOLD analysis project Ga0325414, IMG submission 206183) | Populus deltoides microbial communities from Bellville, Georgia, United States - Leaf-PdKOR-R3 | ecosystem: Host-associated > Plants > Phyllosphere > Phylloplane/Leaf | place: USA...
TTCGTTACTAAAACCTACTGTACATTATTTAAATGTGCATGAGCATCCATCTTAAAATCCTAAGCAATTATACAAAGAGACTCATAATTGTAACAAGACCATATCAGACATTAGACAAAACCAATACGAGATTATTCAGCACTGCCCTCATATTGACTGTACACTAAACCACTTGGCGCACGATGCTAGACCCAATAAAAAAATAAATGATATTAACATGTTTATACATAATTACAACAAAAGCACAAAAAACCAAAAGGTTTATACATAATTACAACAAAAGCACAAAAAACCAATAGCTTTTGGATAATATGTGACAACGTCTTGCCAAAGGTTTAAGATACTAATGTGAAACAACCGATGGAAATACAAACAAGAAGATTTCTCCTTCCATGGCACAGCTTATTGTTCTCTTTATGATAGTAGCTCTAGGTTACCATTTATTATTGGCATGATCAAATCCTTCTACTGAAATATAATTCTCTCAGCACCAGAGACAGAATGATTATGAGTTTCTCTAGTCCAAAAAGTTGTTCCTCTGACTAAGAAAGACAAATTTACTAAGATCATATTTTTCACTAAAAAATCTACTTTGAGTATATTACAAAAGCCATTCCCCTCCAACCAACATGGCAATTTTGCCATTCACCGTACTTGCATCTTACAATAATAATCCCTCCAACAAAAATTTGTTTTAATCAAGGAAACAAAACAAATAGCCCTAACATAAAAGGCCAAGGGACATTGTGTGCTCTTAGCTTCAAGAAGCATCAGCCTGAGTTGAAACTTCTGGACAACCCGTTTGGTGTTCACAAGAGATATCTACACAATTACCTTGTATGGAGTGGACAGAGGGACAACAAATCTCAGAGTTTTTCCAGGTACTTTAAAAGCACTTTAAAAGCCATAAGTCAAATCGAAAAGTTAATCTAATCAGCATAAAAAAGTTGACAACCACATATTGAGTGCAAGAATACGGCGTGTTTCTTCAGATTATTAACATTTGCATCATCAAGCTCAACAAGAAACCATGAATTATATGATGATGACAATGATGACAGGACAAGAAAAATAAGAAAATTAACAAATGAATAGAAAAATCAGCAAGCACAAGTATGTTGCCAACTTGAGAGCAAGCTAAAAATTGAGCAGAATAGAAACCTTTCCACCTAGAACATCTTTTGCTTCAAACAATACAGGTTTATGGCCTGCATCTGCCAAATATTTTGCAGTAGATAAACCAGCCAAACCTGAAACAATAAGGAAATTTCTTAATCACACATTAACGATAAACATTTTTTTTATTCTAGAACTGCATAATCTCTTAAGAGTATATATACAAAATTTGTGAAATTACGAGCTTCAATATTATTAAATACGAGGAGAATATGTCAATGAAATTTTTTTATATAAATCTAAGTCTAAATTATTAACCCACAAAGTTTTCTCATCCAAAGAGAAGGATAGAGTTTCATCACCTGCACCAGCAATGACAACCTTCAATGGTTTAGATGGACGCGGAGAAGAGCGAAAGGATGAAGATAACAAGGCAACTTCTAAGAAATTCACCGAGATATCAAGGTCTGATCTTGGGTAGTTCACACAGACAACTTGCGACATAGGCAATAGATCACATCACCCCAAATTTATATAAACAATACAAAACTACATAACACCCTATAGTGTAGAAAACTACGCACCTGCAAAGAAGGGTGGATATGATTCATCAGTCTTCTTCTAGCAGAAGTATTTCCAAAAGGGATTTTCAATGCATGGCCCATTAACTCACTACCTCTAAAAGCTAGTGCATTAGCTTGGTGAGAAAAAGCAGGATAAGCGCCACATCTTAAGACAGTTTAAGAATCAAATGATTTACAGTGCCAGCCCAAGTTCAATGCACTCATTTCTCCAAAACCAAATTCAACACTAACAACAACCCTGCAAACAAACAGAAAAAAAGATGAAAAAAGATGGTGGGACAACAAAAGCAATAAATTTAAGAAAGTCAAGAAATGAAACCCATAATCCATGTTCTTTCCTTTTTTTTCTTTCTTGATGGAAGAAGCTCAAAATTCAATTTTTCATGCAGTTTGAAACTAACTATGAAGAAAGAGATTCTTTGTATACCCAGTTTTGCTATAGCAAATTAAGAAGGCAGAGAGAGAGAGAGAGAGAGAGAGGTAGAGAGAAGTGGCAATTCCACTTACCCTTTGAAATTGAAATAAATTGGTCCAGACAAGAGTGAGAGGGAGAGTTGGGGAAGCAACTAGATAGACAGTACCTGGTGAAGCTAAAAAACAGTTGATGTACTTTTTGTCCGTAAAATATTTAAGGTTTTGTTTGGTATGGTAGTGACTTTTGGAGTCACTTGTGATAGAAGGGGAGGGGAGAATTTCTTTCTTCTTTATATTTGGATAAATAAGAAGGAAAATGGATGGAAAATAAAGTTGCTTTTCAAATGTACAAAATCATATTTTCTAGAAAAATATCTTAAAAAAATGAAATGAATTAATTTTTTTATATCTTTATGAATAAAGAAAGGGAAAATCTTTATGGAAACTTGAAGCATTTTACAAAGAAATTCCAAAAACATCTCTGAATTTTTTACTATTGTTTTTTATTGTCAAAAGGACCAATTTAGAATAAGATTGTAGATTACATAAAATCTCAATTTATAGCATGATTTTTTATTGCTAAATGTTTTCAAAATAACTCTAATATTAACATCAATAGTTAATAGGAAAAAAAAAAGCAACATCGTACTAGAGTACCGATTGGGAACGCGGTCTAACCCGCGTTTCTAAAAAATTTGAATTTTTTTTAATTAATATTTTTTTAGTGTTTTTGAATCGTTTTGATGTGCTGATATCAAGTTTTAAACTTCCAAACACAACCCTCGATCATCAACCACTAGCGGTTTTTTGTTCCTCACTTGATTTGATTTGGTGGATATACTGGGAAATTTAAAACTTGAAAACCAATTTAGGTCAGGTTTTTATTTGAACTAAGAATATATTAACTTGGTTTAAATTGGTTGTTTTAGTGTGTATTTGGTATTATGGTATAGAGTGCTTCTCACTTAAAAATATATCAAAATAATTTATTTTATTTTTTATATCAGTATATGAAAATTATTAAAAAAAACACTAAAAAACATTAATTTGATATATTTTTTTCAAGGTCAAGTGCACTTCTAAAAAGCACCTAAATGTGGAAGCCACCACAGATCAATTTGATATTTTAAGTTTTTTTTAGAAAATAAATTGATTATGATTGATTTAAAAGGTATTTGAAAGTGTGGTAACGATTATTTTTTAAAGTTTTTTTTACTTGGAAATATATCAAAATAATATTTTTTATTTTTTTAAAATTATTTTTGATATCAATATATCAAAATAATTTTAAAAAATAATTTGAAAAATATAAAAATAAACATGATCTTGCTGATTAACAGATTAAATCATTAATCTAGGAAAAAATCGGTCCCACTGTAAAATAAATTGCGAGATAGCAAAATTAGAGAGACTTCTGTCAGGTTTCAGAATTGAGGATTTGTTTGGTCACCGTTAGGAATATTCTGTTACGGGTGGCTGGAAATGTTAGGACACAACAGTCCATCTCTACTACCTTTTCTTACGAAATACGAACTCTCTTTAGGGACACGTTTGGATATTGGGACTGTTTTTTTTTTTTTTACTTGGATATCCTCGTATCTTTTTAAAATGTGAGACTACTTCCGTTTGAAGTTCGTGGTTGCCCTTTCTAATAAGTGCGTTTTCTAGGGATCGAACTTGTATTCTCAGCCTTACAGAGATATAATAATACCTTAATCACTATATCAACATTTCAGATTTTTTTTCTTTTTACAGCATTTTGCATTTATTTTTGGGTTGTTGAGATTAGTTTAGAGAATTAAAATATAAAATCATTTTCAAATAAGATTTGTTTAAAATTAATTTTAATTCTCTGAATTTGGCCAAATATTATACTTGGAAAGAAAATCTCGCTTGAGTATTTGGACTAATCAAATAAAAAAAATTATATGAAAATCCTCCATCAAATTGCACTCATAAGGTTGTGATAAAAGATCTCATACTATTATTGTTTTTAAAAAATAGTATTTAAATGAAAAGTTAATTTCGAGAGTGCTTGTAATTTTTGCTAGCATTATTCTATAAATTCACTTTTGAAAAGCGAAATAGATAAATGATGAAATGAGAAAATTGTATACATACCCATTAAAAATGATAAAAATATATATATATATATATATATTTACCTAGCTCAAAAATATATATTTTTTATTTTCTCTGTTTCTCTTATTCAAAAATATTTACCAAGCTCAAAAATGATAACAAAACCATATATTTAACGCGTGTTTGAGAGTGTAGTTGCGGTTACTGTTCAAAGTGTTTTTACTTGAAAATATATCAAAATAATATTTTTTATTTTTAAAAAATTATTTTTAACATCAGTATATTAAAATGATTTTAAAACACCAAAAAAATATTAATTTCAAGAGTGCTTGTAAGTAATTTTTACTAGCATTATTCTATAAATTCACTTTGAAAAGCGAAATAGATAAATGATGAAAAGAGAGAATTGTATATATACCCTTTAAAAATGATAAAATAAAAGTTTACCTAGCTCAATTTTTATTTTTTTTTATTGTCTCTGTTTCTCTTGCTCAAAAATATTTACCAAGCTAAAAAATGATAACAAAACCATGCATCTTCACAGAATGCTATAAAATATAAGCTCATACAAAATGCAGTTGATGTAATTACAAATAACAAATAGCTTATTTGTTTTTGTATTTTAAAAATATTTTAAAAAAAATTATTTTATTTTATTTTTTCTTTGTTACAGATTAATTTTTTTATGTTTTTAGATTGTTTTAATGTGCTAATATAAAAAATAAATTAAAAAAAATTAAAAATATATATATTATTTTAATATATTTTCAAATAAAAAACACTTTAAAAAACAATATTTAATCTTATAATTTGTTTGGTATTGTGATGTAAAATGTTTTTTCCTTAAAAATATATTAGCATAAATATTTTTCAGATTAATTTTTTTTATTTTTAATATCAATATATCAAAATAATAAAAATAACTAAAAATATATTAATTTAATATTTTTTCTTGCGAAATACATTTTTGAAATTCACCTTTATGCAATTTTGACAGTGAAAAGTGAAGAACAAACGGCCTTTACATGGATTCCTTTATGTACTGTGGATTCAAATACCAACTAATAATATCTTACCATGTATTAACAAAAACTAAAACATAAATGTGTCTCATTAAAAAAAAAAACCTGTAAACGAAAAAATTTGAATCATAATTTCTTATAATATAGTTATTTTTATTTTCTTACAATTAAATTAATTAAAAACTCATGTCATAAACTTTAGTTTTAGATATATATTAAATATTTTTTGTTAAGGCGTGAGAGGATGAAAATAATGATGTTTTCCATGTATAAAGCTCGAACTTAAAATCTTGTTTAAAATAAATAAATACCAAATCACTTGAATTAACCATCATTAATTATGTTAATTATGTGTTATTTGTTTTGCCCATTCCTCCTGTTAAGTGTTTATGCCTTGTTAAAAATGTTCATGGACTTCAAACACTGAACGTCATAATTAAATTACATTCAAGCTGCACTTGCAAGTTCATGAACAGATCCTAGCAGAGTTTTAGCTCATGCTTGGGAAGTGAAGATGCCAGAAAAATAAGCCAAACCAAGCTAGCTCCAATTAGAGGCTGCAAGCAGCAGCTTTGTTTTCCCAATCCCCAAATTTCTTAACCTCCAAAAGGCTCGTTGTGTTAAGACCAGAAGTTCAGCTTACAAGGGAGCAAAGCTGCCCAAGTTGCAAATGAATAAGCTGAAGAAAGTCACCAAACAAGCTAGCAGGACTCTTTTCTCAATTCCAATGTTTCTCTAACCTTTAGAAGTTCAGTGCGTTTAGACCAGGAGGACGGCCTTTGCTTTCCTGTTTCTCCAAAATATGATCAGTAATTACACCCAATATTCTATCCTCTGACACCAGCTTTTGGAACATCAAAGCAACCTAGAAATATGAAAAAGGCTTTTCTTTCTAGATAAAAGCTGAGACTGAGAAAATCTAGGTGAAGCCCACTTCTAATATATTAATCTGTGACGTTCCCATTCTACTTGAACTTCGTAGCCACTACCATTGTGTGAGGGCGGGCGCAAAGGCCAAAACTTTTCTGGCTCAAAAGTAGTAATCTGCAAATATCACTGTACACGTAACCCAAGGATAGGAATTTGACACGGCCCATATTGAAAGAAGATCACTACTTGTTTGTCTACGCGGTGAAAACTGCAGTTGAAGCGCTTGAAACTATGCAGCAAACCGTGTAAATAAACAGCAACTGATTGCTTGCATCTGCAATAAAAAAAGACTGCAGTCAGATGCATGCAGACACTTTGCCGCCCCAAACAGGCAACCGAAGAGAAGAACTTTTAAGAAAACGAGGAATGCAGTCAATAAATGAAAGAGAACAGTCAAGTGTTGCTAAAGAGTATCGTTTCCTATGAAATCAGTATAGTAAATTGATATTGAACAAAATAGAGTGATTAAGGGAAGTGTAAAAACCCAGAAATCCACTAGACCACCCTTGAAATCCATAAGAAATTAAGGCTCTGGAAATCCCCAAACAAGGGCCAGGAAGAGACCACAGCAGTCCCTTTTGCAGGGCTCTTGTTTTTCTCCAGAAGACTGCTTGTATATTCTTGTTCTTCCACATTTTAATAGTGGTTTCAATTGAAAAAATAGGCTATGTCGTTAATTGTAGTATAATAAAAATGGAGGGAATTAAGGGAAAGGAGATTCTTGAAATTTAAAACAATAAAGCAAAGGTTTCATGCCTTAATTAGGCCTCAAACTTGTCAAATTTCTTCGACATCATCCTACACTTTCAAGTTCAAGACGTGTAATCAAGACCTTAACTCTATACTAACATTCAATAGAGGAGCAGCGTTTAATTACTATCTCGAGTTAAACAGATGAACAGAACCAGCTTAAATTAAAAGCTAGTTGAATAATGATATAAGGTTTTCATTTAATAAAAAAAAAAAAAAAAAAACTCAAGAATAAGTAAGATATATTTATCAATTATACTTTTATGAAATAAAAATTGCTCCCATTTAATAAAAAACTTCAAATATAAAATGAAAATTGTCTAAAGACTTATTTGTCGAACATACATAAAAATAATAAAAAAATATTTCTTAAATATTTTAAAAGATCTCATTTAAAATTTTATCCAAAGACTCTATTCATCTTAAGTTGAATATAGCGATAAGACGAAAACAATAAAAACATATCACTTTATACTTTTTATTTTTAAAATATATAAATTCATTGTAAAACTTCTCTGGATAGATTTATTTTATATTTATCTCTTTCAATAAAACAAATTTATATATCTTCTCTACATTTTCTTTTTATCCCAAGACATTTACCAATTCCAAGTTCACAAAAACCAAAGTAATTCCATTCATTTAAGAAATTTAAAAGATATCGAGCCAACTGGTGTCAACTTGATGCTATTTTCATTGTATTAATTAGCCATATGATGGAAAAGAAGAACCCACTCTAAAATGGTAGTCTTTACTGCATCAGCTTCCATTTCTGAAAACAGAAAGAAGAGAAAAAGGAAAAAATGCTATCGATCAGAGGCCACTTTCTCTCTGAAAAGCAGCTAAGCTCGAAGGAAAACATGCATGCCTGTATGTGTGTACTGTGTGCCTTCGTAATGCATCAATGGCTTGGAAGGGATTGGACTGGACTTCAGTAGGTTGAAGAATGACTGAGCCCTTTTCTTCTCTAATATAAAGGCCCAGAAACTAATCTTGAATTATGCAAAACGGTCCACTCTAAGTAATACTTTGAGACTCCATCCCATTGTGAAAACGAGTAGCAGTGAGGAAGGACTTGATTGTTTTTTAGTTTTAAAAATGTTTTTAAAAAAAATTATTTTTTTTTGAATTAATATTTTTTTAGTGTTTTTAGATCATTTTGATATGTTGATGTCAAAAATAATTTTTTAAAAATAGAAAATATTATTTGAATGTATTTCTGAACGAAAAATACTTTAAAAAAAACTACACCATTAAACAGTTTTACCGATAGAATAATTTCGTCGATGTAATGCATGAACTCTGTCGGTGAAATTATTACCGATGGCCTTCGTCCATCGTTATACTAATCGTCGGTAATTCCTCTTTCCGTCGCTAATTCTGTCGCAAATAAAAAAAACCACCCACCGACGATCTTACAGACGGATACGTGCGGCAAAAAAAAATTCCCGCGAGAACATTACCGACGAACTACACCAGTTTGAATTTTCAACGGTAAGTATCGACGGATTGTCCGTCGGTAATAGTTATGGTAAACACCAATGGAAATATTCCGTCGCTAATTATGGCATGTTTCTGTCGGTGATTCCATTGGTGATTTCGACGGTGAAAGTGTCACGTCACTGTACGGTTATCTCGGTTTGAATCCGTTGGTAAAATCGTTTTAAAAAAATTCACGTCACCACACTGTTGCAACTTTCCAAACAAACTGTATAGGCCGTCGGCGATACGGTTGGTATATACCGACGGACGTATTACATCGGTATATACCGACCGTATCGCCGACGGATGTATTCCATCGGTATATACCGACAGAGTTGGAGACGAGATTATTTCCATCAGTAAGAATTACCGACGAAAAAAATCTGTTGGTAATTCCGTTGGTTTTCGCTGGTTTTCTAGTTGTTAACAACTGCTACCACGTTTTTAAATACCCCGAAATATTATATGGTAATGATAAGTGCTTCCCTAGGCTGAAGTTTTTTTTTCAATCATCAAACACTGAAATTGAACTTTATATGTGCATTTTTTTATATATATAAATGGAGGCATTTTGGTATAAAATGTACCCTTTTTTAATACTTTATGTCAAAACATCAAGTTTTTTTAATAATTTATAAATTTCTAGGATATTTTAACAGGGAGTTCGGCATGCGTGATCTTAAATGCCCTCCTGAAATGTAATTGCGTGATTGCTAGAAATATGCTTGTTGGGAACATGATTTTTTTTTATTTGGTGGAGAGTGAAAAATCCTGGTAATTATTGTGTTTTTATCACACTAAAAACAACAAAACAACATCGTTTTATTCTGGTGGTCAGAGCAAGTTTATTTATTTATTTTTATTTTCTCTTAAGAAATGGGAGAAAATTTATTTACATTTTGCTACAACGACGAGCAAGGGCACCAACCCCAAGCAACCAAGAAGGGAAAAGTCAAACATTTATAAAATAAAATACGTGGCAGCCTTGAGGGACTCCACTCGCTTTCGTCGCTTATTATTATTTTTTCCTCTACCATTTTTTCTCAGCTCTTGTGCAGGCAAGCTAGGAAGAGGTGACTTTAGTATTAGACTACTATATATATATATATATATATATATGAAGTATACCAGGAGAGCAGGGAGGGTTGCCGACTTGTCGGCTATATGCTTCCACGTAACAATGATCATCTTAACCTTAACCCCTACGTAATATTCCCATGCAAAGGACGGACAGCCCTCCCTCGTCTTCTTTATTGTTTTAATATATTAATTCCATGAAAAGAAATTATTTATTCAAGTTACAGTTATGCACAATCCATGTCTCCTCCTCCTCCTCCTCCTCCTCCTCCTCCGTGGTTTTGCTTCGACTAATTAAAAAATAAATAAAGCATGCAGAAGACATTAGGGTGGAAAAGTCGGTTGCTATTGGACGAATCGGACGATTAATGTATAAAGAAATGATTAATCAACACAGCAGCAAGAAATATCACACTTTTGGATTTCACAATTCTGATCTGCGACTTATAATTATAATTATTGATGTAGTGTTGTATACCGTGATATCACTTTAATTAAAAAAAATTAAAAAAAATATTTAGATTTTATGATAAGTCACTCTTTAAAAGTATAATATGTTAAGTTAGTATAGATCTAAAACACAACATGTTTAGATATCACTTATTGAAATGCGATAGTTATAAAACATCAATCTGAAATTTACCCGTAGGTTATCATTAACATTTGTTCTGGTGTAAGGTGATTTTTTTACCATGACATAAATATCTTTTGAAGATTGTACGAGGTTGTTTTGGTGATTGCATTTTGTTATACACAGTAAATTTACTAACATAATCCTTGAATAAAATAATCTACTGCCTTCTGCAAGGGTATTTTTGTATTTTTATATTTTATAGAACAGTTGAATTGCTACATTACCCTTACAATTTAAATTTTTTAACCTTGGCTTTAAGGCTTCTTTGTAATTTCGTCATGGTTTGTTTGTTAATATTGTTTAGTCATGATGGAATTTTTTTTTTGCACAAAAAAATAAAAAAGTTGTTGACGTCTGCCTCGCATACGTCAATCACTCTGTCGCATTCTAAGAGTGCATGCAGCTTGCTCCAACGGTTGGAACCGTAATTCCAACATATTATTTGATTTATCCCGGTGTTCTTTTCCTTTATGGGAGGCACGTGTATGGTAATTCAGTGTGGTTTGACCCAAAATTGTTTTTTTTTCTTTCTTTTCCTTCCTTTTCTTTCTTAGATTGCGTGCTGGCCATGCAAAAATTCATATCAACCCTTCAATTTATTTTTTCTTTTAATTTAGTCCATCTTCTCTTATTTTCACTTGTTTTATTTGCATTGATTATTTTTAATTGGATTTTATTTTTTATTTCATCCATGGTTATTTGATTTTTTTTTAATTTATTTGCAAATTTGGTCCTTATTTTTTTAATTTCTATTTATTTTGTTTTGAATCATTTTCTTGATTAATTTTTTTTATCAAATTCCACCCCTAGGCATTTATTTTCATTTAATTTCTATGTCAAATTTGGTTCTAAATCCTTTAATTGTTATTTTTTTAATCATTTTCTTAATGGATTTATTTTTTACAATTCCATCCCTAAACATTTAATTTCATTTAATTTTGATGTCAAATTTATTCCTAATTCTTTTAATTGTCATTTTTTGTTTTCACTGATTTTTTTTTCAATTTCATCCCTCAAATATTTGTTTGATTAAGAATTTTGCTTCTTTAATTTTTACAGGTTTACCTTTAATGGGTCATATTACTCTCATGAATTGAGTAATAAATCTAAAAGATTAGCTTGGGTTGATTTTTATTTTTTTTAAAGCAATTTTTTTATTTTTCTCCTGTGTTCTTTCACTTTCTATTTATAAGGTCATTCCAATTTCATATCCTAGATCATGTGTCTAATTTGTTGACCCGGGTTGATTGATGGGTTTGCTTGAGACTTTTTTTTTTTATTTTTTTTCTTTAACAAGTTTTTTAAATCTATATTTTTAAATTGGTTTATAATAAACTTCTTGATAGTACTCAAATCCAAGGTTCTATGAGTTGTAAACTTTTTAAGATTTGATCATGTTTAGGATGTTTGTCTGGGTTTTTTTTAGTTTTTACAGATGTTTTTAATTTCACCACCTTTGATTTTTTTATGTTTAAAATTTGATCCTTATTCTTTTAATTGATATTTATTTATTTGAGATTATTTTTTTTTTCATTGAATTGCATCCTCCTTGGGTTTTTTCTATCAAATTTTATCATTTTTTTTGTTGCTTTTCTAGGTTTTTTTTATTAATACTTTTCAACCAATCTCATCATTTAAAATTAAATTGATAAAAGATTTCATGGGATGCGACTTTTAGAAATTTGACTAGGTTTAATAGGTTTGCTATGTTTTTTTCTTAATTGATGTTGTCTTATTTTTTATCTTTTTTTTTTTTACTTTTGTTTTGTTATTTTCTTCAATTTAACTATATTGAGTTAGCCCTCAACAATTTTTTTTCTCTATTTCACCCTATCATTTTTTAATATATAAATAATCTATCATGTTACAAATAATTTTTAATTTTGCCCCCTATAATTTTTTTAATCTTTCAAGTTAGATCCTAATTCTTTTAATTGTATTTTTTTTGTTTGTGATAATTTTTTTATAGAATTCATTCTCATTAAGTTTTTTCATGTCAGATTTTAGCCCTGTTTTTTTATTGTTCCTTTTATTTTACAAGTTTTTTATTAATTTTTTTTGCAACGATTATATCCTTCAAAATTAAATCAGATTATATTTAAGTTTTGATTGAACTCGGGTTCATGATTTAACGAGTTACAAGTTTTTTAGATCAGACTAGGTTTAAAGGATTCATTTAGGTTTGCTTGGTCCCCCTTCTTTTTTTATGCTAATGTTTTCTTTTTTTTATTTGAAATTTGGCTCTCTTTTTTTTTATTCAATTAGGTTAGTATTTGATTGTTTAATTATCCAATTAGGCTCGAGTGTGTTTTTTTTATTGTTTTTTTGTTAGTTTATTTTTTTATTTTGTTTTTCATAAATATTTAAATTACTAATTTAACTAGTGGCGTGAGATTTGAATTTTTCTTAATCTACCACTTTTTTTGTATTGAAAACGGACCTCGGCAACCACATGTCTAGTAATTTTCTACCCATCATTAACCATCCTGCCCCATATGATTTCTTTCAAGCTTTGGTTGGAAGAGACTTCCTCAGACAGAATTAACTAACATTAAACCTAGCACAAACGATAAATTTCAACTGCAAAGTGTCAGATATATTAGTTTTTATTGGGGATTAAAAAAAACTTCATCTCGAAACTTGAACCCATTGACCAATTGAGAAGCAAAACTTGGCCCCGAGGAGTATTAAAATTGTGGTCAAAATAGTAGAAGAAGATGCATATGAATGTGTGTCCTCAATGATTGAAGGTCACGTTAGTTCTAAGAGGTGTAAAATTTTATTCAGCCTCCCTTGCCGACATTGAGAAGCATCTCTCGTGTTTCAAAGAAATTGATACTTGTATTTTATGAATTATTAGAGAGATACTTTGATCGAGTGTTGTGTTGTTTGTCTTCAATTTTCTTTTGTTTAAGTGTTATCTTCCATGGTTGCATTCATTGATGAATCAAGAGTTAAAAGTTATTTGGGAGCTAGAATTTAGAGGTCTTTTCAAAGATATTTTGTGAGAATCCCTTGAAAATTAGTTTTAAAAATTCGAGAAGAATTTTAAATATTAATAAATTAAGACTACGCAGCAATTTCTAAAATATAATTGTTAAATCCAGTTCAAAGATATTTTATAAGAAGAATTGAAAACTAATTTCAAGAGTTCAAGAATAATTTTAATTGTTTAAAATATTTGTATATTAAGACTACTCTCTATAACATAGTTGTCAGATTCGGTTCAAAAATTGATTCAAAAAAATCTGTGTTGTTCGTGGATCACCAGGTTAACACAAGTTAATTATTTTTATTTAAAATAATGTCATTTTATTTTATTTTATTAAAATTTTTTTGAGTGACCAAGTCGAGTTTAAGCCGAGTTTAGTTAAGTTAATTTGTTTGGATCAATCAGTTTTTATCTAGTCAATGTTTTTTTTTATTCAACTTAAAACTTGATCTGAATCAGACTTCAGATTAAAAACTTTCTGAATCAACTCGTTAAATCAAACTAAGCTTAACAACCATATTCTAGAGTTGTGGTTACATTTGATAGCATTTTACCATGAATAAAAAAGGTAGGAAGATAGCACCAATTAGGTGGTAGCTACATTTCAGTCCTTCCTTGAATCCAAAAAGAGAGAAAGAAAATAACTTCTTCTTCTTCTTTTCCCACCCTTTTAAAAGGGAAAAAAAGGTTTAATTGTAACAAAGAAGGTTTAAGCGGAACATGATAAGCTTTTCTTTTTTCTTTTCTTTTTTGATTAAATTACTCAATGCATTCATTATTTCTCTCCTTACCAAAAGCAACCAAAATTGATTTCCCATCATTTTAGAAAATTCAAATGATTTTATCAATTATATAATAAGCAGATAAAAGAATATCTTAAACGAATGAGAAAGATAATGTAGTCAAGTCTTTAAACTTCATGCAAAAATATAATATTATGTTCAACTTATCCATAAGATATTCCAATTGGCCAAAACAATAGGCACAAGATGCATTCTTTCAATGATTTTGAGTTAACATTATACATAGCTAACATAACTTATTATTGTTATTAAATTGATGAATGCTTTAGAGCTAGCTAAGTAGCTTTTGGATGATATGTCTAGAAGGATTAACTAAATTGGTCTTTTAATGAGCTACCTCTTAGGCTAAAGTGTGCAGACTTTTTCTTTAGGCTTCATGTTTCTTACAACACAAGTCCCTTGTTAGAATAAGAGATTCTCTATTGCTTAAATCAATAAATATATGAGAAGAAAATAATGTACATAAAGATAAATAATGTGAGGAGTAGAAAAAAATACGTATAAGGAGTAAGAGTAATATAAGTTGTGAATGACTTTTACTTGCCCAACTTAACTTTTTATTTTACTTTGTGATTAAAAATATATATAGATCTTGATCACGCCAGCTTATCTCATGGTGAGTGGTGTTGTAGATACTTTGTGGTATGTAGAGTGCTCGTTGTGCCCGTGTAAAGAATTTGTGTGTTCAAGGTGCATGCGCGTTAATGGAGGTGCTAGTTGTGCCTGTACGGAGAATTTGTATGCTCGAGATGTGCGTGCATCGGTTAGTGGTGTGCAATCCCTTAGAACTCGAAAAAAATACATTGAGGTGTGTGCCCAAAGCAAACACCGAACAACCCAAGATGATTTGCGAGTGAACGAGGGAGAGATCATTTAGGCCGGGTCGGAGTGGCCAAAATACAAGCCATATGGGCATGTCCAAAATAGCTAGAGTTTTTTTTTTAGTTAATTTTTGTGCACTGTCGCTTTGCACCCCTCAGGAGGAAAAGAAATTGTCAAAGCAATGCATCCTTTTGATTAAGAAAGAAGAAAGAAAGAAAGAAAAGGGAAAATCCCTAAAAAAGATAGCAATATTTAAAATTATTCTAGATCTGAAGACTACCATCCTTTCACATTAGATCCAAACAACTCCTAACAACCACAGAGAGAACAAAAATAATAAAGATATCACCTAAAGTAATCAATCATAATTAATCACCCAGACATAAAAGCATATAAAAAAAACCTCTTCCATCCCTTTTCCCTCTGCATTAATCATTGGTGATTAACACCCTATGGACAACAAAACAGTGGAGGTGTTCTGTGCCAGCGGAAAGCCACACCCACCTTCCTCTGTGCAGCATAGAAACCAAGGCTTTTTGTTGCTCTCCCTCGCTCAAATCTCCTTTGAGGTGAGTTTTACTCGGACAAAAACATTGAAAATTCAATAAATAGATGACAGGCAATGCCTAGCTTGACGTTCGAGGCCCAGCATTCCCACCTCCCCTACTGTCTTCTATGGAGTTCTAGCCAGAGCACGCAGACTGGATTTCAATTCAAGAGATAATAATGCCAGCATCTTACATCTAATATATGACAAAAACCATGAACGTGCTCAAATAAATAGTAATATTTACCATCACTGTAGTTTTTTCTTTTCTCCATAATGGGTGCATGGTAAAACATCTAATATAGACCCAGCTTGATTTCTAACCCAATTCAAGACTCAAATCCCGAGTTATGCCGGTTAATTCACGGGTTAGCAAGTGTTGATCGGGGTTTTGAATACTTCTTTTTAAAGATATTGTTTTGTTTTTACAACATTATTTCAGTAAAAAGAAAAATTCGAAATAATGTTTGGTATTATGGTATAGAATATTTTTTACTTGAATATATAATAAGATTTATTTTTATTTTTAAAATCAACACATCAAAATCATTAAAAAAAACTATAAAATTTAATTTAATATTTTTTCAACTAATACATGTTCTTAAAATACATAAAAAAAAACATAAATTTGATCCATATAAATAGGACTTGAACTAGGTTCATGGTGGACAGACATCTTTGTTTTTACATTTCAAAAGCGTTTTTGAAAAAATTTGAATTTTTATTTATTTTTTTCTTTGCTTCAAATTAATATTTTTTAATGTTTTTAGATTATTTTGATGTGTTAATATCAAAAATAATTTTTAAAAATTTAAAAGATATTATTTTAATATATTTTAAATAAAAAATACTTTAAGAAATAACCAAACTTACGTTATTAACGTATGTATCGTATCTATGCTTTAAGAAATACAGTAACCTTGAAATCATAATGTTTTCAATAATTTCTTCTTTTTTATATAGAAAAAAGGT
>Ga0325414_1003555_pt1 | contig 16220 bp, 12 predicted proteins | sample PopdelMetagenome_8_FD_206183 | JGI IMG/M metagenome (GOLD analysis project Ga0325414, IMG submission 206183) | Populus deltoides microbial communities from Bellville, Georgia, United States - Leaf-PdKOR-R3 | ecosystem: Host-associated > Plants > Phyllosphere > Phylloplane/Leaf | place: USA...
ATCCCAGCAGCCAAGTTTTAACCAAACTATTACACCGATTCCATTGTTGATGCTCATCTGGTTTCTTCTCATCAGGCTCCTTCATTGAGCCATCTATAAATCCAATCTTGTTTTTAACTGTCAGAGCTATAGTCATGGATTGGCTCCATGTGCTGTAGTTGTCTTCAACCAAAAGTTGTGGCACAAGAACAGCGCCAGGTTGATCTGAATGGTGAAGGTAAAGCTGGTGATTGGGATGATCCCATCTTGCTCCTGAAGACATGCTTCCTTGGTTTTCGTCTCCCATGGAAGTTGGCTAAAAGGTTTGTGTTTTATTTTGATACCTAGATTAATTGCTCTGATACCATGAAAAGAATGATATATTCTTATTGTATTACAGAGTAAGTAAAAGTTACAATTTATACTAATGGCTTAATACAAAGAGCCTACATTATAGCCTACGATCAGACCTAATTATCTATGAATAAGGAAACAAATAAGTAAAGATTCAATTACAGTATTTGCCTAAACTTGATTTCCTATTCTGTGGTTGATTTCCTATGCTGTGCTTGGTTTCCTTTAACAAGCTATGGTTTGATGCAGAGAGAGATGGATTGAGACTTGGGAGCATGATGGGGGGGCATGTTTGTTTTGGATAAATTGGGTTATTGTTTGGGTATGCTCTCCCCAGATCAGTCCTTTGAGGGTGGGGCTTGGTGTTAGCATTTCTATTTGTGACGATGTGGGTTCATCCAGGCAAAAAAGAGGTGGCAGCGCAGATTTTGTGGGGAAGTGAGCTTTGGTTGGGGTTGGGTTAGTGGGGGACAGGGACAGAGGGAGAGCATTTTTTCCCAGATTTTGTTGCGAACCTCAGTGTTTGCGCTTCTTGTGGCTACTTTCCTATTGCTTCTACCATGGAAGCTTCTGCCTTCAAGGGAGCAGCTAGAATAGCAGTGGCTTCCAAGCTCCATCCATCTCTTATCGAAGGAGACAGAATCATATTATTTTTTTTCCTGTAATTTATTTTCTGTTTTGAAAACAAAAACAAAAACATTTTATTTATTTTGTTATAATAAAAAATAAAATAATCAAACTTGAGGTCATATATATAATTAGCACAATGCAGTTACAATCTCGAAAATAAATTATTGGGTTCGTCTCCGGTGAGCAACTGTAAGCATTGGAGTATGATATAAAAAACCAAAGAAAGCAGGCCCCACGCACACCTCTGATCTCAACGGATTTTTAAAAGAAGTTTCCTAAAAAAAATAGTATAGTTTAAATACAATTATGTTTAAAAATATTATTTTTATATATAATTGTTATTTTAAATAATAGTCACGTTTCATGATATATTTTTGTATACAACTACTATTTAAAATAGCTATTGTTTAGTCATGTTTCAGGATTTTTTTGTTGCAAATTAATTAATTTAAACAAAAGTTAACTCAAAATTTTATAAAAATTAAATGACTAAAAGATAGATTTAAACTGAATGGTTAAGGAAAAAAAGAAGGAGATAAAGAAATGATGGAAGAAAAAGAAAAAAGAAAAAATAGGTTAATAAGAATATACTAAGGCTCCATTTTTTACACATTTGGTACCGTTTGAAAAATCTTGATGAGATGATTCTAACCACACACCTTGTAAGAATGCAAAATAAGATTGTAATTAACCATAAATTAACCCCTGAACAAAATTCTTAATAAATTATGATCATGTTAGGTAGTCTTTCAAGGTGTTGTTAGAATCACCTAGTTAGGATTTTTATAACGATACTAAATATGTAAAAAACAAAACTTCAGTATGTCTTTGGTAACTCATTTTTGTTTAATCATTAGATTTTGAATCTCATTTTTTAATTATTAAATCTTCATAAAATTTTAGATTAATTTTTTTATATATAATAATCAAATCAAGATATAATTTTAAAATAATAACTGTTATATTCAACTATTATTCTCAACCGCGATTATATGGAAACATATTTTGTGCGCTGGCAAGATGGAAACATATATCCTGACTAGTTAGTCATTAACATATTCTGAACTCTTATTCACCCAATTACCAATTAATTGAGCTTACAAATTATACATGTTTATTCAATTTAGCTCAATACTGAATTGAAGATTTCCTTTATTACAAGGGATGAAACAGAATCTTGAAACCCAGGTGTCCTCATTATAGCAGAGAGCCTTTATTCACTTTGATTGATAATAATACTGTACTAAAACATATTAATCGTTGAAGAAACAAAATACAAAGCAGAGAAATAATTTATTACAATAAAGCTACGAAAATTGTAGAAAATTCTCAGCCTCTCATACTATATAATTATAGAAAATGTTTTGGAAAATTCTCAGCCTCTCACAGTTGTTTGAGGCATCAGATCTTCCAATGTTATTGCGGAGAATGACTTCGGCAGCGGAGGCCATCGAGCTATGAGCTCCGAAGCTACTTGTCGCATGGTTGGCCTAGATTGGGGATTGGCAAGCAAGCATGCAAATGCTATTTTGATAATGGAGACCACACCTTCTGCAACTCGATTTTCAGGAAGTGGGATACGTTGGTCTATCACATCCTTCAACAATGCATGCTGGTTGATTTGTGAGCACGACGAGGAGGAAAATGCTGATGCAGAAAGAGATGAGATGAGATCACCCGGATGCATTCCCATTATTACTTCCATTGTGACCACTCCAAAGCTGTAGACATCGCACTTCTCGTTCACTCTCATTGTGTAAGCTAGCTCTGCAAAAATTCTGGTCATTTTTTCATAGTACTGGTTGTACCGTACTGCTAATATGACAATTTATTATACATAACCTTTAGAGCATCCAAAAGTAGCCCTCCATTTTCATAGTACTGGTAGTATTGTTCTGCTTATATACATATATTAAGAATGAAATCAAGTATGTACCTGGAGCTATGTATCCGAAGGTGCCAGCAAATGAGGTCCAGTTGGTCGAGTCAGGCATCAAGAGCCGAGCTGTCCCAAAATCCGAAACATGAGCCTCGTATTCCAAATCTAAAAGAACATTGCTGCTGGAAATGTCTCGATGAATGATTGGAGGCGAGCAATCATGGTGCAAATAGGATAATGCATTGGCCACTCCTTTAACAGCATTAAGCCTCCTATTCCAATCCAAGTCCATTGCCTGTTCTTCGCTAGATAAATTCATCTTCAAACTTCCCCTTTCTATAAACTCATAAACTAAAAAGGAGTGCTCTATTAATGAACAAAATCCATATAACTTCACAATATTCCGATGTCGAATATCTATTAACATGCGAATCTCATTTCTAAAAGTTCTCAAATTCATAAGCTCGCCCTCTCTTGATGGGTGAAGTTTCTTCACGGCAACCACCTGACCTGTTGGCAACATGGCTCGATAAACAATTCCATATCCCCCTTTCCCAATGCAGTTATTGAAGTTGAAATTATTAGTGGCCTGGATGATAGTTTCATGTAGGATCTCTTCCTCATGGCCCCATACTACAAAACTGTGTGGACTTTGTCGCTCTCCTAAACAAGAGATTCTTTCTCTACTTGTTCGGTGGTGAAAGTATAAACACCCAACCATGATAAGTAGTAGAAGTAGACTGCCCAGGAGAGGAAAAAGAATCAAAATGACAATTTTGCTGCTCTTTCTCCTGCTTGTAAGAAGTGTACAAGGCTTTAGACCACTGGCATTTCCACAGAGACCACTATTATTTATAAAAGCTTCAAATGGAGCTTCAATGAAGGCTTTGATTTTGGGAATAGGGCCCTCTAGTTCATTGTAGGAGATGTCTACAGTTGTCAAGCTCACCAAATCTACAAAAGCAGTTGGAATCAAACCGGAAAGTTTGTTGTGAGAGAGGTTCATCGTTTCTAACTGATTCAATTGCCCAATTTGTGATGGTATCTCTCCTGCCAGAAGATTCCCACTGAGATCTAGATTTCCAAGAAAATGCAGGAAGCCTATCTCAGATGGGATGCTCCCTGTGAACTTATTATGACTCAAGTTCAACTGTAATAAATTTGAGCACTCTCCCAATTGTTTTGGGATTGATCCACCAAGATTATTAGAAGCTAAATTAAGAGCACGAAGTTGAGATAGCATTTGGATTTCAACGGGAAGGACACCAAAAAGATGGTTGTTATGAAGAGTAAGGTCGTACAACGCCTTCAACTGCGCCAATTCTTTTGGAATTGTCCCCTTTAGGAGATTTGACGAGAGATCAATCATTTGTAGCCCAGTAGCCTTTCCAAGCTCTGATGGTATCTCACCGGTGATATTATTGTTTGACAATTTTAGGCTTGTCAAGTTGTGAAAACCTCCCCATTTCCACGTAAGCTCACCATACAAATCATTGTGACTTAGGTCCATATAGTTCAAGTTTGGGTAGAGGCCAAAATCTTCAGAAATATTCCCCGTCAATTGGTTCCTCTCAAGCCTAACTCTAAATAGACGAGGACAATTTCGCAAGCTTTTAGGGATTGGACCAGAAAAATGATTGAGGGCGGCTGTAAAATTTACAAGCAACCCACCAAGGCACAAGTCTCGTGGTAAATGGCCAGTGAAATTGTTTGAAAACAAGTGCAAAATCATCAAATGTGTGAGATTATTCATCTCGGGGGGCAGAGAACCATTGAGATTATTAGAGTGCAAACTCAATTCAACAAGGGATTCAAGTTGTCCTATTACCCGAGGAACAAATCCAGATAAATTATTCTCTGCGATATTGAGAAAGGATAAGTTTCTGAAATTTCCAATAGAAGAAGGGATCAAACCCGTGAGATTATTTTTATCAAGATAGAGAACGTTAAGACTTGTTAACAATCCTATCTCAAGTGGAATAGTTCCGTAGAGTGAATTGTTCCTGAGATTGAGAGTGAGAAGATTGGGGAAGGATGAGAAGTTGAAACTTTGAAGTGTACCTCTCAGACCAAAATGTGGAAGGCTGAAATCCGCGACACTTCCAGAATTGTCACAAGTGATCCCAAGCCACTTGCAAGGGCTGCTGTCAACCCAAGAAGACAGGACAGATTGGCTGTGGTTGTCATGAAGACTTGCTTTCCATTTTAGGAGAGCCTCCGCTTCTTTATTACCTTCAGCAGCTACATATCTGGCAGCACCAAATGAAGTTGCAGAGGAATTAGGAGGAAAGGCAAAGAAAGAAGGAATGCAAATTAGAAGGAGAAAAAAAAGGACTTGGAGAAACTTTGAGAATGGTTTCTGTAGCAAGGACATCATGTCTAAGGGATATGGTTTCCTATGGCTGATGTCCTAGGCTCCAATGATAGGTTTTTATAGAAAAAAAGAAATGGAATATTTATTGGAATTTTTAATTGTGAAATTTCCTATTCATCTTTGTTCTTATTTTACAGACTTTGACATATATACGTCAACAACAGTGACATCAGCTTTTATTGGGTGGAAGATTTGGTAAATCTTAGGAAAATTCATTTCCAAGTCCTATAATTTCTAGAATGCTTAATTGTTGGCTCATTTGTTCAAGATCCGCAGCTCATTTCTAAACTAAATAAAAAAATAAAAATAATTAAGAAAAAAAATATTTTGTTTTTTAAAATCTTTTGCATCAGTTTTCTCTCCTTTAATTGAATCGGTGAAGAAATAATGTAAGAGACTGCTTAATTAATATCGGCTCTCTGAATTAATTGGAAGTGCAAGGTATAGGAATCTTTCATTCTGAAATTTCTAAATAATCTTTGTTCTACCTTTCCAAATCATAGGAAAGTACTACTGCTTAATTAATATTGTGGGTCATCGTTCCAAATTTGACTTGATAATATTTAATATTGTTTCATTACTCAATAATCATGATATTTTTCACACAGCCTATGGTTGTTTTCATAGTTATTAAACTCAAGTTGGGATCATTTATTTTTCTTCCTGTTCACTTACTTCTCTCGCTCTAAATTGGAAATCATTTCCCTCTGCTTTATAAGCTTTGATATTTTTCAAACGTATACAAATTATCTCTAACCATGTGCTTAACATCTAAGTCATACAAACAATTCCTACTAAATATAAAATTACAAGAATCCATATCTACTGCATCATTTTATATCTCTTCTCTATACTTCACAATGAAAAAAAAAATTCATAATATTGTGTTATTTTTACAGCCTAACTCTAAAAAATTCACAGCCCTCTTTACCCATCTTGCTATGTCGCATCACAACTCCAATTTCAGTCGTAATAGGGGGCGTTCTCGTTGCAATTGGCATCCCAACAGCAACTACTACAATCACTAGAACAGGTTCCAATCTGCTGCCGACTAGAGGCCAAATAATTGGTAGCAGAACAGGCGCAACATAGGGGTTGGATAGTGGTCTAGACAACAGAATATCCGCTGCCAATTGTGCTCAAATTTTGGTCACACAACTACTCATTGTCTCCAGTTTCACGACAATACCTAGTAGCCTTCTGCTCATCTTGCTGTTGGGAACGTTTCTGCTGTGACTTGGTTCCCCGACACCGACACGAATCAACACGTCACACCTAATCTTGCAACTTTGATCGATTTTGCACCCTATCTTGGTAATGATCATTTGCATGTTGATGACGGTAAAGGCTTTGACATATCACATATTGGACATACTACATTACATTCCCCAAAGCATATTTTTACATTATCTAATATTCTTCATGTGCCCCATATTACCGAACCGTTATTATTTATTTAAAAATTCTGTCATGATAATCATGTTTATTTTAAATTTCACGCTTCTGTGTTATGTATCAAGGATCTCATCACCAAGGAAGTTCTCCTTTCCGATCAAAGTAATGATGGTCTCTATGTCTTATCCGAGTCTTTTGTCACGTCAATTCCTCAAGTTTTTTGGTGTCCTCACCTCTCTACGACTGCCGATCTGTGGCATCGTTGTTTGGGTCAACCAACCCTTCGCATTTTAAATTTGTTAGTTTTCAACAATAAAATAGTATACACTTCTAGACTTTCTCTTACTCAGTGTCAAGCTTGTCCTTTAGGCAAGTCGTTGTGACTTACGGGTCACAAAACTACCGCCCCCACTTGATTTAATATTTAGTGATGTTTGGGTTCCTACCCCTATGTTTTCTTCTAATGGTTTCCATCACTTTGTTATATTTATTGATGCACATAAAAAACATATATGGTATTATCCTTTTGTTGCCAAATCTAATGTGTTTTCCATTTTCCATCGTTTTCAAACACTTGTTGAGTGTTAGTTTTCGTGTAAGATTAAATTTGTTCAGACTTATTAGGGTGGTGAATATCGTAAGTTAAATCAGTTTTGTTCTTTTAGACTATTGATATTATCACCGGTTAATCTGTCCTCATACTCATGAACAAAACGACACCATTGAGCGTCATCATCGGCATATTGTCGAAACCAGCCTCACTCTTTTAGGCCAATGTAGGGCGCCATTACAATTTTAGAACTATGCTTTTGAATCATCAGTATATCTTATTAATCGCATGCCTACTCTTGTTCTCCAAAATAAATCTCCGTTTGGGTGTCTTTGTTTCCCCTTTTTGCGTCCATATCACGCTCACAAATTGGATTTCCGTTCCTCTCCATGTGTGGTCTTAGGGTATAGCTCATCTCATCTTGGTTGTCATTGTCTTTATTTAGCATCTCAATGTATTTATGTCTCTCGTCATGTTCGTTTTCATAAAGATGTCTTCCCTTTTGTGAATTTTGAATGGATAACACATACACCAGTACCCTCCACACAACCTACACACCTTCCACCCTTGAATCCTCTCTAAAATTTTGAGCCTATTGCTTCACAACCTTGCCAAACCAGCTCCCTTATCCTGCCTTCTGCCGCACCCCAACAGACCCTCCACTTGCCCACAGATTCTGCAACCACTTCATCACCGCCCAACCCTGCTATAATGTTACCATCTGCTTGTTTTTCCAATGATCATTATGCAGGAATAGGTTCTCCATCAATAGATGTTCATACTAATCTTATCTCCATCAATGATCATTATGCAGGAATAGGTTTTCCAATGACTCTCTAGCTGGCTTGTAGCTCTGTGTAGATCTCTCCTCGTATCCTCTCCAGCAACTTACAGGTACAGGCTCTTCTCCTTCATGACCAGTTGTTCCTCAACATCACATGGTCCTCTGTCCTAGGCAGCCAAAGACAGCACTGTCCACAACAACTACCACCGCCACTGCTGCTTCCATCAGTCGGGTAGTATCTCCTCCCACTCATGAACCAATTGTTTTTAATAATGTTAACAGGTATAAGGCATGGCATAGTGCTATGCATTAGGAAATTCAGGCCTTACGTGCTAACAAAACTTGGACCTTGGTGTCGTTTCACCCTTCGATGATTGTTGTTGGTAGTCGGTGGGTGTACAAGGTTAAACGCAGAGTTAATGGAAGCATTGAGAGGAATAAGATGCACCTAGTTGCTAAAGATTTCACTTAGCAAGAAGGTATTGATTACTCTGAAACCTTTAGTCTGTTTATCAAGCAGGCGACAGTCAGATTAGTCTATTGCGGTTTCGTGTGATTGGAAAATTCATCAGCTTGATATCCATAATGCTTTTCTCAATAGAGTTCTTGACAAAAAGGTCTACATGAAACAACCTCTAGGTTTTGTTGATTCTACTCTCCCCTCTCGTGTGTGTAGACTGCATAATTTTTTATATGGTTTAAAACAGGCTCTGCAAGCTTAATACACTGGTTTGAATGACTTTCTGCTATCAATTAGTTTTCACGCCTCCAAAGTGGATACCTCATTATTTATCTTCTCTGTTGGTACTGCTATTTGTTATCTTCTGGTCTATGTTGATGATATTCTGCTTACGGGTAGCAACTCTCTTTTGCTTCAACGCCTTATACAGTTATTGAGATAAGAATTTAAGCTTCGCAACTTGGGTAATGTTCATTACTTTTTGGGTATTGAGGTTCAATCTACTAATATGGGTTTTATGCTACGACAACATAAATATACACTTGACATCCTCACTCGGGCTAGTATGATATCTTGCAAACATGTTGATACTCCTATCTCTACATCCAAAGCTATCATATTACCAGATCCTTTGTTTTCTAACGCTGCACGCTTTCGTCAAATTGTGGGAGCTCCTCAATATCTCACTTTTACGAGACCAAATATTTGCTTTGTTGTTAACAAAGTCTGTCAATTTATGCATGCTCCTACAAATTTTCATTGGGCTGCCGTTAAACGCATTTTGCGTTATCTTAAGGGTACAACAACACATGACCTACATATTACTCGTAGTTCTTCCTTTGCATTACATAGCTTTACATATGCAAATTGAGCAGGTAGTATTGCTGATAGAAAATCTTCAAGTGGTTATCTTGTGTTCTTTGGTTAGACACTAATTTCATGGAAATCAGGTAAGCAACGTACAGTTGCTCGCTCCTCTACTAAAGCTAAGTACAAAGCCTTAGCAGATGGCACTGATGAGGTAATTTGGCTTCAGTATTTATTAACAAATCCTTAAATTCTGTCTGTTTCTGCTCCTATCATTTGGTGTGATAACCTTAGTGCTACTTATTTATCAGTGAATCCTGTTTTTCATGCTCGCACAAAACATGTTGAGGTTGATTATTATTTTGTCCGAGACAGAGTTGCGAAGAAGGAGATTCAGATTCGTTTTATTTCCTCTCAGGATCAACTTGCAAATGTCTTTATTAAGCCACTTCCTACTGCTTCGTTTACTGTTTTTTATTTTAAGCTTCGGGTCGATCCTCTACCCTCAACTTGAGGGGGCATATTATAGAATGTATACTATATAGAAAATATTATAAGTATTATACTAGTGTTATATTCTCTATCTTAACTATTGTATATTACTCTCTATATATAAATAAATAAATAATTGCCTGAACTAAAGGTTAAGCCTCTAATTATTCTCAGCTAGAAATGTCACCGACCAATAACCTGTTTATCGTGCTCATTGGGTTTAAACTTACGAATGGACTTGATGCGTCATGAAGGTGGAAATCCAATAGCTAGTAAACTCCCTTGGCCCCAGATTGTGCCCTGCGGTCTCAGGAAGTCATGTTCTCTCTGTTTTTTCTTTAGTCTAGTCGACGGAACGGGTCATGGCCAATCAAAAGTTCAGAATATCAGAAATTTGGTGCTGGTCTTTATCCTCCAATTTATATAGGCCACAAATTTATCATAAATACCTGGTCGATAGTTCATGTGTTATTGTGGTTTTCTTTGCTTTCACTTTCATGAATTTGATTGCTATTATGTCCGTTTGTAATCAACCTTTTATCGTGGTCAAATGGTCCGAAACAGCTTTTCTTTGCTTAATGAATCCGTCATGAATTGTCACAAACTGTCACATTGTAGGATGTGGACTCTTGCACTATCGTGTCCGACATTGCAATGATCTTAAAAGTAATTAATAAAAATAAAAAGAGTATGTTTTTGGATTTTGTTTTTTTGACGGGAAAAGATTTTATTTTAGGAGTTATCATCTAGTATTATGATTATTAGGAATTCTAACTGGTTAACAGAGATTCTATGATACGGGACTGGTTATATAAAAAGAAAGATTTTATCACCCCCTAAACATCTTGCCTGAGGTAGAATGCATTGCTGGTTTTATCTTAAATTACTAAAATTTTATTGGTATATGCTACGATAGTTTACTTGTAATATTCTTGACTCTGACATCAGTGAATATTCAACTACGGATACTTCTAACTCTAGCGTTGGTAAATATTATATAGTAAAAAAAAGAACGTATGGTATTTCTGGTTCAGACGTCAGTGAATAAACAATAAAATAAATTAAATCAATGCATGCATTTTTTAAGGAAAAAAAATATATCGTACACCGGATTTGTATTTCACGGTAAAAATTCATAGATCAATTATATAGTGAAATACCTAAAAAAAAATATGAATGACCTATAAATAAATTCAAAAGGCTCCAAGAATTTTTTTATAATTTTCTAATATCCAAAATGGTATGTTTAGCTAGATATCAAAATAAAAAAAAAAGCGAAAATAAAGGGATAAGACATAAATATGTGTTTTGCCAAACACATCCTTGACTCAAAACATATTGGGTTGGCTGTGCTTGAGAACCAACCCGGCTCAATCTCAGCTTTTTTAGGCTGAGTCTGACCCATACAGCCTAGCCCGGTCACTGGCCAAGCCAATCACCCGGCTTGCCACAAGAAGCAGGCGTGAACCAACTCACGCGTGCATCAATAGGGACCGGTGATTTAAAATTCACACTGAACAGTAAGGAATGAATTATATTTGAAGAGTGGGAGAAGAAGCTAACCTGAAGGCGAAAACTGCAGAAATGAGAATATGGAATGGCTAGTTCGAACAGACACCTTCTCCCCTCTATTTTTTCCTAATTTTTACTTTCTGTCTGTGTTCTCGAATTGTTGGTTCTCTTCTCCTCCCTCTGTTTGCCTCTCTGCCCCTGTTTGTGTCCGTCTTCCCTGTTTGCTTTTTTTCTTCTTCGTTCGTCCCCCTGTTCTTCGTGAATTGTTCTGGGTTTTTTCTTGCTGGTTCTCGGCTCCCCTGTATGTGTTTCCAGTGTCTTCGTTCTCCTGTTTCTGGGTTTCTCCCCTTTTGCTGGTCCTGTTTTTTCGTCGTTCTTCGTTCCTTGTTCCTCCCCATTTTGTGGCCTTCTCTGGCTTTTATAAAGCCAGAGGATGGCCTCTGTTCATGTGTTCGTGCCTCACGATCGTGAGGCACGAACGCCTCTGTTTCTTTGAGAAGAAACAGGGGAAGTTGCAGGACTGTTCAACGTGGCCTCTGGAAGATAATGAGCAGCCGAGGAGACGTTCATGGGAGACGTGGTCCCAAACGGTTTTGGTTTCCTGTTGAATCGGTCCCTGGTCTGGAGAAGGTGATGAACAGTGGTTCAAAACGGCGCTGTTTGTATCCTTGGAAATGGTTATTTTCAACTTGGCCCCTGAACTTTTGACATTTAACAATTGGGTCCCTGATTTCATTAATTAAACAATTCCAAGTTCAATTAAGTCCCCAAACTTCCAATTTATGTTGTCTTAGCCTAAATTTCAATTTATTCCTCATTTTTTTCATTTTATTTTTTTGTCTTTTTAATAAAATAAAATAAGAGTAAAGTTGTCCCATTTTTATAATATTTGCGATGCAAAGACATTGAAAAATTTTGTTTTTTAGCTTTGCGTTGTAATTTTATAAGGAAAAGTGGACACAAAAAGAACTTTTGCTTCTTTAAGAGTCTTTAAAACCTTGACAACAATAGATTGACAGACGACCTTCACATAGAAATGTTGAAATTGAGAAATTAGTCATTTGAAAAGCAACCTACCTCGTCAAGGAAAAATATCCAAAAAGTTTTTTTTTTTTGAAATGGTCTCATTATTCCAAGCGACCTAGCCGATGATGGAAAAATACAAGGATTTTTCAAAAGTGATCTCATTGTAATGGGTTACCTTCCTAGGTGGAAAAATACGAGGAATTTTCAGAATGGTCTCATTGTAATGGGTTATCTGTCTAATGAAAAAATACGAGGATTTTTTGAAATAGTCTCATTGTAATGGGTTACTTGCTCAGTGAAAACAAGGATTTTTCAGAATGGTCTCATTGTAATGGGTTTGTAGACACAATTTTGAGCACATGAAATTAAACAAGAACACGTGTACAAATATATGATTTTATTAAATATATGACCACATACAATCTCTATCTAAAATATTCTTTCAAAAGAATAAGACAATCCTCTTATTCTTCTTTTGGATTCGATACATGGTGACTTGATTTATTTGTTAAATCAAACTAAGATTTGTGCTTTGCAAGAATGCGAATTTGGACGTGTATTGCGAAGTGAGATTTGATGATTTGCTCTGAAGAATACATTTGATTTGTCTTCAAAGTGTTATTGAAGAACTCTTATGGGACATTTAGGCTTGATTCAACAGAGTTTTGTTTGTTTGTAGACTTCAAGCGTAGATGAAGGAGGCTTAAGAACTTTTGAGAGAGCTTCCTTACTTAAAGAGAGCTTTCTTACTTGAAGAGATTATATTGAAGAAAAAAATTTGTATCTCCAAAAATTCTCTTTTTTTTTCTTCTAGGTTGAGGCCCTCTATTTATAGAGGTTTGTAGGTGCTCTCAGATCCTTTTCCAATGCCACATGACATAATTTTATTAGTTGATATTTATTAACGGGATCTTGCATTTATGACAAGATATGTTGAATATACCATCCCAAGTGTCAACATTTTATTGGTTAAGAAAATTTTAGTATCTACTGATGCCCTATTGAAACAAGTTCACTTATTTTTAAAAACAAGTGGGCATGTATCGAAAATATGGTTAAGAGAGTTTTATATTTTTAACTAAAATTTGATTTGATTATATTAAATTTTCACAATAAATAAATAAATGTTATTGTGAAAATAAAATATAATAGTCAAAATTAAAGATTTATGCAACAATCTTGATTGAAATTTATCAAATACAATGACAGAATTCAAGATATGCGTGATCCATTCGCAATTCTGTGTAGCGGTTAATGAGTTATGAAATATTAAAGATTTTGATTCCTTTGCTCTTCCTACTTCCTTCTCTTGATATGCGTGCACTGTTTGATGAATTATTTTTTTCATTCCCGTTAATGTTCTTTCAAGTTAGGAAAGATTGTTTGCCTTTTCTATACTATAGAAAGTTTGTTGTATCTTTTTTTTTTTTTTGGCGTTAAATGCTTTCACTGAACATGAATTGTTCTCTTTTTATATATATCGCAATAGAATTTTGAGTAGAATTTAATAATATATATAAATCATTTATTATCTATTAAATAAAATAATTGTTGAAAAAAACTCCCTTATTCAAAGTAATTTAGATTAATTTACATCAAGTTTAGATTAAATTATTCTAAGTATTTGAAAGTGTAGTAACTTTTGTTTTTAAGAAAATTTAAAAATTAATTTGTTTTAGTATTTTTTAATAATTTTAATATATTAATATTAAAAATAAAAAATATTTATATTTTAATATAATTTAACTAAAAACTATTTTAAAAAATACTATACACCAGACACAAATTTTTGTCTCGGTTTCCAGCAATCCTAAAGTCTTTCTAAATGTAAGCAAACGACCCTTGTACAAAATTCTATCTAATGGAGCAGGCCCAATTCAAGCCTTAACTAGGGCCGCACGCAGCCCAATCTCGTATGACAGAACGCGGGCTTTCAAAATGGCCCATTTGTCCACTACCCTGCCTTTTTTTTTTTTTGGTGTCGCTCATTTATTTACCAAAAACTTAAGAAAAAAAATTATATTTTTCCCTTTAAAATATCTTGATTTAGTTATTTTATCCTTTTATTTTAGTAATTTGTCTTTTCTTTAAAGAATCTTGAAAAAACGAGATAGATAGATTGGATTTAGGAGATTGGATGCAGGAGATTTGTTTTTAAATACGATTCTTGAAAAAAAAAACACATTTCAAAGCAATATCTTAAAAAATATATTTGAACATAGTATTTAAAATGGTTTAAAAATAACAATATATATATATATAATTTTTTGTGACAAAGTCTTCCATATTTTATGATTTAAAAAAAAAACTTTGGTTGAAAATATTTTTTTATATTTTTAAATTATTTTAATATACTAATATAAAAAATAATTTTGGCTAATATAAAAATACATGAACTGACTAACTGATTCCATTCCATGTCTGTTACAAAAATGGCGGGAATATGCTCTCTGATGCCTCGTTTGTTTCTAGGAATTCACTTTCCTGGAAACCATTTTCCTCACTTTCCCATGTTTGGCAACTACATGGAAAGTGAGTCAAAGAAAAGTAAATTCTGGTCAACGGAAAATGTTAACTTTAACAGCCGGAAAGTGCTTTCCCCTTTTTATTCTTGGAAAACACTTTCCTTTCCTTTTTCACTTACGAATGAAACAAATCTCTCCTTCGCTTTACAACTGATCTCTTCAAAAAATTACTGTGTGGCTGTAAATCTCCCTTTCTCATATCTCATTATTGGAACAAAAATCATCTTTCTCAAACGGGGCTTATTTCTTCAGGTAATTATTTTCCTCAAATATTTCTATATATTATCTGTCTTTTTGTTTCCTGTTTTTTATTTCGATTTTTATTGTGATTGTGGTATAAATCTTGTGAGCTTGTTAATTCTTGAGAAAAAATCAGAACAATTTCATGCTCTGTTTTGTATAAGATCTGAGATCTTGCTTGCTTGTTTAATGTGCGTGTTGATAATCTTTAGCTTTTCATCCCATCGCCACATTTCTGCTCTACCACACTTTTTCAATCTTTAGCTTTCTGTTAATAGAATTCAAAACTCAACAACTTAGGCCCCATTCTTTCTGGGTATTGGTCTGAGAAGAGATAGCGTGGCTTCTATCTCTGTTCCATGCCCCAAGACTGTCTTGATTGACAATACGTATAGTCTAGGCAGTAGAGGGAGTTATGGCTATTGCCTGGAGAAGGAAAATTGCTTTGACGTGGAGGGAACCCATTGCTTTGATATTTTGAAGGGGGGAGAAGTCATGAGAGAGGAAAGGGGTGAAGAAGGTTGTTGTCAGGGATTGATTGTAAGGGAGACACGGAGAAATTGAGGTGGGGATTGAGAGGAGGAGAGTTGTTGCAGTCACAAGACATGACATGGGGCTTCAATGTTTCATGGAGAGAAAGGATTGAGAGGAAGCTAACGTGAAGAGAAGGAAAGGGAAAAAATCTGAGCAATGTTTGGGGTTATTTATGGATGAAGGGGTGATTAGAAGTTAGAAGAACAGTACTAGAGAAGGCACCGATCAGGCTTTGAGGAGAGATTATTGAGAGATTTTTTGTGTTGTTGATTTGGTTCGGACAAGGGAAAAAAAGACAGAGTGAGAAGAGAATAATTTATTTATTTAAAACAGAAGAAGCACAGCAGCCAAATAGGAAATCCAACAACCTTAATGACTTTTAAGGTAACAAAGCAAGGGACCCACCCTTACAGAGCTTTTAAGGGTTTTCTCCTTCTCAGGCAAAGAGAGGTATCTTCCTTATTATTCTCCCTCTTCTCAGGCAAAAAAAAAAAAAAAAAACTTGTGAAGAGACATTGTAGCAATTCTAAGTATTTTGTGAGGAAAGCTATAATATGATTAAGCTTTATTACAAAGCTAAATTCTAACCAACTCAATATTAAAAAAATAAAATCGACATAGATAATTTTGCAAAAAATTATTACAAAAAAAACACAAAAGAAACTAGAAAAAAACCATG
>Ga0325414_1003556_pt1 | contig 16220 bp, 7 predicted proteins | sample PopdelMetagenome_8_FD_206183 | JGI IMG/M metagenome (GOLD analysis project Ga0325414, IMG submission 206183) | Populus deltoides microbial communities from Bellville, Georgia, United States - Leaf-PdKOR-R3 | ecosystem: Host-associated > Plants > Phyllosphere > Phylloplane/Leaf | place: USA...
TACATATATTTGAATTTCACGAGATTTATAATACAATAATAATACAATGTATCTCTTTAAAAAATTTATGATAGTCTATAATGTAGATATAATTGGATTTCTCAAGAATTATAATATAATAACAACACAATATATATTTTAAAACTTTAAAATATCTTATAACTTTTACATTTTAGAATCTATCATCGACAAAGATGCCAAAATCTCATCGTAGATATACTTGAATTTCTTGAGATTTATAATATAATGACAACACAATATATCTTTTTTAAATGTTTATGATAGCCTATAACTTTGTATTTTAGAATCAATTATTGATAAAGATATCAAAATTTTATTTTTAACATAGATATACTTGAATTTCTCAAGATTAATAATAAAATAACAATGCAATAAATATTTTTAAATTTTTTATGATAATCTATAACATAGATATACTTGGATTTCTCAAGATTTATAACATGATAACAACAAAATATACTTTTTAAATTTTTTAAATATTTATAACTTTACATTTTAGGATCCAACATTAATGAAAATTCCAAAATTTCATCATCGTCGTAGATATACTTGAATTTCTTGAGATTTATAATATAATGACAATGCGATATATTTTTTTAGAATTTTTATGATAGTCTATAACATAAATATACTTGAATTTCTTGAGATTTAAAACACGATAACAATACAATTTATTTTTTAAAATAGAATATCCAATAACTTTACATTTTAGAATCCATCATTGATGAAGATGCCAAAATTTCATCTTCATCGTAAATATATTTGAATTTATTAATATTTATAATATAATGATAACACAATGTATTTTTAAAATTTTTTATAATAGTTTACAACATAGATATACTTGGATTTCTCGAGATTTATAATACAATAACAACACAATTTTTTTATAAAAAAAAATTAAATTATCATATAACTTTACATTTTAGAAATCGTCATTGACGAAGATGTTAAAATTTCACCTTCATCATAAAAATACATGAATTTCTTGAGATTTATAATATAATGATAATGCAATGTATCTTTTTAAAAGTTTTATGATAATTATAACATAAATATACTTCTATTTCTCGATATTTATAATACAATAACAACACAATATATGTTTTAAGAAATTAAAATATTTTATAACTTTACATTTTAGAATCCATCATTAACAAAGTTGCCATAATTTTATCTTTCATCGTAGATATACTTGAATTTCTCGAGATTTATAATATAATGATAATGAAATAAATTTTTTTAAAAAAATTATAATAATTTATAACTTCATAATTATAATTAATTATTTATGAAGATACCAAAATTTTATTTTTAACGTAGATATATTTGAATTTATTAAGATTTATAATATAATTACAACGCAAAATGTCTTGTCGAGAATTTAGAAAAATCTACCTACCACCCATTTTATAAAATCACACCAAACAACAAAAAATGCCAAGAACAAAAACTAATTTCTCTGCAGTTTCCAACGTCAATTTTCAACAGTCAGTTTTACTATAGATAAAGACTGACCAGCTCCTCTCTCTATATCTCTTTCTCTCTCAAGACCCGCCCTTTTAGACCCTCCAATTCAAACACAAACATTAAAACGGCACAACCTGCTACATGTCTTAATCTCACAGATTCTTGAACGCCACAAAACACCTCTGTCTAACCCACCGTTCATCGACTCGAAAGACACAAAAAGACTTGAACTTTCTTTGATTTTCTTACTTTAATGGAAGAATTTCAAGAGGATCATGAAGACCCAGTGAGCCTTTACATGTCTCTTGATAATTGGCAGGATTGTTCTTATTTACAAGAAACCCCAAATGAGTCATTCATGGTTGGTTTTGTTATAGCCAATATAGTGGGTTTACAGTACTACTCAGGCACAATTACTGGCCGTGAATTGGTTGGTCTTGTGAGGGAACCACTTAACCCCTTTGATCAGAATGCTTTAAAGGTACTGAACACCAGGTGTCTTCAAGTGGGTCACATTGAAAGGTCAGTTGCTGCTGTTTTATCTCCTTTAATTGATTCTAATATGATTAATGTTGAAGGTATAGTGCCTAATTCTAGGAGTGGTGGTAATAAGTATAAAATTCCCTGTCAAGTTCATGTCTTTGCTAGGGTAGAGGATTTTGAGAGTGTTAAAACTGCGATTTCGCGAGGTGGCTTGGTTTTACTTTCTCAAATGGAAGTAGGTTTTGGGTTATCTGAGGCTATGGTGGTTAAAGAGAAGAATAAGAAAAGCGGGCTAAAGAGTTTGGATGAGATATTTAAATTGGTTGATGAGAACGTGAATAAGAAAGGGAAATTGGGGGCTTTAGAGCCTCCAAAGGAAGTGATAAAGTCTCAACTTTTTGAGCATCAAAAAGAAGGGTTATGGTGGTTGGTTAATAGAGAGAATTCTGGTGAACTACCTCCTTTTTGGGAGGAGAAAGATGGGGAGTTTGTGAATGTTTTGACGAATTATCATACTAATAGGAGACCGGAGCCTCTGCGAGGTGGGATTTTTGCTGATGATATGGGGTTGGGCAAGACTCTAGCTTTACTCTCTTTGATTGCTTTTGATAAATGTGGTGGTGGTACTGGTGTTGTTGGAGGCAATAAAGACAATGTTGCTGAAGAAATAGGTGGGGATGATGAGGATGTATCTGTTTCTGGTAGCAAGAAGGGTAAGCGGGGTAGAGCGAGTAAAAAGGTCATTGGAGGACGGAAAAAGCGTAAAGTTGAGGATACCCTTTCAGATGGAAATGTGAAGGGAAAGTCTGTCCTCATGGCTGATAAGTCTTCTGGTGTTCCGTGTGCTAAGACTACATTAATTGTGTGCCCTCCTGCTGTATTTTCAACATGGATAACTCAGCTAGAGGAGCACACTCAGCGTGGGTCATTGGGTGTATATATGTATTATGGGGAAAGGACTAGAGAAGTTGAGGAGCTTAAGAAGTATGATATAGTATTGACAACATATTCTACTTTGGCTGCCGAGGACCCATGGGAAGACTCCCCTGTGAAGAAGATTGACTGGTGCCGAGTCATTTTGGATGAGGCGCATGTGATTAAGAATGCAAATTCTCAGCAAAGTCGAGCAGTTACCAAATTGAATGCTAAGCGGAGATGGGTTGTTACAGGAACGCCTATCCAGAATGGATCACTTGATTTGTTTTCTCTGATGGCCTTTTTGAGGTTTGAGCCATTCTCCATCAAGAGCTACTGGCAAAGCCTATTACAGAGGCCACTTGCTCAGGGTAGCAAAAAAGGGCTCTCACGACTGCAGGTAAATCATCCTATTGTTGATTTTTTTTTTCTTCCGTTACTTGAAAATGTTACCTTCACATCAGCATGTTGGCTATCGACAATTGCATTGTACAATGTTGGAGTTCTGATATCCAGGATTTTCACAGCATAATTCCATTGAAAATTTTTCTTACTTTATAATAAGTATTTTTGTCTCCCAATATGATACCGGAAAACTCAGAGCTGGGTGCCAATGAAATTCTGGTTAATTTAGTGTTTAGATGATGGAAATGGGAAATGTGGAGGATGCATAAATATAGGATAAATGGTGTTCAACCTTTTAGAGATACAAAAAACCACCACTAACAAGGGTTAAACTCACTGAATCTAAGGATACAGAAATATCACCACCTTAGAGATTAGAGTTTAGGATATCTCACCACTCAATGGCTTAATTATTGAAGTTTTATGTGCTGATTATTGACAAAGAAGGTAGAAGCATGCAAGTTAAAATTAATGCTGGGGAGAGATTTCAGATTTCCTGACAGCCTGTACACCTGGGAGTCAAATTGTCGTAACTCCCCATAGAAAGCTAAGATCTGGGCATCGTTTGAAGCATTGGAAACTAGACATGTAGCTTTTCTAGTCATATGTGAATTACCTGGTTTTTCCTGCTGAATTAATACATTTTTTTTTCCTTTAAGTTAATCCCACAATCTAAGCCTATTATGAGAATTTTCAGCTGTCCTGAACCTTATTTAGCACCATTTATCTCATATTCATTTTTCCATTTAAGTTTTTGATTTATCAGGAATTTTTCTGCATCACCATATATAATTCCATGGCTTAGTGCCTAGTTAGACATGATTGTGCCTTTCCCAACCATTACAAATTGCATTTTTTGCAGCTCATTGGAGACTGTTCTGCTCTGTGATATAGGGTGTTTATTGTTTCTCTTTTGGATTCATATGCATATTTGCCTATGATTTTAGGATTTGATGGTTGCTAAATTTCTTTATTAGTCATTTTATTTTTAGGTTATGATTGTGTCATGACTTCATATGATTTCAGGTTTTAATGGCAACCATTTCTTTACGGAGAACAAAAGATAAGGGTGTAGTTGGATTGCCATCAAAAACTGTAGAGACTCATTACATTGAACTTTCTGGTGAAGAACGTGAACTGTATGATCAGATGGAAGCAGAAGCCAAGGGTGTTGTCCAAAATTTTATCAACACCAACAATCTAATGCGCAACTTTTCGACTGTACTTTGTATAATTTTACGACTTCGCCAGATATGTAATGATTTGGCATTGTGTCCTTCTGATCTGAGGTCACTCCTCCCCTCTAACAGTATTGAAGGTATTTTAACTTTTAATACTGCCTAATAGTTTTTTTTTTTTCATTTTGGGTATGGCTATTTCAATTGCTTAGATTCTATCACAACTCTTCTAATATTATTTGGAAGGTGGATTTTTTTGGACCTGTTACATTGATTTATACATTCCACTCCTTAAATTTACTTCCATATTCCAAGCTCAGGATATGGCTATATGATACATCGTATTTCAAACAGTTCTATATTGAGTGTTATATGGATTATCTTGCATATGCATGTCTTAATTATAATCTCCACATTTGCATGCATCAATTTTTTCATTCTGGTTTGTTGTTGCTGAAAATCTCTGGTGATAAATTTATGCATCTTCCAAGATTGCTCGTTTCTTGTAAATGGTTCCAGTTATAAGCAATATCGATGCTCAATGAAGTCAAATAACAAATTGCTGTGTGTTTTCATTCCTGTTTGATACAGGAAAGAAATGAGATTAGTTTGTTCAAATTACAAAAGCTTTTGATACAATTTTTTTCCAAATGCTATGGTTATGGTATGCTTACTGTTTGAAACTTGATTCTATGCCAGATGTATCCAATAACCCGGAATTGCTTATGAAGATGGTCACGGTGCTACAAGATGGTGAAGATTTTGACTGTCCGATATGCATTTGTCCGCCAACTGAGACTGTAATAACACGCTGCGCTCACATATTTTGCCGACCATGCATTTTGAAAACCCTGCAGCGCGCCAAACAATGCTGTCCACTTTGTCGCCGTCCTCTATCCGTGTCTGACCTGTTCTCAGCCCCTCCTGAATCTTCTGGTTCTGACAACGCAAACACATCTTCAAGAACAACTATGTCTTCTAAAGTCTCAGCTCTCATAAAACTCTTGATAACATCAAGGGCTGAAAACCCTGCAAGAAAGTCGGTAGTTTTTTCACAATTCCAGAAGATGTTGGTATTACTTGAGGAGCCACTAAAAGAAGCTGGTTTCAAGATCTTGCGGTTAGATGGGTCAATGAATGCAAAAAAGAGAGCTCAAGTTATCAAGCAATTTGGAGTGCCAGGACCAGATGGACCCACAGTTCTGCTTGCAAGTCTAAAGGCTTCAGGAGCTGGTATAAACCTTGCAGTTGCTTCCAGAGTCTACTTGTTGGAGCCATGGTGGAATCCAGCAGTTGAGGAACAGGCTATGGACCGTGTCCACCGTATTGGACAGGAGGAGGATGTAACAGTTGTGCGGCTGATCGCTCAAAGCAGCATTGAAGAGAGGATATTAGAGATGCAGGAGAGGAAGAAGAAACTGGCAAAAGAAGCTTTTGGAAGGCGAGGAACAAAGACCCAAAGGGAGGTTGGCATAGACGATCTCCGTGCACTCATGTCCTTGTGAGTTCTGACTCTCACAACATTTCCATGTGTATGCATTCACTCAACACTTAATCATACATGTACGTGTATAATCCGGATAGGTTTATGCAACTTCAATTGCGTCTTGGTTTCTTTGGGCTGGGGGGCGGCGGGGGGTATACAACTTAAGGTGCAGATGTTGCACAGGCACAAGGCTTGTAAGCATGCAAACCTTTTGGACAAGTTAGCCATCTATCTTTAATTTTTGAACAAAAAACATCCTTGATGGTTAGTTTTTTAAATTTAAGAGATCGGTAATCACTAAGAATTTTTATTTTTCCTTTTTCTCCTCTCTTTGCAACAGTTTTTTTATCACTGTTAAAGCTTATTTGACACTGTGATAATGATTGTTTTTTATTTATAAATGTATTAAAATAATATTTTTATATTTTTTAAAATTTATTTTTAATATTAATACATCAAAATGATTTAAAAATATTTAAAAAATTAATTTTAAACAAAAAAGAGTTCTTGCGAAATGCTATTTGGGCTATGTTTCTAAACAGTGCCTTAGTGTTGTGATATCATAGTAACTTTTTGTGGTTACGATTTAAAAAGATAAGTTTAAAAAAAATTACAAATTGTAGCTTTTTTTGTAACCTGGGTTTCAAGAGAGTTTTTAATGAAACTCGTGCAAAATTATGGTATATGTTGGGTAACCAAATATTTTTAAAATTATGGGTGAGACAAAATGTAGACCAAACTACTAGTTTTTTGCTAGACTTGAGCAAAATTATGGTGGTTTCCTTAAAAGCAGTAGTCTCTCAAATCTTCAAGAAATGGTCATGGTCTTCCTAATATTATATGTATCACTTTTCAATATATGAACGTGGTCTTTTCAGTGCTATATGCATCACTTTTCAATAGATGAACTTGGTATCTCCGGTACTATATGCTCCACTCTTCATGGGGATGAATTTGATCTCCTCAATGTTATATACATCACTCTTCAAGGGATGAGCTTGGTCTCTCTACGGGCAGTAGTCCCTTAAATTACCAAGGGATGGACTTGATATCCCTAGTGCTCCATGCACCACTCTTTATGAGATAAACTTATCTTCCTAATGTTATTTGCACAACTCTATCTCCCAAGGCAATAGCTCTACTCTTTAATGGATGAACTTGGTCTCCTTATTACAGTATCAACATCATTCAATCACCAATTTTCAGTGGGGGGCTGCCATGCTTCATCAAAAAAATAATAATTATGGTGATCACTTTTTAGTGAAGGCCTCTTAAGCCCCATGATGATACTGAGAAAGCCACAAGCTCCTATACTCCACTCTAGAAATTTTTAAGGTAAAGGCTCAATTACATTAGGTTCTACATAACCACTTAGAAATTTTTATAAAATGATAAGTATGGTACCCTTAATATTTTAGAATTTTTCTAAGTATATACTCTTGGTATTTTATGTCTAAAAAAATTTCTTAGTCCAAAAGCATATTTTTTTTCATTTTTCTGGTTTACACCCCCTTTTATACAAGCAAACTCATTACTCTACCTGAACTGGAAAATTAATTAAAGTCTTCACATATATTATATCGCAAAGACTGGGGGGCTACTGATAAACCAAGATTTTATTAGTATATCATTATATATCTTTACCAAAATATATCGGATCAAGAAAAATATATGGGTATAATTTTCCATAATTATCGGGTGCGTTGGGTTGGCACATGCCATCACAAACACGCCATAGTGAAGGCGTGTTGGGTCTGCCATTGGCCAAACCCAAGTACTCGTGGGTCTAGCCAATGTCAAACCCAATATTTGGGTTTGACAGATGGTGTTAAGCCCAATCACAACCTAGGTATGGCGCTAGCGAGACCTAGGCACCATTTAGGTCTAGCGCCTACCAAACCCAGCTCTTGGATCTGACAAGTGCTATCAAGCCTAGTAGCTTGGCCTGATATATTGCTAGGCCAATGGAGGTGGGCCTAGTACGTGTTTCCTGATAGTGTCGAGCCCAAGGATTTTGTCATCACAACCAGGGTATGACTGAATTAGCTATACCCAGAGATTCAAGCATAATACCTAAATGTAACGCCTTCAATTCTATAGATTTTTACATAAAATCTTGGAAGATTTATTTCTTCACAAATATAGTTAATTAAAAAAATCTACATTCCGCCAACACCATTAAATGTATTAAAGTTTTTCATGGCCCACCATGTCTCCATCTTTTAGTTGGATAAAATGAGTGGAATAGAACTCACAATACAACTTAAAATATCACAAAGATAAAATTACACTTCAGTCCCCCATCTCCACAAGAGGACAAGATTCATAAGTTATAAATACACCATGAGACATTCAAAACAAAGGTTTATATTTTTTATTCTCTATTGCATATATATTTTTAAAGCATCTCTCTCTAGAATATTATTGTATGTTCTCTCTCTAAAAAGATATTTATTTAAGCATCAGAGAGTCCTCACTTCCATAAAAAATGACCTTTTATAAGTACTAGCCACAAACCACCTTAACCTACCAAGCATCAAATGGATAAGATTGTTAGGACTAATTGATTAACCAATTATCCAACCCGGGATCCCTGTTTCTAGGTTGCTTGAATTTTTAGGACTTAATAACTTGTATCACTTCTTTGTTTTTATTTTATTAATACAACTTAACCCGTGTTATGGGTTAAGGATTCATCTAGATCAACCAAGTGCTATTTTAAGATTATCTTTTTTAAAGATAAAATGATACTATTTTTTTTTAAGGGTTAAATTTAGTTTTGATTGGGTTTGATTAAGTCATATATTGACTCAACATGTTTCATGTCTACGGGTCACTAAATTGACTTACCAATCCAAGTTAATCCAAGTTTAATAACATTGGAAAGGACAATGATAAACTAGGTTGATCCAAATTTAATAACACGAAAATAACAATAAGGAACTAGAGTTAATCCAAGTTTAATAACATTGGAAAGGACAATGATAAACTAGGTTGATCCAAATTTAATAACACGAAAATAACAATAAGGAACTAGAGAGCTTTTATTCCAAAAGCTAAATAACATTAAAGCAGCTTTTTAGCCTAAAAGAATATGCAGTAATGGTGCAGCTATTACTAACAACTATATAGACATGTTACACCATTTCTTAACACACTGTTTTCAAATCTTTGCATAGACAAAAAAATCAATTAAATTATAGAATATGTTATATCAGATTCGTGGTATAAATTTCTATACAAAATATCTTTTAATAAATGATAAGGTAGTTGTTTTAAGTCTATATTTTTTAGACTTAAAAAAGTTTGGAATAATATGGATTTAATAATATATCAAATTCAAAATACTTGGGTTTTGTAATCAGTGGAATCCAATATAAATTAGGGCTCCGTTTGTTTGCAGGAAAGTTGTTTCTTTTTGGAAAGTGAATTCCGGAGAAAGTGAATTTCTGGAAAGTGAATTCCGGGAAAGTATTTTCCGATGTTTGGTAGTGTTATGGAAAATGAACTGGAAAATACTTTCCAGTGTTTGGTCATGTTATAGAAAATAAACTGAAAAATAATTTATTAATGAATTAATTTTTTTTTCAAGTTTATCTAATATATATAAAATATTTAATATAAATATTTAATCACTAAAAAAATAAAATCTAAAAAGTATAATGATGAATTTTTTTTATTATATGCTATATTCATACATAGCTTATTTTATAAAATATAACTATATATGTCATATCATATTATATAGAAATAAGCATGTGAAATATTTTTTAAGTAAAACCTATTAATATATTTTTTTCAATTTTAAAAGCTTAAAATAAGTTTTTTTTTTCATATGAAGAAAGCCAAATTAGTTTATGGTAAGAGTTATATATTTGGGTTTTTTTTTTGGTATGAAGTATTTTTTAAAAGATAAATACATAGAAAAATATTTTGATGGGTTTTTTGGATAAATACTAATCAACCCAATCATCAGTTACAAATTAGGGAGATTTTATTGTTAATCTCTATTTTTAGAGGAATAATATCTACTTAGAGTTGTATTATATTATATTTCATTACGCTATTAAACACATAATTTATAACTAAAATTACAAATATAGTATAATTAGTTCTCATGATCTGTGCCGCGTTCTACTACAACCACATGAACAAACTACAGCAGCCTATACCTTTGCTTTATAAAAAAAAAAACCCCACCATTTTCTCTGTTCTCTCTCGCCTATCTCTAACTCTCTCCCATAACTAATTAAAGACATCATCTCATTCGGTTTCATTCCCCTGTCATTCCCATCATCATTCGGTTTCTCCTCTCATTCGGTTTCATTCCACTCTCATTCCCATCTCCTTCCCATCTCATTCGGTTTCTCATTCCCCTCTCAATCGGTTTCTCTCATTCGATTTCTCAAATTCTCCTCTCATTCCCCTCTCATTCCCCTCATTCAGTTTCTGAAATTACCCTCATTCCCCTCATTCCCCTGGGTTTTCTCGCCTATCATTGATTGTTCTCTCTCGGTTCTCTCTCTTCCCCTGCTCTCTCTCGGTTCTCTCTAACCATTCCCCTGTTATCTGAAGAAGCAGGACATCATCACAGATTCAAGGGGTAGGACACCATCACCATTCCCCTGTTCTCTCTCTCTCGGTTCTCTCTCGCCTATCACTGAGCTGCTCCTCATCCCCAGTTCTCATCCCTCTCTCACTCGACAGTTTCCCCTCCTGTTTGCGTCACTCTCTTTGTGCTAGATCCGGTGACGGGGAAACAGGGTAGGGGTTGGTTGGGTCTTGTTTGGGGATTTTTATTTCTCTCAAGAAGCTGCCGAATGTGCAAGAAAAAATGTGTTTTTTATGACTTGATTGTGATGAAATTAGTTGGGTTTTTCTGTGAGCATTTTTTACTGTGACGAGGAGATGAAGAAGAAAACTGGGTATGGGAAAAAAATTGACAGGCAGAAGATAAATTAAATAGAGAAATACAGGCAGAAGATAAATTAAACAGAGAAAATATATAGTGTTTTTCGGAACAGACAAACAAGATCAAGGATTTTTAGCTATAATTCTTGCAGATCTAAAAAATACGAAGAAGATAAAAACATAAAGGAAATAATATAGAAAAATAATAGAGAAATTTGAGGGAAAAAATACATGAAATGAAGAGTGTGATTCTCAAATCTTCTTGCTTTTCAATTGTTTTTGGACAGAGATGCAGAGAGGGGTTTAGATGTGTTTTATCAGTAAAGATAGGAAAGTGTTTCCCTTTTGACAAGGAAAGGAAAACACTTTCCTGCGGGTAAAATAAGTTTTTTTTTGTTGACTGGAATTAATTTTCCTTTGACCAAGTTTTCAGATGGTTGCCAAACATTGAAAAATGAGAAAAATGAATTCCTGGAATTTGGTTTCCTTGAAATAAACAAGGCATAGGTCTGGTTGCATACCAGATCTAATGTACTTGGGTTCAATTCATTGTTGAACCCCAAAGCAATATGGGTCTGATGAAATGTTAGGCCCACTACTTTTAGGTTCTATAATTAACTGAATCCAACATGACATAGGTCTAGCATTATACTAGACTTAAAACACTTGGGTTCGACAATCAATCGAACTCGATATAACTTGAGTTTGGTGATATGTCAAACTCGATAAACTTGGATTCAGCCGTAAGCTGAACTAAAAGAAACATGGGCCTGAAAAGATATCATACCTAACTTATTTGAGTTCAACCATCCACCGAACCTAATAAAACTTAGGTCTGACGGGATGCCAAACCCAATAAATTTGGGTTCAATAATCTGCTGAACTCAGGGAAACATAAGCCTAGCGAGACACTAGACTCAACATGCTAGGGTTCATCCAACCGTTAAACCCAATAAAAATTGGGCCTAACGAGATGCCAGAACTAATAAACTTAGGTTTAGCTGTCAGTTAAACCTAAGGAAACATGGGCTAGGCAAGATGTCAAATCCAAAATATTTAGGTTCAACAATCAGGCGAACTAAAGGCAATATGTCATATCCCAGACAATCATCTAAACTAAAAGTCTTATGAGTTGAATAAACTGTCATGTTATTTTTTCTAGATTTAGTTACATCTCAAGTCTTGAGTATCTAGGACTAAGGAATCCTACCTCTAGAACAATTACATGAATTATTCATATAAAAGGTAATGATCTCCCTACACTTATAGATATATAAAAGGTCTCTTAAGAGGCCTACCACACTTACCATCTCAATAATGAAATGTAAGATATATTTGTTCTTTATTAATGCCACCTAAAGCAAATAGCTTTTCAGTTCTTTGCTTCCCTAAAAATAACAAGGTTCGGGGGATATAAATACCTAATGAACCATTTAGGTAAAGGTTCAGAACCTTTTCTATTTCTCAATAGCTTGCATATATTCCAGCACATTAATCATCCTAAAATACAAAAACAAACGTCACTTGTTTTTGTAATTTAAGACTCTTTTAGTTATTTATTGTTTTTTAAATAAAATTATTGATTTTATTATCAGAGGATCTTAAAATCCCCTTATTGGAACTACTTTTAATAGTGCTTACGTTTTTACCATTAATTTAGTGCTTCCTGAACCAAGAAAAAGAAAATTGTTTACATGGATATCTTGATTAAGCATTATCCATAAAACAAATAACATGTGACATAAACATTTTGAGTTTTGTGACATTATTAATAAGGATAATAATTTGAACATACATACCGATTTCTATTTTTTAAAAAAACAAATTTTTATCTAATTCAATAAAAAAAATGGGAGTAGTTCTTTCTATCCTTGACATCTAAGTAACTAATAATAATATTATTATTATTATTACCTTTTTATTTCTAACAAAAATATTACTATTAAACTATTAATTGGTATTATTGTTCAATATATCTTAAAAAAATATTATGAATATTATATAAAATAAATAAAAACTCGGTTTTTCTAGTCAGATTATAATTAAATTTTAGTCACAAGCTTGGAATTGCACAAGGGCATAAATTTTTGGTCCAACCATGTGGACCTCTGGTGCAGTAGTTGAAAATTAGTTGACAGCCAAACTCGTTCTATCTTGTGGTTGGTAAATATGAGAGTAATTTGATCATAACTTAGAATAGTTTTGAAAAGGGTTTTTTATGATGATTGAATAGGCTCAGATTGTAAAAGGCAAGTGTTGGTTGAATTCAAGGTAAAAAGGTGGAGGAACTATGAATCTCAAAGGCTAACTTTAATAGCTTTAGCTTGCTTGTGAGAAAATATCCAAGGTTTTATACCTTTGCAATGAGTTCTGCTCTGCCCTAAACTATATGCGGTCCTCACTAAATTTTGTGAGTTTTAGCCACATTAATGCAAAAAACCATGCTAGAATATGCAAACACAGTTCTTAATCAAATTTCTTACTGCAAATGAGAAACAGAAAAGCAAAAAAAATGGAGTTGCATTTGAATTTTAGAGGTGATAATTTTAGGCTTTTAGCATGCATGAGTGGTGATGCTTGCTGTGGAAAGAAATCATTTCCTAGTAAAGGCCTTTTGTTTTATGATATTTGTAATGACATAGTCAGACAATCTAAGTTCTATTAGTACTTAAGGAAGGATATTCACTTCAGGAGCAAAAAAGAAAATTTCCCACTACAGGTTTTCTTCTTGTTTGACAAATAGAAACCTCACTTACCTGGTACAAGTTATTTGCCATAATAAGCAAAAAAAACAGCAACAACCAGGTAATTGACTGATGCCAAGACTCTAATAAGTTTACAGGGCATACAAAACACAAGTGCTTAAAGCTAGGAATTCTGATAAGAAGAACTGATTTTGTGTTTTCAATCAGAAATCCTTAGGAATTCAAAATCTTGTTGTTTGAAGTCTTGTCTTGTGAGATTTGAGATTCAGACAATGAACTGTGAGGGGATAAATCAGTGGAGAGAGTTTCTTAAGGGTGCAACAGGAAGTATATTTCAGGTTATCAACAATGCCATCACAGTAGCAGCAAAAGATCACCCTGAAGAGTTCAAACTCAGAAGGGGCGAGTTGTTGAGACTGTCTACTAATCCTTTGCTTTCCCTGCGTTGTGGCCATGGCCACAATGAGCTAACCCGGCCTGAGAAGGCAAAACAGGAGAGCTTTATAGTTCTGATCGATCTGTTCTGATTTGACGCTGTCAGAGGCAGGACTGTTCGAATCACTGAGGAGGCTACAATTGATGGATCTTTCTGTTGAGATTCTGCCGGTTTGAATCTTGAGAAAAGTGTTTTCGGCCTATTTATCTTGCACGTTATTACAGAATATGTTTGAATCTTTGGCAGTGCAATCATTCATTGCATACAAATGAAGCATTTAAGTCATAGTTACGAAACATTTGCTATGCTGTACATGGTTTAATTCAACATGAGTATGTTGGCAGGTATTTCCATTCTCAATGCTCTTCTAAAGTGCTTCAAAAAGGCAATACTGTCGGTTTCCTTTAATTGCACTGATGAAAAAGTCTAAATTTATTGCTCCACATGCTGTTTCCATGGGGAAGGATCTATGCAGCACCTTGGATTTTCTTGATCACAACTTTATTCATGTATAAAAGACACAAGGGAACTAAATTTATCAATAATCGTACTTAGAGAGACTTTGAATGCTGAACTAGATCCGACTGATGTTCTTAGTATTGCTTGAATTAGTGCCAGAAAAAAAATTAGATTGCTGGTCGAAATGCTTGTTTTCGTCGTGGAAGTCAAGAATGTGACTGTGCTTCGCATCACAATGTGTGTTTTCAACTCATTTATAAATCATTTGCATGTAATAATAGCTTCAATTTCTTTCTGTAATGGCTCTGCTAGTATATAGATCATGCACTCTGCAGATAATATAATACAAGTTGTTGTAAACTCACCTTGAATTTATTTTCTTTGGAACTAGAGTTTGTGCATTTCTCATACATTTGTATCCTTTCAGCTTACAGAAATAGGGATCATTGTTAGCGCTCTTCGGAAGCACAAGTCGAAGCAGATTAGTCAGTTTGCTGAGAGACTAATCCGGTATGTATTTGCTGTATCAGGCTAGTCAATGTTCATAGTAAGTACTTATGTTTACCTTATCAGTGTTAAAATAATTGAGATCAAATACAAAAAGGAGGCTATAATTCTGAATAATCTATATATTATAAATGCATAGTCTTAACCTAAATACAAATAAAGTATATATAGGTTAAACTGAAAGTACTATTCTACCCTTAATAAATAAGACTACATAAATATTATTTAACATCTCCCCTCAAACTCACGATGCAGCAACTATAAGCATCGAGAGTTTGCCAACCAGAAAACGAAAACGAGAGATGGAATGTGTCTTGGTAAAGAAATCTGCAATCTGCAAGGAAGAAGGAACAAAAGGCAAAGCAATGGTGCCATGTTTGAGATGATGACGAGTAAGATGACAATCGATCTCAATGTGCTTAGTGCGCTCATGAAAAACCGAGTTATGAGCAATTTGAATAGAACTCTGGTTGTCACAATACATAAGAGTAGGATGAGAAAAGAAAATTCTCATATTAGCAAGTAACCAACGTAACCAAACAATCTCTTTGGTAGTAGATGCCATGGCACGATATTCTGCTTCGGTGGATGATTGTGAAACAATAAATTGTTTCTTGCTCTTCCAAGAAATAAGAGAATCACCTAAAAAGATACAGAACCCGGTAACAGACTTGCGATTTGTAAGATCACTATCATGATCAGCATCAGAGTATGCACGCAACTCCAAGGAAGAGGTGGATGAAAGTAAAAGACTCTGAAAAACTGTACCCCGAAGATATTGCAAAATACGAAGAACAGCTGCCCAATGAACAGTAGTAGGAGAAGCAATAAACTGACTAACAACATGAACAACATATGCAATATCTGGAGAGTAATGATGAGATATACCAAACTCCCAACAATAGTGCGGTATAAAGTAGGATCTATCAAAGGTAAACCATCAGAAGAAGAGTATCTTACGTTAACCTCAATAGGAGTATCTACAGTCTTGTTATCAGTAAGTCTAGCCCGCTCAAGAATATCTGCAACATATTTTGACTGAGAAAGAAGGTAACCTCTAGGTGAATATGCTACCTCAATACCTAGTAAATATCGAAGATAACCCAAATCCTTCATTTCAAATCATCTAGCCAACTCTGTCTTCAAAACTGAAATACCGTCAATATCATCACCAGTAATAATCATGTCATCAACATATAAAGACAAAATGATACGACCTGTATCAGTGCACTTAATAAAAAGAG
>Ga0325414_1003557_pt1 | contig 16218 bp, 8 predicted proteins | sample PopdelMetagenome_8_FD_206183 | JGI IMG/M metagenome (GOLD analysis project Ga0325414, IMG submission 206183) | Populus deltoides microbial communities from Bellville, Georgia, United States - Leaf-PdKOR-R3 | ecosystem: Host-associated > Plants > Phyllosphere > Phylloplane/Leaf | place: USA...
GCCCCCCCCCCCCCCCCCCCCCCCCCCCCCCCCCCCCCCCCCCCCCCCCCCCCCCCCCCCCCCCCCCCCCCCGGAATCATAAATCGCATGGTTCTAAAGATATATTAAGTATTATAAGGGGATTCTTGCTAGAAATAATTAATGAAGTAATAACTTAAATATTTAGATAAGAGTTAACTAACCAAAGGGCTTCAAGATAATCAAAGCGCTGAATGTCTACAATAAATTCAAGTTATAATTAGTTTAATCCATAAAATTATGGGCAGACAATAAATTAATCTTCAACTGATAACTCGTATCTCAATTTGAATTTAGTTTTTGTTTCTGTATTGAATTTTTAAGTTTCTAAGGATTCAAAAAAAAAAAAAAATTATGTGTCTTGTGAAAGTTACAATATATTAATTTATACTTGTTTTGGGTTTTAATGAAACTATATTTTTTATTAAAAAAATTCAAGAACTCTTATTAATTAAACCCCCCATCCGTATGTTCATTACTACAACTAAAACAGTACTTAGATAACTTGATGGAGCTTCACTGGTTTTTTTTTTAAAAAAAACTTTTGAACTTTTTTTCTTCTTTCAATTAGATCATTTTACAATACAATGGGATAAAATTAAGCTTGAGATTATGATTAAAATAAAAAAAATTAAAAAATACAAGACTAAAATCTAAAACAAGTAGAAAATATATGGCTAACTCAAAATTCATGATAATTTTCATTTTGATACACCAATTCATTATGTTTATTTTTTTCCAGGATCAATATTAGAAAACCCTACAGAATCATTTTTAGAGGATCAAGATTAAAACTTATCACAATCTTTTTCAAGTTTCAAGATTAAACCTATCACTTAATGACTCTCAACCAAAAATTATCCAAGTAGTTCAACTGCCACTTACACTGTCATTATAATTATAACTCTCATAAGAGTTATCTCACTTCACAAGATAAGATTACAAAGAATTAAGTTCAAGTATTTATAGAATTATAATCTAACTCAAAAATATGAAAGACAAATTTGATGAAATTTAGGGATTAAATCTTTAAGAGAATAAAATGAGGAATAAAAACTTTAGAAGAATTAAAGCATCAAGAGTAATATAGTAAAAGAGTAAGAGCATAAAAATGTTGAGAGAATTTTCTCATAAGATCAAGAGGGTATTTATAGGAGAAAACTCATTTTGGTCGTTACTCACAAAGAAGAAGAAAAGGGTAAAGAATTTTTGCTCATCCAAGTGTCAAGTGTTCTTCTAAATATTAGAAACAACTATATCTATAATTTTGAGAGAAAAATAGTTGTTGTAAAGATAACTTGAGTATTGAGCACACTTCTTCTAAAATTACAAGTTTGTTAATTTAGATAAAAATAGATAAAAGTGTAATAACACATGTGATGAGTTTTTTTAGCGAAGAATTGATAAAAATCCTTACTCTTCATTTTAAAATAAATTGAATGATAATACTAAAATATATGATAAAATGATTTTTCATCATATATTTATCACTATACAAGTTTTGGCAATTGAAATTCTGTGGAAGATGAATTTTGACAATAATAATATTTTGGATAAAATTTATTTTATTATGCTAGGTTAAATTCTATAAAAACTTGATTACATTAAAAAGAGTTTAGGCATCTTTAAATTCATTTTGTCTTTGTATTTAATGAACCATGCATATATTAAACCACATTTTCAAAGACATCATGCATCGATCACGAGTCATAAGCATGTAATAACAAATCATAATCTTCTCTCTTTTTTGCACATCATCATAATATTACAATTTTCTCCTCATTTGTCATATCAAAAAGGGAGGAAAATAAGGACCATAATAAATCATAACCAAAAGCAAATAGATCCATAAATAAAGTTTACAAATAGCCAAATGACAATCTACACATATTACATATTACATAACCAAGTATTAAAAGCATAAGTTCAAAATAGAATGAAGGTAAGTTAGAGCATGAATGAGATGATTGCACAAAGGGATGAAAACGTGCTTAATAGTCGGAAGGATCACTTTATGTGGTAGGAGAGGATGCTTTCTTTTCATTTTCCTCCTTGTCATTGTCACTTTCCTGAAGAACTTTGTCAATGTTAGGATTGAATTCAAACCAGGAATTCCTTATAGCTAACCATACCTTGATATTTCTTAATGTCCACCTATACCGTGCTTGATTTATATTCCGAGGAAAAAGGTCATCTCTCTTATCATGTTCATCTCAAATTCTTTAAGCATAAGTTTTTAAATTCCTTAGACAAAGATTTGTAAGTAGCACCAAATAGAATATCATCAACATAAATTTGCACAAAGATGAAATCATGTTCTTTGTATTTTATAAATAATTTTGAATAAATTTTTCCCTTGTTAAAAATTTTTGAAAAAAATTCTTAATCTCTCATTCCAAGCTCTTATAGCTTGCTTAAAACCATACAAATCCTTTACAAGTTTAAAAACATGATTTGAAAAATTAAGGCTTTCAAAATCAGGAGGTTGCTTAACATAAACTTCTTCTTGAATGTATCCATTTAAAAATACAACTTTTATATCCATTTGAAAAGGTTTGAAAATCTTAAAACAAGTAAATGCAAGCAACATACAAATTATTTCCATTTTAGCTAATGGGCATAAGTCTCATCATAGTCCATGTCTTTTTCAGGGTTGTAGCCTTTGCTAACCAAATGAGCTTCATTTCAGATAACTTCTCCAAGTTTATTATGAAAGACCTATTTGGTTTCAATAATGGACTAAACTTTGAGCCCATGGATTAAATGCCATTTTTTATTTCTTTTAAATTGATTAAGATTCTTGTATTAAGAGTATCCAATACTCATCACTCAAGATTTTATCATTATTCTTAGGTTTAAGTTTAAAAATAAAAACACTATTACCAACTTGATTAATCATAGAGGTTCTTGGTCTTACTTCACTCATTAGATCACTAATTATAGCATTTTAAAAAAGTTTTTTTTGGTCATTAAATAACTTTGGGAAGCTTTCCCTTGCCCATGTTGATTATGTTGAGTCATAACTATAAAATCTTTTTTTTGATCAACCTTAACTTTTTTAACCTATTAAAGATAACATCTACACCAACATCTTTAGAATTTTTAGTATTAAAAGGGTTAGACACATCATGTTGTAACCCAATTTATGACCTCTTTGTTTTTCTAAATATTTTCAACATACAAAAAATTAAAAATATATTCTTGATGTATTTGCGTTATTTGCAGCATTTTCAGCGTCGTCTAAAAAAAATTCAAATTTCAAATTTCTTTTGAACGCGTTCAGCATTTAACACATCGTTTTAAAAATTGTTGATTTTTCTCATTGAGACGACGTTGATGTTACCTCTTTAAAAGAAAAAAAATACAAAAAAAAATAAGAAAAATAAAAATATATGGATAAAGGGACTAAAGAAAATGAGGAACCAAAGGAAATTTAGATTGCTTGGGAACCAAGCAATTGAGAGGAAAAAAGATAAAAAAAAAAAACCTATAAATAGGTGGTTATATATACAAAAAAAGGGGTACAAAAAAATAAAATAACAAAAAAAAAACCCTAGCAGCCATCTACCTCCCCTCCACACACATATAAAAACCTTTCTCTCATTATACCTAAACCATGTCATCAGCCAACATTAACCAACACCCTAACCCTATATTGACAAAGGGAGTCATTAGCTATACAAAAAAAAGGCTATCATCTTCAACCCTTGATCTTCCCTAACAAAACCACAATACCAACCTCCACGCCAACAACTCATCAACTAGTAACAATTTCCAACCACACATGAATCGGCCCTCCCCTTCGTCATTCTCAACTCTGAACCACCACTAGAACAAAGATCAAAAGTAGCCACCACCCGTGACTATCTCCTCTTCTTCTCTAACATTTTCCCTAGTATACACTATTCACTCTATTGTCCAGTCAATCAACCCATATAAACCCATTTTCCTCTCCCTTTTAGCATAGCTCTTTTTATTTTTTAAAGTGAATGTTTTTTTCTTTTAATAACTTTGTTTTGTTATGGAGTTCTAGAAGTTAAAAATTCATGCTTAAAACCATTTTCTTCATAAAAAATTTCAAATGCATGATTTTCAAATTCTCCATCATGATCACTTCTAATTCTGAAAATCAAACAACCTTTTTCATTTTGAATTCTTTTGTAAAAATTTTAAAAAGCTTGAAGTGTCTCATTTTTTTTATACAAGAAATAAAACCTATGTAATTCTAGTATAATCATTTATTATGACAAATGCGATTCTTTTACCACAAAGACTTGAAATACACATACGACCAAATAGGTCCATACAAAGAAGTTATAGTACTCAATTATAAAGACTTGATTCTTGGCTTTGAATGGGATTTTGACTTGCTTTTCATATTGGCAAGCATCACAAATCACATTCTTTTTCTACTAAAGTTGTGGAAGTCCTCTTACAAGCTTTTTCTTAGATGGCTTTTAAATTAATTCTATTTTAGCATGTGCAAGTCTTCTATGTCAAATATAAGGTGAGCCCACCAAAACACTTACCATTATAATTATTATCATGTAAATGAATCACATAAGTGTTTCTAAGTTTTTTACTTATGAAAATTATTTTTTTATCAATAATTAGTATTACCACGCAATGTAACAACTAAAAAATAACTCTATTACCCCAATACATAAATGACTAATGCTAAGAAAGTTATATTTGAAATAATCAAAAGGTAAAACATGTTCAATATTACCAATACCTTTTACCTTTTTTGTGGCATCATCTCTGAATATCACATGTCCGACATTCCTTTCTTTGGAAGAGGTGAATTTGGATTTATCACCCATCATATATCTTGAACATCTGTTATCCAAATACTAATTGTCTTTATTTTTCTACAAGAAAAGATCTTAACATGTTGGTTTTGGTACTCATAATCTCATAGGTTCACTATGGTTAGTAAATGTGTCTTTTGGCACCCAAATATATTTTGTTTTAGTTTAGATAATCATGAGCATGCAATGTATTTCATGTAAACCATTTTATCCATACGAATTACATATGCTTAAAGATATTGATGCTTTAACAAAGTTTGAGTAAAGTTTTTCATTTTTCATTGGTTTATACCCCAAACCTTTTTTTTCTTAAACATGCATCTTTGATTACCTAAAAGTCTATCTAGGTTTTCCTTTCCTTTTATAAATTTAGTTAAAGTTGAATTTAAATCAATAACTTGAGTTTTTGAAATCTTATTTTCTTTAACTAAATTTTCATTCCATGGATTAGATTTATTTTTCAAAGAAAGGAAATCAATGGCCTTTTAAAACCAATGTTCATTGTTAACAATGCATCCTTTTTTTTTTGCAAAACATCAAAGTCTTTTGAAATACTATCAACTTTACTTTGAAGTATTCTTATGCACCCTTTTATATTTATTAAAAAAAATTATCAAATGCATCTTATAATTCATCAAAAGTAATTAAGATTCAAGTTTATTTACCTCATCAATATCAAGTTACTATTTACCTTTAAATAAATCTCTTATTTGTTAATGTTAATATTAGCCATCGAAGATAGATTGACTAATTTCTCCAATTTCAAATCATCATTATCACTTGAAGAGGTTGCCATACCATTCTTGTCATCCCAAGTAGATGCCTTTAATCTATTTTTCTTATATTTGAACTCTGATCCCTTTTTTTTTTTTACATTTGAGCAATCATACTTCACATGATCTAGTTTCTTATATTTATAGCATATGATGGCATCCATATTGCTTCATTCTTCCTTGTCAACTTTTTTCTTCTAAAATTTCTTTGATTTCCACCAAACTTATCATACCTAAAGAATTTAGTGAAATGTCCAATTAACATGACTATCTCATCATCTTCTTCTTCACCATTATATTTTTTCACCTTATTATCATTCATAAATTTTAGAGTTAAAATATCTCTTCTTGATACTACTATCTTCCACTCTAGCCGCATGGGCCGAGATGCAAACACGACAAGACCCTAGATTTTATTAGACAATAAAACAATGCAACCTACCTTAGGTAGGGTGTATTTGGGGTTTTAATACCTTTCCTTTACACAATCAGTCCTCGTACCCGATCTCTGAGACCAGTTAGGGTTCCTAGTGACCAAAATATTAGTTGGCGACTCCCATTCCTTTTTCACTAATAAAAGACAAGAATTCCTTGTCTTCCCATATTTTCCACATTAAACATAACTAAATAACATTTTTTCGGGTGGATGTTTTCGCCGTGACGCCGCACACGTGCGACACTACTTATAAAAGAACTTGAAAACCCTAAAAATAATGAAATATTAATTTATCCCTTAAATAATATCACATATATTATTTTGAGATAATTTTAGAAATTATTTAATTAAGTCCATACTTATATTTTTTTTCTATATCAAGAAATGTAATCCACTGTATTAATTATATTTTAGTCCATAATTTCTAAAACTTATTTACAATCAAGTCAAACTTGATTAATCATTCTATTTTAATTTATGACCAATGGTTCTTATGTATGTGACCCAATAAGTTTTAAAATAAGTTGGATCAAATATAAATTATAATCCAAAATAAATTAAATTAAATAATTTAATTTATTATCAATTCAACTATTGATGTACTTATATTTGAAAATCAAGTATGATGTCTAGCAACTTGTCATGAGTACCCAAATATTAGAAAAGTCATAAGTGGTTTAACTTAACTCTTTAGTGACTAATTTCTTAATGTAATTAATATTCCTTCATCAAGAATATTCTGATTTAGACATTATAGTATGAAATATGTTTACTTTGTTAAATTATTTTTTGTTCTCAACACTATAGTCATTGATTCTTTAAATAATATTTGAAACTCTTTTCAAATCTTATTCCACTCTGGCCAAAGATTTCACAATCAATATTATTTGAAAATAGATAAAACATTTTCTTGAATTCACCTAAAATGATGAATTCTCTTGATTACTCAAACACTTTTGTATAGTTTATGTTATACCCAATATTTGCTCATTTGTTACTCTTAATTAGAAAAACATGTAGTTAGGATCAAAACATAACACTTCATATATAAGATAACTTAGTGATCTCAAGTTTAAAGATCATTTACACAACTGTCACATGAGCTTTTTCATAGACATAAGTGATCTATCCATATGGAATTTTCATGTGGGTCAGTTCAGTGTACATGTCATCTGACAAAACACCTATATATTAGTTCCAAGTATCTCTCATACCTCGACTTATAAGAGTAGTTATTTCCTATCATAAATAAAAAAACATAATATGCACAAGTCTTAACAACTCTAATTAATGTCTAGTGTTAATAGAGCATGAACAAGAACATTTAGGAACAATGCTTTGATGCAATAAAAATCTCATAATTATAACAAGTTTATAATTTTCTTTGCAAGACATTTTTATCCTATAAACTTTATATTTACTCTAGATTCATCAATCAAATATAAATGAATAGTAAAGATAAAAAAGCCTTCATTAATAATAAATATTTTTTACATGAATAAAATAAGTGTTATGTTTAACCAATTGATTGACTACATGAGATATTCACTAACAATCTCTCACTTAAATTAAAGTCAATCACTCATGTATCGAATACCATATCTCTCTATATGGTGATCATGTTTCTGCTGGGATAACGCCTTTGTGAGAGGATCTACAAGTGTTGGGATAGTGCCATAGTGAGAGGATCTAGAAGATGCTCTTTAGTGGGTACTCACTCTATCTTTATTTCTTTTCTTTCTATAATTTCTTTAATCAAATGAAATGATCTAAGTACGTGCTTAGATATTTGATGAGATCTTGGTTCCTTTGCTTGTGCAATGACTCTATTGTTATCATAATACAGGGCTACTAGATCAACAATTTTAGGAGCCACACCTAATATAGTGATGAATTTCTTGATCCAACTAGCCTTTTTTACCGTGTCAAATGCATAGATGTATTCAGCTTCAATTATAAAATCTGATGTGGTCTCTTGTTTGTAACTTTTTCAACTCACAGCATCGTCATTTAGAGTAAAAACATATATTGACTGAGATTTACTATAATTAATATCTAATTGAAAACTAGAATCAAAATAATCATGACCTTTTATTTCATGTGCTCCATAGACCATAAAGACATTTTTAGTTCCTTTTAAGTACTTAAGAATATTTTTAATTATCATTTAGTGACTCTCACTTAGATTAGATTGATATCTATTCATTATGCTCAAAGCATAAGATACCTCTGATCTTTATATAACATCACATACATAATGGATCTCAAAATCAAAGCATAGAAAATCCTTTCCATCCGATATTTCATAATTTGTGCTTTATGACACATATCTTTGGAGAGACGTATTCTTTATGAAATAAGTAAGTATCAATTCTTGAATTTTTCCATGCCAAACTATTTTAGCATTTTGTCTATATATGTGGATTGGGACAATCCAAGCAACTTTCTAGATCTATCTTTGTAGAATTGTTTTTCCAATATATAGGTTGCTTCTCACATATCCTTTATAGAGAAATTCTTGAACAACTAGATCTTTACTAAATAGAGTAAAGGAACATTATTTCTTTTTAAAATATTGATTTGATGATTTATTGGATGACATTGTTTTTTAAAAATTAAGATAATAACATATTGGATCGACCCAAGTTATCCTGTAAAATATATGACCTGAGTCATGAAATTGTGATAACCATATAGAAAGGAAATCAAAATAAGTAATGAGGGTCAATTCTCAATCAACTCAATGTTGAAAGATAAAATTAGAAATGTTTTTTTTTTTATTAAACTACCCAAGTCACCCCTGATTAACCTTTCAAAGCTGCAACCCGAGTTGTGAGAATGAGATACCTCTATAGGAAGAAAATAAAAAAAATAATTATGAAGTTTAATTTTCAATTAACCCAATGTTGAAGGATGAAATAAAAAAATCAATTAAAAAAAGGACTAAGAAAAACAACCCAAGTCAACCAGGGCTAATTTGTTAAACTGATGACCTAGGTCATGAGATAAGAAAAATTATATAAAAAACAAATAAAAAAATTATGAAGCTCAATTTCCAACAGATCTAATGTTGAAGGTTAAAATCGAGAGGAAAAAAAACTAAATCTATGAGACCAATATAACTTTACAAAAAGCAAATTATGAAGCTCAATTTCTAAACAACCTAAGAAAAAAAAAAGACTGAGTTGTTGGAGGGATTGAAAAAAAAATAATTAAAAAGGACTAAAAAATAAATCAAGTCAACCTAGATTAACTTGTCAAACCCATGACATGGGTCATAAGATTGAGATGACCCCATATAAAGCAAATTAAAAAAAATTACAAAGCTCAATTAGAAAATATTCAATTAAAAAAGGATCCAAAAAATGACCATAATTAACCCTTGTCAAATTGCTCATCCCGCAACCCAAATCATGAGATCGAGATAACCTCAAAGAAAAAAAAATTAAAAAAATTATGAAGCTCAATTTTTAATCAACCCAATATTGAAGGATGAAATAAAAAAAATAATCAATTAGAAAAAGTGGTTTAGAAAATGATTATAGTCAACCCGGGTTAACTTGTTAAATCCTCAACTTGGATAATAAGATCGGAATAAATTCATATAAATGAAATGGAAAAAACAATAATGAAGTCTCATTTCCAACAGATCTAATCTTGAAGGATAAATCGATAAAAAAAATCAAATTCATGAGACTGATATATAACTCAATAAAAAAATATAAAATATAATTCTCAAAATAACTCAATATTGAAGGATATAAAAGAAAGATTATTTAAGGGTAAAATTAAAAAAAATACAAATCACAAGACTATTAACAATATTTTATAGATGTTGCTACAATGATTTATTGTTTTTGTTAAATAAAGGCACAGTAAAATAACTTAGCTATAAATTAGAATACCTCATAATAAACAAACGAGATAATCATGTTTAAGTCTTGATTAATGGGTTGCCGAGGCATATATGTAGCGCCATGGGTGGGTGGGTGGGTGGGTGGGTGGAGGTGTAAAGAGAGCCTAGATATCACCTGAATAAAAAAGAAAGAAAGGTGGGATTGTGATTGGTACAAACAAGACAAGGACATGTTCCTACAATTAGTCTTTTGGCCTTGCTAGCGTGCCTTTGCTAAAGCTATTTCTAGTAATAGTAAAACACTTTTTCTACTTGGACTATGTGTGATTTTGGTTTCAGAAAGTATTATTGAAAAATTATGAATTTTTTTATTTTTTTTCTTTAAACTGATATTTTTTTTCTTTCGGGTATGTTTATGTGCTGATGTTAAAAATAATTTTTAAAAAATAAAAAAAATATTATTTTAATATATTTCTGAACGAAAAACACTTTAAAAAATAATCGCTGCCGGACTTTTCAAATACTTAAAGTTGATTTTGTTCCAAGATGGACAGGAATATAAACCATACAGTGTAACCCATCTAAACCACATTTTAACATGTAGACTCTACTCATGTCTTGACAGAAATAATGCTAATTGTCCTACTTACGACCTAAATATCCTTCTCTCTTTATAGCGCACACGATTCTGATACCGCCAAGCGAATCACCATGTACTGTCGAAGGTGACAAGGAACTTAACTAGCATCTCACATATTATTACAAAATTCAGGAATTTTTTTTTTCCTGATCAAAATCATATGCTTCTGTAGCTTTGTCACAATAAATATTTTATTGACTTTAATTAGGTCCAACACAAAATTATATTCTTACCGTTAGCCTTTTTTTTTTCTTTTAATACTCGAATTGTTTTGTGCAGTAAGATAAACCTTCTTACTTTACTGTGCTCCTTCCCAAAATATCAAAGAAATATCTCTATCAAATAGCTTAAACTATTAGATGAGGTTCTATGATATAATTTATATTATTCTCTAACATATCCTCTAAATTGAAAGTCTTTTAAGCTTGAAATTTGCACTTACTCATATTATCTTATGCTTGATTTTTATCAAATAAATGAGGGTAGTGAGATTTGAACTCATGACCACTTGATCATCAAGGCTCTAGTATCATGTCAAAGAACCATCTCAACCGAAAAGCTTAAGCTGTTAGATGAGGTCTCAAGATATAATTTATATTATTTTCTAATACAGCATATTTTAGATTTTGTAGAAATGTTTCTTAGGAAATAGAAAATTTTTGTGGAAGAGAATTTACTAATTGCTATTGTTTTGGAACAAGTGCTTGTCATTTTCTGAACAAGAAGAAACACTAATTTCTCTACTTTAGATTAACAAATCAGTATTTAATCTATTGTCATTTATATTTCAAACGCTGTCCGAAATTTGACTGAAAAATTATTAATTGGCAATATGTTTTTTTAATAAATAATTCTTAGACTGAAAACATAAAATGAAGATGAAAACTAGAAAATTATTTTCTGGATATCCAATTGACTTATCAAAGTAAGTTTTAGGGGGAACCCCAATTCAGTTCCTTGACTATATTGTGAATCTCTAAATATTCAAATTCCTTTCAATGATACTCGTGTTGCAGATTTTTCACATAAAAATCAAAATTCCTTCAAGAATTTTTTTCAGTTCGCTATGCTTTACACATAAAACTAGTTTATAGAACCACTGATTTACATTCTTGGAAGCATTACTAATGTGTTTTCTATTTATAATTTTTTTTATTATGAACTAAAAATTTAATGTAACCGAAGTATATTTTATTTTAATTATCAAGATGATGATATCTTCAATTAAATCAAGACCTAGACTATTTTAATAAACTCATGACTCAACCTAAGCTATCAAGCCAACAATGCAGCTTATCTTATCCAGACTCCGAGACCAGTTAACGTTTCTAGTCATTAAAATACTAGGTGACGATTGTATCTTTTTTTATTAATAAAAAACAAGAAACCCTTGTCCTTTTCACCTAAACCATGAAAATCTCAATCTAAAAGGATCATTGTCGCGAAGCCGCACACATACGACAAATACAATACAATTATCACTATAAAACAAGTAAAACACTTAAATATACATACAAACTACAAATTCAACAAACAAATTTTGAATACATTAACTTTAAACACAATTGAGAGTTACAACAAAAACGAATGAGTTTTCTTACATGATGGAGCTTGACAAGAAATGAAACAAAAAAAGAGAGCTCACTACAACACTTAACAGTTTTACCGACGGAATTTTTCCATCGGCGTAAGACACATATTCTGTCAGTAATTAATTTACCAACGAAATCACAGACGGAAATGCTTCGTTGGTGAATCTTTCATCGGTAATTTTTTGTCCGTCAGTAAATTCGTTGGTAATAAAAAAATATTATTACCGACGGATTTACTTATGGAATTGACGTGTAAAAAAAAATTACCACCTTCATTCTGTTGATATATCCCTCAATAGTAATATTTTTTATTACCAACAGATTTACCGAGGGATATACCGATGGAAATTCCATCGGAAAATATTTAAAAACATTTTAAAAAAATTAATTTTAGAAATTATAAAATAATTAAATTAACATAAATCAACACTCTATAATATATACTCAAAATGCTTGGAAAAAAGAATAAGAAAATTAACTCAAACAAATTTACAACAAATAAATAAAATGAAAAAATAAATTCAACTAAAAAAATTCATATGAAAAAAAATGAAGTTGCAATTGCTAAAAATTTAAAAATCCTATAAATAAATCAACTAAAAATTGATCTCATATGGAAAAAAAAATCTCACAACATTTATACAAATATTAAGAACAAAAACAATTAAAACTAAATAAAAAATAAATATAGTGAAAAAAATCATGAAAAAAGAAGAAGAAAAAATCTTACATTAATATAGTTGCAAGTGAAGCTAAGGAGAGAGAAAACATTTCGTAAAGCATATTAATTAAAAAAAAACTAAGAGGATAAAAGAAGAAAGAAGAGGAAGACATACTCGAGCATGAAGGAGAAAAGAAGGAGATGAGGAGAGAAAAGAAGAGAAAGAAATAGATATTGATGTTTTTTACATATAATGAAGAAGAAGAAAAAGAAGAAGAAGAAATGAGTCTGTCTCTTGTGAAATAAGGGGATTCAGACTTTTTATTGGGACGCGTTAGCGATGAATTTACCGATGGATAATTAAATATTAACATTTTTTAATTATTCTGTCGGTAATTCCATCGGTAATATTTAATTTAAATTTTCAATTTCGTAAAAAGTTTTCAGAAACCACCAACAATTACCGACGACTTTTCAATCCGTCGGTGATTCTGTTTGTAATATTTAAATGAAATTTTAAATTAATTGAATTTTTTCAGAAAACTGCCAAATAACACCGACAACTTTTCAATCTGTCGGTGATTTTGTCTGTAAAGAAGAACAATTAACAATGCAATTGGAAAGTGAACAGTTCTAGAGCTCTCTGGAAATTACCAACGAAAAATTCCGTCGGTGATTCCTTTTGTAATTAACATGATGAACAGTGTTCACAGTTTACCAACGAATTTATTCTGTTAGTAATTCCGTTGGTAAAAATGACACGTCATCATTTTTTTTGCTTTGTTTTAATTTTTTTTTTCCACTGTAATTCCCTCGGTATATACCAAGGGAATATTTGCGTCGGTAAAATCACTCAGAAATTTACTGACAGAAATATTCCTCGGTATTTTAGTTATTATTTATCGATTTTTTGGTAGTGGGTTATCTCAGGGTCGACAGGTTAGGTAGTTGAATTTAGAGGGGGCTGTAAAAAATTTAAAGAAATTAGGTCTAGGTTTTGAATTGAACTAAAAAAGAAGAAAGGGGGGGTTTAAAAAGATAGGACTGTTGATTTTTAATTCCTTTTAAAATTATCTATGAAAATTTCATCAGCAATATGAAATGTCAGAAATGTCAATGAAATTGCCAAAGAATTTTTTTTATTTCTTCAATATTTTCACCAGAAATTTCTAACAAAATTGTTTGTCACAATTTTTACTGATAAACAATGATGAAATATTTTTTATCAACAATTTTTTTTCTTTTTTCCAATTTTTTAGTAGTGGATGAATTCAAATGGAGAGGTTATTCTAAAACCCATAAATGAGTGGGATAATAAACAAAAGAAAAGGTATAGTCATAATGCTAAGGCTATGAATGCATTTTTTTATGCTCTTAATCTTGTTGGGTCTAATAAGGTTAAGAATTGTAAAACGACCTTGGAAGATTTTAGAAATTACCCATAAGGGAACATGTGAAGTAAAAGTTTCTAGATTGATGACCCTTACTATAAAATTTGAACTCTTTAAAATATAGCCAAATGAAAGTATTTGAGAAATGCATACTAGGTTCATCACTTTTATTAGTGAATTTTTTAGCCTAACGAAAAAGATCACAAATGAAGAAATGGTTGGTTGAATTTTGAAATCTTTTCCTAGAGCATGGAAACCTAAAGTCACAATTATAAAGGAAGCCATGAATCTTAAGACACATGACTTTGATGAGTTCATTGGATCATTAATAGCTCATCTGCTTCGGGTTGGTGTGTATCCCTATGTTTTTTTCGTTTACTCTCCTCTCTCTCTCTCTTTCTCCTTTTTCTTTCTTTTCCTGTCTGTTCTCCTCTATTCTCCCATCTCTTCTTTCTTCTCTTTAGTTTCTTAAGCTTTTCCTCCCTCTGTTTTCTCTTTCTTATGTTCCCCTCTCCCTTTGTTTTTTTTCTTTCTTCTCTCGTTGCTTTCTCTCCTCTCTTTTCTCCCCTCCCTGGTTCGGTTCCTCCTCTAGCTTTTATAGCTAGGGGACGCAGGTGTTTCTTGGTAACAGCCAGCATGCATCACGGTGGCGAGGGACGTCAGCCGCGAGACGTTCTCCCTAATTGAAGCGGCTTCACTGCTAATGCCTACATTGCCTTTACTGCAGAAACCGTTACAGATGAAGTAGATGATGAACAATTGAAACGACGCTGTTTTCTAATTCAAAATGAATATTTCTGATTTGGTCCTTGGCTATTTTTACAATTTTGTAATGAAGCCCCCAGATAAATTATAATTGGATCCCTTGATTTTAATGCCTTTTCCGGTTTGGTCCTTGGTTTCGGATTGTTTCAATCAAGTCCCTAATTGGCCATCAAACTTCAATAATTATGCAATTAAACCCCTGATTTGACTAAATCAACTCTTCAAAATTATAATTAGACCCCAGAACTTTAATTTCTTCCAATAAAAGCCTAAATTGAGTTAAAAATTAATTTTTCTTGCAATCAAACCCTTCATAAATTCAATTAAACCTTAGGTAAAAATTAATTAAGTCCATAAACATCTGATTTTGAACTTTTCTTCCTCAAATTGAATTTTTCTTATCAACAGGGCTCTCATCATTAAAAAATATACTGTTAAATTTCAATTCTTGTATTTTTAAATCTACTCAACCAATTTGTAGTCATTTTATGGGCATGTCAACATCCTTTTCTCGCTCATATTATTTTTTGAATTTCTTCCAAATATTTATATATATATATATATTTGGTATTTTTTATTTTTATGTGGGAACCCAAAAATGGGTAACAACAAGTAGAATGTTCTGCTTTTTATTTTCTGCACAGAAAAAAAAGTACATTAATTACATAAACACATAAAACACATAAAAAGAGTTAGCACTTAAAAGTATAGCAATCCTTCTCTCCTAAACTCATATTGTTTGACTGAACTCTTGGATGACTTGTGGTTTGCTGCAACCCTCTCTTGAAATAATTGTTCAAAACCGAAAAAATACATGATCTTCAAGTAATCTTTATATAAATCTTAAATAACTTTAAATCTTTATAATGAAATCCTTAAAATTTTAAAAAAAATTAAATTTAATATTTTTGCTTCATACAAAAAAAATTATTAAAATTTTTTTAAAAAATTAAATTTAATATTTTTACTTCGTACAAAAAAAAAATCAACCACAACACCTGCAAATGATCTAGTGACATCCTATTCCTAGCAAGCACATGCCAAGCCTAGCTAGGTACTTTATTTTTTCTTTATAGGACCATGCCTAGGTACTTCGGATATATTGAAATTGACATCATATATAATCTAAACCTAAAGTTGCTTATATAGAAAAAAAAAAAAAAAAAAAAAAAGCAAAAGACGAAGTTATCCGCAGAACGAACAAGCAATGTTAGGCCACTTATAAATTGACACAGAATCCAGCTTTAATCATTCAAATCAATACAAGTTGTCAAC
>Ga0325414_1003558_pt1 | contig 16218 bp, 12 predicted proteins | sample PopdelMetagenome_8_FD_206183 | JGI IMG/M metagenome (GOLD analysis project Ga0325414, IMG submission 206183) | Populus deltoides microbial communities from Bellville, Georgia, United States - Leaf-PdKOR-R3 | ecosystem: Host-associated > Plants > Phyllosphere > Phylloplane/Leaf | place: USA...
ATCATGTGATATCTCATTTAAGTTTATCTTATTCCTAGAGAGAAAAGATAAGAAAAACATTTAGATACCAAAAAAGTCAAAGAATACCAGAAGAAATCTAATTACATTAGCTACTTACTTCTTAAGCATTTTAGCTGAGAGCTCCCTCGGATCATTAACATCAACAGCCCATCCAATTGATTCATTAGCCTTTAGATTTTCAAAATCACTCCTCCCTTTTCTCTTATTTTAAAGTCTTTGAATCGACAAGCAACAAAACAACAAAATGGCATCATCGTTTTTTTTCAAAAAAACCATACATATTTGAACCCATGTATTGAAAGGGCACAAGTAACTTATAATTGCCATTGTTGATAAAAAAATTAATTCCAAACTCTCGAAAAAAAAAGCTAAAATGCAATCCTTCTTTTAACTTCAATTCAACATTATGCAAACCAAATTCCATTCAGCATCGCATACCATTTTTCAAGCTCTGATAAAAATCTAAATAAAAACTATTCCATTATTCAAGCTCTAGTCTACATAATTGAGGGGTACAAGCAGCTAATGATAGCCATTGTTGATAAAGATCCAAACTTTCAAATATAAAGATGAAGCAAATAATATTATTTTGACTAAACATGGCACATTTTACAAAAATTCTATTAACCATCACATACCATCATTCTAGCTTCAGTTCAAAAGGAAATTTGAACTAATTAAACAAAAAAAAAAAAGACAACCTTTACAAGAAACTAGACAAAACCCAGATCAAAATTAAGTTAAAGAAATCAAAACCTGCAAAGCTGAGGGTAGAGAGAGTCTTCTCATATGAGCGAGCACAGTACAAGCATCCGTACACCATGGGTCCTGAAACAAGACAAATAATTAACCCCACCAAAAAAAGACTTCAAGAGAATCAAATGAAAACAAGAAAAGAAAACCCAGAAAGGAATTGTAAAGAAATGTGAAGCAAAACAAGTACCAGTAATAAAGTGCCAAGAACTGGAACACGACCAGCTTCATCTATACCCATAATCCAAGGCTTTGAGCCCACTCGGGGAGAGTTGATTCAGACCCCATTATGCATAGAGAAAGTCTTTTAGCCGCCGCTAGAAGTAAACCCCTTCCCTTTCTCCGTGCGAATCTGTAGATAGACAATGGTGTTTGGCTCCCGCCAGAAATGAATGAGAGGATTTTTCAGTCTTGGGCTAGGACTTGGGTCTAAAAAATGAAAAGATAGTTAGGATATTGTTTCTTCTTCTTCTTTTTTTTTAGAACGGAGGCTAATTACATCTTTTGGAGAAGACCGGTTAACATTTTCACTTGCAACCATTTATTAAACCCGGCCGCTATGGTAGGTTGATCTGGTGAATTTTAATTATGGGCTTGAATGATATATTTTAATTTAAATTAATTTTGATATTTAACTAACTAAATTTAGATAATTTAATGATATGGTTTGTGATGTACTTAATTTTACAAAACTCGATCAAATCAAAATCAAAAAGTTTTTTTTAATAAAATAATATTATTTTGAAAAAAAAAAAATTAACCCAGATTAATCTGAGAGGGGAAAAGAATCCCACAAGTTCTTCATCAAAGATACAGAAATACCTCTTGCTGTTCACATCATATCAAGTCACACCATTTTTTATTTCGAAACACATAAGAGATTAAGCAGGAGAAGTATGGCATTCACAAATTACAATTACCCTTCCTTCTACCCTTTAAAAGACAACAAACAATCAACCTTCACCTCACCAAAATCAAACCAGATATCGGTATTTGGAAGTCAGTTTGATCATAGACTTAACCAAGTCTCTTCCATAAACATGAAATTCCAGCTCAATGAATAAGTTCTCAAAGGGATAAATGAACTCTGCAAACGAGGTGTTTTACAGACCATGGCCACGGGTAATCGATGAGGTGAAGCAATTCTGATTCGACAGGTTTGAGTAGCAAGAAGTATGCCAATGAGTCCATCGGTGAAATGAATCTTGACCGTAATGTGTTTTCTGCGAAGTAATCTTTCTAGCATTCCATGAGAAACACCATGCTTCATGAGCCAAGCCTGGGGTCCAAGCGAAGTATGCCAAATAACATCAACCAAAAATGAAACTACAAGTCCTGCAAGTCTTTTGCCCGCTGTGATTCATCAAACTCCCAATTACTTCTCAATCCTTGACGGGACAAAGTTCCATTGCTTACAAATAACAGTTTCGAAATGGCACCACTGGCCGCACAAGCCACAACACAAATACCTTTTGCTTCAGCTATATAAGAGCACACGACTTCTTTTTATCTCTATGAACATTAAGAAAAAACCAGCATTCCACTCTACGTACCATATTAATGTAGCTACTTCTGCACCCTACTCAATAATCCTGCGAAGCATGGAGGCCACGAGTTTTTCCTCTTTGCACCTTGTAATCAAATCCAGGTACTGCATGGCTTCTCGAGGGAGAAGACCTTCAATAAAAAAGCTGAACAAATGCGAGTGAGTCCCTTGCATCACATCAATACATTGCTCCAATACCCTCAATTGCTGATCTTTTCCCAGTTCCAGAGCCTCCATCAATGGTAATACATCTCGCTCCTCCTCCTGGAAGTGCTCTTTGCTATGATCCTAGCAGCACAATGGAATAATTCAAATTATTCAAGATATATACAGAGCTCAAGACACCTTATTCAAAAAAGGGACACGAGAAAAATCTCATACAGACACGGATACGCATTATAACAGCCTAAGTAGCCCTGTAGCACTGATAAAACCAAGGAAGTTGTGGCAGTAAATTTGGCTTGCACTACACTGCATAGATGGGCCAATTTTCTGAGAATCTTAAAGCCAGACATTAAAAAGTGATGACATTTATACCAGCAATGATTTGAGCCGAGTGGAAAGGTTTCGAAGAGCCTCTCGGTAGTCATTGCTCCCAGTGTCTAGAACTCCAATTGATTTCATGTCTTCTCTGATTCCATTCATGATGGGTAGGTCCCTTCCATGCTCCTCATTTGCAGCTTTACACAGCCCTACATCATCACATTCAACTTGCAGATCATAAGCTTATTGTTGGTTCAATGATAAAGGATATACTCCAAAACAGCTTGCACGTCAATCAAGATTAAATTATTTTTTGAATGATTTTAAAAAGAATCCTGTAATTATAAATTGTATTAAGAAAAATTTAATAAAATTTCTGTCTCAAGAAAAAACTAAATTCTTTTTTCGAACACCCCGCATAAATACATTATATTAAAAAAAAATCAATAAATTCTCGACACTGGTGAGCATATCTCATTGACCATGTGTACGGACTTAACTGAACACGAGACCTTACCTCTCTCAGCCGTTTCGAGAAGTGGAAAAAGCACACGCTCCTCCATCTGCGCGTGCTCAATCATGACCTCTAGCAACTGCGAATAACTCTTCCCAAACTTCCTCACCTCCATCCTCGCACTCCCCATAGTCGGATCACCATTCTTCTTCCCACCACGTGTCACCATATCCTCACTCCACCACACCATCCTCTCCAAATGCCACACCACACTCCTATGTTGCATCGCCACCATTTTAACCACCAACGCCGCCGTTTCACCTCCCTCTTCCACCACCACCATCAACGGCGGTTGTGGCAACTTCACATCAATGAACCGAACCATCATCTCTCGGGGACCCGAAACTGTTTCGGGCCCGAATTGGACCACTGGAATCGGGTCATTAGTGGGTGTAAATTGAAGCGCTCTAGTCTTGTAAAGAAGAGCAAGATGAAGGTAGAGAGTGAAAGAACTGGTGGGGTCACCGTATAATTGGACGGCCGGGGTTGATTTGATGAAATCACAAGGAGCTAACTCTGCCATTGATTGCTTTGAACTAGTAAAACAATTTCCCATCGTTACTTCTCAAGGTTTTCTCAAGAAAACACAAATGGGTACTCAAATTTGGTTTCTTTTTTGGGGGTTTTGTCAGTAACAAAGAGAGAAGAGTGGCGTGCAAGAAAAAGGGATCAAGTTAAACAGAGTAAAGTGATGGGTTGGTTAGAAAAAACAAGAAAGAGTAGAAGAGTAAAGTTGTTGAGGATGAAGGCAAGAACAAACTGAAAGTGACATTAAGAGAAGGATTTTTGGTTAAAGAAAGGCTCTCTCTCACTCTCCGTGTAGAAGCAAGAAAAGGATGCAGAGGGAGGCTTGGAGGGGAGGGTTTTCCCTCTCTTTTTTAGCAGAGTTTGGTGCGTTTGTCTCCTCTATCTTTTTGATTTGTTGTAATTTGGTCACTTTGTTAGTATTTTCTTTTATCATATATATATTTTTTATCATGAACAGATATGATTCTTCTCTTATTCTATTACAAGTGTTTTTCGACAATAATTAACATAACCGTGGGATTTGATGATTATTAAAATATTGAATATCAAACTAATATAAAATCGAAAACTAGGGGACTAGATAAATAAACGTTTTCCCTGAGTGGTTTGCTGGCTTTGATTCCAATGGTGTGTGTGGGTTTCTGACAAATTACATGAACAGTGATGTTACTAATAATTTTTCCTTGTCCTTTCGATTGGATTAAGAAATAGGAACTAAGTATGGTCGGCAGGAAGGTGACGATAGGGTGGGAAAAGAGGAAAGGGAAATTAGTGGTGGGGAATCTTCAATGGAGATTTGGATTCTACCTTTCGTTCATGAATTTACTGCAAAAATGGAAACTTCAACGCAAACAAAGTAATTGATTTTCAACTGTATTCATAATCAATTGATTACCCAATTCAAATTACATCAACCCTAAACCCCATCCGAATTTTTTTTTTTTTAAAAGCAATTATCTATGCAATAAAAAAATATTCTTTTTTAAAGGGAATTTTTAAATATGTTTTTTATTTAAAAATATATTAAAATGATTTTTTTTAATTTTTTATTTTGACTTTAGCGCCCAACAAAATTATTAAAAAAATATAAATATATATCAGTTTAATATTTTTTAAAATAAACATATTTTAAAAAAACATAAAAAAGGGCAGCCGCCAACTCCCAAACAGGGTCCTAGTAAGAAATTGTACTATAATTCCATATAAAAGGACTTGATTGGGAATTGTTTTATAAGTTGGGAACCCAATTGAAAAAAAATAAAAATAAAAATAAACTGGGACCCAATGGAGAAATGAGTAAAATGCTGCTGGGGACCAGTCGCCTTGAAGGAACTAGCCGAGTCTTGAATTCAGTTACTTACTGCAGCCATGCAAGTGGAAAGCTTAAGAAAGCTTAAGAACATGATAATTTTGATAAGAAAACAAAGCTGCAGCAATAATACAGGATCTGAATCCTAAAGAGTTAAACATGTAGCTACTCCAATGTTATCGAGCTTGTAAACGCCACTCACATGGTGCGTGCTGGTCCAAATTTGACTCAATATAAGGATTTGAAGAGATAAAAAATAAATCCATGTTTTATTCTTGATGTTTTCGAAGAGATTGAAACAAATGCAAGAATTGTCTTCGCCGTATGATCCAAAACTAGATGGGTTTTGAGGGAGATTTTGCTCCCATGGATTGATCACTGGCCCAAGATGTGGTCCTCTACAGACGAAGGGTTAATTTTCATGAATGAATAATGGAATAAGGAGACCTAATTGACTGTATCTATGGTTATGGTTGCTGGCAGAGGCATAAAAAACCAGTCCATCACCATCACTTAATGCCATGGTTTGAAAAAATTGCTACGATTTGTGGTTTATCTAATTTTGTCTGCACTTTCTACAAGGTATTTTTACCCTGGGGAATCACTACCTTGTACAGTGATGATAGTGCTTAGTTGGCCTTAATGCGAAGTTTTAATTACCATTGTTATCAGCATCTACTAAGAATGTAGAAATTACATGGCTGCAAATTCTTTTCTTGAGTCTCTAGATACTGTTCAATGATTTTCTTAAAGTATTTTGAAAATATTCTCAAAATAAAAATGATGTTTTCTTGCATTAATTGTTTTAACTCTCAATTAACACTATTAAAAAGACATATCGAAAATCATTAATTTAATGTTTTCTTAGGATAAAAACAATCTTTATTGCATCATCAAACACATACTTAGGATGTAAGGAATACATAGATATAAAACAGTAACCAGGAGTGATTGTTAGCTATAAAAGGTAATTATGGTAATGTAATAATTAAAATGCAGGAATTGGTGGTGTGAAATGCTACAAAACAAAAAAACACAGATATTGGTAATTAATGCACTAACATTGCAGGGAGTGGACCCATGGGCTCAACAAGGAAAGAAACTGAAACCGTTTTCCATCTCAAAACTAGTTTTGCTGGTTTTTTTCCAGTGTAAATGTTTGTGTTAACATTAAAAATCAATAATGTAATTACAATTTCTTGTCCTTTTGCACGTGTTTTGTCCCTTCTAGCAAAGGATTTGGCTCTCATGCGTTAATCAACCCCTTCTGTGCCTATAAGAAACACTCCTTTGCCTGTTAGTGATTCCATCCTTCTTCATTTCCTTCTTGTTTTTATCAACTTTCTTGCGATTTTAGCTATGGAAGGAAATGGTTTCTCTAGCCTGAAAGACTTGTCGAAGTCCCCATCACACCCAAGACCAAACCTCGTGAGGTCTCAATCCATACCAGCAACATGGGGTTATGTAATTTTTTCAAACACCAACGAAACCACCAATGTTGATGATGGCTTTTCTGACCTTTCTCTTGAAGAGAGTTCTTTATCCTCCATCAACTCTCTAGATGCAACATTACCGTATTCATCTTCCCCACCACCATCTTGTTTGACTAGTCTTTCTGACGTGATGAGTGAAGCTACCTTTGATCAGAAAGATGAGGAGATCATGAATGTGGATGCAAGAAAGTACGTGGCTTTTGGGAATTCAACTAAGATAAAGGGATTGTTTCCTCCACCAATCTCTTGCCTGAGATTGTTTAACAAAGGTATGCCTTGTAGGTACCTCAATTATAATGAAGAAAATGACAGTTTTGAGCTTGAGGAGATAAAAATCCCCCAAGGAGACATTTTGCGTGCTAACCGCTCAGGTGGGCGTTTGAGACTAACCTTTGTGGTTTCTGATGATGAAAGCTCTGACATTGAAGAGGAAGAAGAGATCATGGAGGAGGAAGAGACCAGCGGCACTGTTGAATAGGCCTTTGTTGTTCTCTGTGTTCTTGTTTTTTCATGGTGGGAGTCAACTTTTTTCTTAGCGGACTCGCCTGCTGTTGTTGTTATTGTTAACCTTTTGCAGGTTATGTTGTCGTTGCCTAGCGCGAGCGTGGCGTATGTTTAGTTTCCTTTTTCTTTTTCCCAAACACCCTTAGTTTTTTTTTTTTTTTTAATGGAAGATGGAATTATGTGGGTTAAGAAAGAGTTGTTCTTGTGTCGTTGAACTCAAAATTGTCATGGTAGTTAAATTGCAAAAAAATTAAAAAAATTAAAAACCATGAGCACTTTCTCTCCCATATTTTGTTTCAAATGAATTAGATGTAAATTAATTAACATCCAATCCCGCTAATTATTTTCTAGAAGCAATGCAAAAACATGAAAATGGATGAAAGAAGATATATATAGCATTAAAAATATATAGAAACTTTAAAATCATGAACTCCTTCGCGCCTTTTTTAGAGAATGTTTGGCAATATAGTAGTCGTTGCTTTTCAAATAACTTTTCGTGCCGAAATGCATGCCAATAATGTTTTCATTTTTAAAAAATTATTTTTGACATAAGCACATCAAAATGATCCAAAACATACAAATCATATTAAATTCTAACAAAAAAAATTTTAATTTTTTAAAAACGTGATTTGCACCGCGTTCCTAAATAGTTTCTTAGTCAATGGAGTTAGTTGATACGGTTAATTCATTTCAAATTACTTTAAGAATACATCATGTATGATTCTTTACTGATTAATGTTTCAGAGACCTGATCCTAGTTGATGCAGTTGTTTTGTTTTTAGTTACTTAACTTGGTATGATGTTATTTATCGAAAACTAATTTTCGATAATTATAAATATATCGTTAAGGCATTATTAGTTAATTAATAGTGAAATAGGAGTTTATGATTTTTTAAAAATTTTATTATTGAGAATGCAAATAGGAGTTTATTGTCTCGTAATTAAATAATGAAAGGAATTTTCGATCAATTTCAGGTTTTAATTAAGTAATCAGTTTAATTAGGTATATTTTTTGGATTTAATAACCTAGTGTTGGTAATGATTAATTAATTTACAGTCAACGTAAATTACTAAAGAAAATGATGGGTAATTACAAGACCATAGTGATGTCAAAAGAATGGATAATTGCTTCTTAATTAAATATGCATACTCTACAATTATGGTAGGTCTAATTTGCTTATTTATACTAAGCAAAGGCACTCATTACCAATTGAAGCAGGCAGTCCTGGAACGCATGTCTTTACCTTCCGCGAACGTAACATTTTCCATCCTCTGCTTGTTAACCAGAGCACACCTCTACTCACATGAGTGTGTGCCTATAACATGGCCCATTATTCTTCAATTTTAGCATTATTCTTCATCATGCTATAAGTTTAAGTCCAATTATGTGCTGCTTGAGTGCATTCATGGCATCATCAGGAAAAGAAGAAGATAAGTTCATGTACTCTTCACGACTCAGTTCCTATTGGGCTGTGATGTCTTGGGTATGAAAGGGAATTCAGAGATTTATTTCACCTGTATATATACACACATGCAGTAAAATTTAATGTAAGATAACAGACCCGTACGATGCAATTCCCTCTACATATTATTATATCACCAAAGGCTGACTTGCTCATAGGAGGAGCTGATAGCTGATCGGATCCTAACCATCAATCAGGCCTTGCACTTGGTTGCAGGTTACCAGAGGGTTCCCGCCTACTTATGTTCATCAACATCTAGCGCTCGTTGTGGGGATTCTGATGAAAAGCCAAAGCAAGAACCACTAGAACAAGTCAAGCAGCAGCTGTGGGTTTACGAGAAACCAAAACCCTGCTCGGCCTTCAGTAGTAGCGGGGGAAGAGGGAATAGAAGATGTAGAATTGAGTATGGGTAAGAAGAAGAGCTCCTCAATATTTCTTTGTACAACAAATTATAAAAGCAACTGCAAATGCTACTGCATTAGCCATCTTGCTACCCCAGCAGTCTAACATTTGAAACCTCCACAAACGGAAATCCACACGATCACAATCAAGGCAAGGACTGTTCCTCCCAGGACTAACTTCACTTTCAGATTCTGAAGCCACATCTTCCGTCGCAATTCCCTTCCTTGCCTCTGGAAGCTGTCAGCCTGCATTATAACATACAAGGACACAAGCACATTGTTACAAGGTCCCCCAAGGTCCCCCAAAATTGCTTTCAGAACTAACCAAGGAATAGCATGTACCTGGAACGAGAGGTTCTCTGTTTTATCTACCAAAAGTTCAATCCTCTCTCCACGGTCCAAAACCTGAAATTCATTGAATTAGGCACCATATTCAACAAAAACTTGTTAGTCACTTGGCTGCTTGACTAAAGATGAAATTTAAACAATCTTAGTTTACTGCACAGAATATAAATCAACTAGCTTTATATAAGAGTGGTTTAACTTGTTCCAGGTGATGAACAAACTTAACCAACTCCAAACCACTCAACTTGCAGACATGAAATTATCAATCGCATAATAGTAGCAACTGCAGTTGTCAATCTTAGCCACTGTGTTGCATGTCAACTATAAAAGTGGTCTGCAAATACTTCATTATACAATGTAATTGATGCCTACAAACATAAAATTCTACATCCACAAACATCAAACCAGATCTTTTGTCCAGGTAAAATTACTGATCTCCAGGTAAGGAACCTATGCTTGAATTTCAAGGTGAAAATGACACAATTAAGAAGATGCCTATTCTGATCTCTAAGTAGATTTAACAAGTGAATTCATTGCATGCTCAGCCCCATCAAATAATAACATGATACAGTGTGTTAAAACATTGGAGAAATGATGGTTCAACTCTAATTAGGCCTTCTCGATAGTCACCAATTGCCAATCCATCTATGACTAGAGAAGTGCTGATGATAGTTATCCTATGCGGAGATAACATGCCATGATCCTCAATGGCTTGCACTAAGAAATGGCATTCCTAAAGTGGATTAGACTGAGTGGAATAATATCAAGATGATTATCTGACAGGTTCACTTCACTCTTGACATTCTATCAAATAAGCAGTCAATACACATACACCTTGATGTCCAGAATCAACCGAATAGCAAGCAAATAGAGTAACACAAAGCAATTTTACACCTTCCACGTCCCCTCCCACCAACAAACAAAAGGAAGAGAAGAAAACCACATTCATACAAATACACTAGTAGTATATGCAAAAGAAATCAGACTCAACAGTATCCATTCATGCAAAAATCTCCGTCTTATTATAATGCTGAGAAAATACAGAACAGAAAGTATATTTTGTATTTGAATGCTAAACATGAATTGGTTTATCACCAACATTACTTTCAACAAAACATGAAACATGTACCTTATCAATGTTGTCCATCATAATCCCCTTGACCTCCGTTATCTGAGCCTTTAACTTGGAGAGCTTACTGATCTCTTCTGGGTGGTTCACGCAGTACTGCATATGCTCCTTGAGTCTTGGCCTGTTACACGAAAACAGAATATCAAAAGTTAACGAAACATGCAACAACAGAAACCTTAAAATTTGACATACACAGTACCATACACACCCAAATTCTCTGTCAAGATTATAGGCAATGCTAAATCGGTCTTCAAACAAGTCGTCCTCGTCATCGTCGTCAGCTAGTGGGTGTGCCTCATTTTTAATACTGGCACCATACCGCTGATTAAAATCATCCTTCACTCGCTCAAGAAACACAAAAGACACACCCCTCCCAAGTGATTCATCAGCAACAACGAGAAAAACTGCACACCCAACACAAAAATCTTTAGAACACATTTCCCTATGCCAAGAACCTAAACTCTACATCAACAGCCACCAAGAACAAAACAATACCAAATCCATTATCAATGAGGAAGTTAAATGTGTGCCCATCACTAGAGTACGTGTACTTGCTGCTATTTGAAGGAAGCTTCTGCAAACACTGAACAGCAATGGTACTAAAGTTCCCCGAATACGACGTGTGCTCTGCTAGCACCACATTTCCCTTTGCCACAAAACTATATATCAAGCCTTTCTGACTACTCATCTCTCAAAATTATTCCTTTAAAGTATCTATAAAATCAGGCAACATTCAAACCTCAGCAACAAAACACGAAATTCTTATCAAGATTACAAATAGTAATAAAAAAACCAGTTCACAAATTATTCTATTATTATAGATTAACCATAAAATTCATGCAACAAACATATCTAGCTGGCCACAGATACAGCTCCAACAGCCAGCAAAACCTCAGATTTAAAACGGAAAAGTCAAATTCACATATGTAAACAAGTATCCATCTAATCTTAAGTGAAACCTACCAAATAGAAACATCAGTTTACAGAATTCAACCCTAACCCTGTGTTTGGCTACTAGAAAAAAAAAAAGCGAGACAAGCAAAGAAACCGAAGGAATTCATTATCCAACAACCAAAACTTCGAAACCCATGTTTGGATTTTTCATTTAAAGAAGATAAAGAGTAAAAGCACGCATTAACCACAAATTTTCAACCCGATTTTTCCTAGATTTTCTCAGCAACCAAACAGAATCTGTAAAAGATGTAAGATTCTAGGTATTAGTTACAACACTAGACAGTTTGATTCAGTTTAAACGACAGGTTTTGAAAATCTACTTACTGATCTAATTAATTAGAGAGAGGAAGAGAGAGACCAGGAGTTTGCCGGGAGTGCAAGACTTTGTCACTTGAGCAACGTGGTGGAGAGGCGTTGGTGTTTTTTTTTTTTGTTTGTTGTCGTTGTTGTTATAAATTTATAGTCTTGTGTAATTTTAAGAATATATTCTTAAGAACTAAGAGTATAGAAAGGGTCAGCTTTATTTTAGTCCCTTTAATTTATAAATGTTCGATGGTAAAGTTCTGATCATGGTTATTAAATCCTGCTTAGCTGGCTAATTGACCCGGTAAACTTGGAATCCGAAATTTGATTCTAAACCGGTTTAAACTCTGACCTGGTTAAATCCAAGTAAAACATTGAAGCTGATTAAATAAATTAATTAATATGCCCTCCAACATGGATTAAAATAATAGAATATTAATCCAACTCAAATTCAGTGGAAGGCTTAATTATTTTTTTAAATATTTTTATTTAAAAATATATTGAGATAATATATTTTTTTATTTTTATAATTTATTTCCAACACAAGTCAAAACAATTTAAAAATATTAATTTAAAAAAAAAATAAAAGAAATTTAAATCTCTTCAAATGGCTCTTGTATTCGAGGGAGTCTGTTGCTGGCAAAGTATCACGGACCACCAAGGAGTTTTGCCGCGCATCTTCTCCTTCCCGTCCAATGAAGCTGAGTTTTTAGCCGATGGATCACTGGTTTGACTCGTGAAGCTTGGTTTTACAACTATAATGAAAAATATTGAAGCTGATTAAATTAATTACTTAAAATGCCCTCCAACAACGTCCATGTATTTATATTCCATGATATTTCAGCATCAGCTCGTTTCAAATCCCTATCCGTATCCTTCTTGTTCGAATTCCCTAGTGATGCATTCAAACAAATACACCCAATGGGCCAATGGCATCGAACAGTTTTCTCTGGTTAATTCTGATGGGAAATGCCATTCCACCCACCCTAACTTCCTATCATTGGAAATATTCTGCAGTAGCATCATAAAGCTTTGCTTTCCTTGAAAAGCACTCATAAACTAAACACGAAGAATTATAATTATAAAAATTGCCTGCTAGTAATGCCTTCTGCATGCAAGCGAAAGATAAAAAGAACAACATGGTAAACAAACACAATGGGATAGATTCAAGTTCTGATACAGCTTTACCAGAGAAGCTGCCTAACTTGTGAATGTCCTGTAATGAGCCCACAGGAACTGAGCTCATCACCATGAATTTGAAGAAACCAAGGACAGTTCATAACAATTACTGAAGAAGACATGCTGGTGGAACAAAAACAAACTTATTCCACCCTTAATGGTCTTTTCTTTCAGGCCAAACCAGCCTTTTCTTTTTAATAAAAGGCTTATTTGGATGAGTCAATGGTTGCCGGGCTTCACCCCATTAATAGCCGGGACTGCACCCCTAGTTGCCCTGACATAGGAGACATAATCACTGTAGGTCAAAGTAAATAATGTGCTCTGGTAACGAGTCACTCGTATAGACTTTCGAAGTGACTCAGTAATGTGGCCACTGTAGCCAGCTTTGCGCATCAGTGAATCAATTGCCTCCTCTTTTGTCCAGCCTGAAACCAAAGTGGCAAAATATAATCAGGCCTTTAGACACAAAAAACATTTGTCTGTGGGTGCCAAGGCTCCGTAGGAATTAAATACGAAAAAATCTCCCATTCTATAACTAATTCTGCATGTCCTGGCTAAATTACCAGCATTAAATAAGAACACAAATGGCTAGGTTCACTATAATTGTCAGGGGATTAAGCTCCCCCATCCTCCAGAACTCTTTCTCCGATTGGGTTGAGTTGTTTGCTTCCGATAACAAAAAAAACAAGCTCAATCAAGTTAACTAACATGCAATAAACAATGAATTTACCTTCATGGGCAGCCACTTCAGGCAAATAAGTGGCACTTCGCCTTACATTGTTATTAGGATCGGTAAACTCAATAATCAAACCATGTGTCCCAACCTGCAACCCAGACTAACATAATAAGTTGGGAAGGCAAGAAAATTGAACAGGGTAACTAGATTCTGTTAAAGGTAAAACTTGAAAGCATTTGAACAGAGAATCGCGGACAGGTTTACATTGATACAATTAGTTTCTTCAGCACCAAGTATAAGGATTACTCGGTTAAAATTCATATGACTATTCAAACATTGCAACAGCAACACATATGACTACTCAAACATTGCAACAGCAACACTGCTGATCAGACCTCCTCTCGACTTGAGGAGATGGGCCATAATGTGTATTATGAGCATCCAAACATGTTGTAGGCACTGGGGAAGCACTTTTCACTGTAAATTTCAATGTTAGCTTCTATAACTTCGATTGATTTTGCAAAATCCTAATAAAAATTTGAAAAAGAGCCCCACAACAATGTATCTTTGGAAACTTATTTAAGGAAAATGGCTTGTTTGATTATCAATGATGGAGCATGCCATAATGAAGTTATAACTGAAATCTAGCAGCTGCCTAACTTTTTGTTTAGTCTGTCTTCTAATTTTGTAAATCTAAGGAGATACCTATCAACAAACCTTAGAGGTTCAGCAATTTAGATCAAAGTTCCAGAGTGTTAGAATTTTATTTTATTTTCAATTAAAAACTTTCTGACCACATGAAACGGAAAGCATAATTGAGAACAATGCTATCCACAATAAAACTTGGTAGTTTAGATGTTAGAAAACATTTCACCCCAAAGTTCCAAGAGCTTAAACAAGTTAAAGCACACACCTCCCAATCAAGATAATTGTTGGCAGTTTCATAATTAGTCAGAATGGAAACTGTGCATTCCAGAGCAGGCAATTCTTTAGCTTGTATAGGAGGGAATCTGCGGTCCCTCAAAGCACTGCAAGACAGTAAAAATTAAATGTAGGAAGCCTCATAAGTATGTCATACCAGACCAAAGTCGCACCAACAGGAAACAGATTGAGAAGAGATTTAAATATAACAAGAGAAGGCATTTGTTACAAATCATTTTGTAATTTCGAATGAATAAAAGCAAGGTTGCAGGAACAAACCTTATAGAAATCTATTTAGATGGTTGATTCATCTCCTAATTTTTTTTCTTTGGGATGGGGGGGCATGGGAAGAAACCTTGACTTACTGACACTTGACAGTCCAAAAGGAAAAGAGGGAAAAGATTTGTTTTCCTCTGTACATGAACCCAAATCCATTTTTCACACGCTCTTGGACTAGAATGTGATTCAAGCAATTCCTAGCAATGGCAACTATACAGATAAGCAAGGTTTGACAATTCATCAAAGAAACAGAGTGGCAATGGGCACAGAGGGTTATATGCTTTTTTTTACATGAAGGAGGATCCATAATTCAACAGAATTATATATATCAGCAACATAATTGGATATAAACAGCAATACCTTGTTAAAGCATAGTCCCGGAATCCATTAACCAAGTATCGAGCTTCCAAAGTCCCAATGCATCCACGTAAACGAGGCTCACCTCCATTGACAACTTTCTTCCAAGTGACAAACAATGGGCTGAAAACAGAATATTACCATGTCAAATATGACAGTGGCCAACATGGTTCTGGTGTGCATAACTGACAACAAATAAATCTAAGACAGCATTACAGAAACTTTTTTTTTATCACTTTTATGAATATGACACCTCAATAATTACAAAAACTTCTCAAAAAATCATCTAAGACAGCATTCTCAACAAGTACAAACTTGTTAAAAATTATCCAACACCGAATTCCCATTAAGTAAAAAACTTCCTAAAAATCACTACTTCTATGGCACCTGACAAAGATGTGCCGAGTGTTCAGACAAACTATGACATGCCATCATTAGGCAATAATGGCAAAGGCTGAGAGATTATTCAAGCTGTCAACACAGCTTGACAACCAACAAATCTCAAAACTTGATCTGTCAACATTCACCCAATCCATGCAAATAAGCAGACTGCAGACTTGAAACATCAATTATCTTGGTAAATAAATGTAAAATAGTCACAACACAGTTGAAAAACAGCAATCTTGAAACACCCAAAAACTGAAGAGAGAATATAAAAATGCAAAGGAGCAAAGGTGCAGTTATATCAAAAATAAATTAAAAAAAAAAATCAACTGAACTCCACTATACAAAATAGTTTGATACAGCTAGCTACGTGGAAGGTAGAATTTCAGCATTAAAAAAAAAAAGTCCTCTTCCACTGTATCTCCCAAGCATAAACAGAAAAATTTTAGCAACCTTGAAATTTGAATCTACATTTCACAAAAAAAAAAAACCTTTTATAACATAGAACCAGAATTTTCTTAAGATATAGCACTTCTGTAAGCTGTTTGTTAGCAAAAATAATGAAAAACAAAACGCGTGATTTCAATGAACTAATCATAAAATCTACGCATACATAGCACCATCCATGACAAGTACAGAGGGGGAAAAGAAAAATAACAACTCAAAAGGCAAAACT
>Ga0325414_1003559_pt1 | contig 16216 bp, 7 predicted proteins | sample PopdelMetagenome_8_FD_206183 | JGI IMG/M metagenome (GOLD analysis project Ga0325414, IMG submission 206183) | Populus deltoides microbial communities from Bellville, Georgia, United States - Leaf-PdKOR-R3 | ecosystem: Host-associated > Plants > Phyllosphere > Phylloplane/Leaf | place: USA...
AAAGATTACCCCAACCCTTCTGTAGTTTAGTTATTTTTCTATTTGACCTTAATTATTTTAAAATTATAGTTTATATCTCATAATTTATAAGTTGATGAAACTTCACATCATCACTCATATATGCCAAAATAATATTAAAAAAATCATATTATTTACAAGATTATCATTATATTCTATATAATGACTAAAAAGTCATTGCAATGTTAAAATTACAAAATTGACATAAAATTTAAATTCCTCTTTTTATTATTTCTAATATTAAAATTACAAAATTTCCACAAATACTAGACTGGCGAGATTGCTATTTTTATTGATTCTTCTTCCTTTAAACATCTATTATTTAAAATATCTCGAATACTCTCAATGTTATTATTATAAAAACCATTATTGTTCTCCTTATATGCTATTTATTTTCTATTTAGAGTATCACTTCTGATTTGATGCATAAATGTTCACTTGTAATATTTTTATGGTTGCATGCATGTGATAAACTCAATCAAAAATTTATTTATTGATAGATTAAGATTGTTTATTGGTAGCGATCACTTTGATAAGTAGATGGTGCTACAATGATAATAAAGGTGGTGTTAATATATATCAAACTCGTGAAAATTAAAATTATCATTACTTTTAAAAATATAAATTCTAAAATATTTAAAACAAATCATAAAAAACATAAATTCTAAACCAACATTCATTAAAAAAAAAAACACATTCATTTTTGTTGAATGAACACATTAAGTTTTTTGGTGTCTATAGGAGCAAAATTCGAATCAAATATCGATGAAATTGATATAATATCATCAACACCTAATAAAACATCATCATGCTCCTTTATAACTTAATCATCACAATCATCTTTAATCTCATTAATATTTATAAAATCTACATTTAAAACATAATTAAAGAATAAATATTACATGTTAAACAATACTAAATTTTAAATAATATTTTTCACTAAATGATCCATCATTAATTACCATCATCTAAAGTATCTTGATAGTCATTGTTGATAAAGCATGGTAAAAACTCTCTACTTCTTTAGTTGTCAAAATTGACGAATTATCTTCTACTATCTAATTTCCAATGTCACATACTATCTTAAAATTAATCGGACATAACTTCATCATTTCCAATAATTCCTACATATTCAAAGTAAAGATAAGCTTAATATAAATACTAGTGATACTACCAAATAAGATAAAATAATATTTAAAGAATTAGAATAAAAAAATTTACTTTTGTTTCAATCTCAAATTGCAATGGACGTAAATAAAGTCATCAAGTCTTTAGTGCTCCAATCTATTTCTATTCTTTGAGTGAATATGTTAAAAAAAATACTTGATTCCTCTTGTGTTCTAAAGAATTACAAGTTTGATTTAACACATGTATATCTAAATTTTATAGATTTTGTGCACTAGTTCCATATGTTATCTGTTATTTATCTATATATAAAATTAATAAGTAATATTATGTAAAAGAATATTTTTCAAGTATAAAAATAATATACCTAGAGGCATAAGAGTGTGATTATTTATCACGGACACTTAACCAAAATCATGTTTTTCATTCCTAAACAACTTCATCTCACGTGTTATTTTACTTTACAATGTTAGATTTTCATGTGCATATTTCTAAATAACATCTAGAAGTCTATGGATGGTGTTCTTATGTTTATCCATTATATTTGCATCATATTGAAATTGAGGATTCAACCAAAATGTCGTCATATAAAGATTTCTATATATTTATCCATTACACCAATTATTGATAATATCTATCACTCTATGCCTTTTTTAAAAAAAATTTCTTCAACATTTTTTCCTTTGCGCAATAAATAAAACCATATAAATATTCCATTAAAGGTCTATTATCAATGTCAACCATTCATAGAACTTGAACTAAAGGTTCAATCATTCGTACAATTATTGTATATTTTTTCCAAAACAGAGAGTTCAACACACACTCAACAAGATTTTTTCCTTTACTATCTTTATCGAAAGCAACAAATACTCATTTTCTAGATGTCACCATATCTCTCAACTCATTTTTATGAGTTAAAACATTTTGCAATACAATGAAATTGGTAGTAAAAAAAGTAGGAGCTGAACGAAATATTTTTTTTCTTTATTAAACTTTCTCATTAGATGTAATGGATAACAATGATTATAAATATATTTTCTGGTACCAAAAGCATGTTCAACAACAAAACAAATTGACTGTAATTTATCAATATTCTAGAATATGAAATTGATGTAATTAGCAGCACAAAAAAATCAAATTATTAAAGAAAATTCTTACATCAACATCTTGTTAGCAACAACATAATTAAAAGCATTATCAATTATTATTTGCATAATTGTTTCTAACCCAACGTACAAAACATCATTAAACAATTGATATAACAATTTAACAGCCTTTGATACATTCTTGTAATTTTAAAAAATTGTTTAATTAGAACAATATACTAAAAACTTAATTAAATTGCTCCTCTTCTGATTTGTTCATCCATTCGCTGTCAATATACAACCAGTCTTTTTTAAAATCGATTTCCGTAAATCTTCTTTTCATCAACCGCTTCACAACCAGAATAGCATGCAAGGTCGGTAATTTGTGTTACTCTATTAAAACAAATAAAAACCCCTTTATAAAAAAACAAGAACAAAAGGATTAGTTTGTGTGCTTCGAAAAAAACAGTTTTTTTTTGTTGAAGAACATACGCTTCTCCCCATAACACATACCTTTCAAGGGAAAAATTATTCAAAGCTTTTACACAGCTTTCAAAGTAGAAATCTCAACCTTCCACCATTATATTTTTATAATGAAAGCGTTTGAAAACATGATTTAACTTGTATTTTTAAAAAATTAAAATTTTTTTAATTAAAATTTAATATAATTTTTATGTTTTGCATCATTTTAAAATGCTAATGTTAGAAATAATTTTTAAAAAATAAATAAAATTATTGGCATGTATTTTAACATGAAAAATTATTTGAAAAATACCTGCAACCACACTAACAAACACCCTAAAATACATTAATATCGGTTATCCATTCTTGCTTGCATGTTGAAATCAACATTTACGGAAACTGTACACTTCCAATAACACACTCATGAAAAATCAATCATAAGAACATGAAAATAAAAAGTTCACAATGAAAAGCATGGGGAAAACCATGCAACTAACACTAGAAGCCTGCCAAAGACTCAAGACCTGAAAATTAGGACGCTCAATTGAACCTTTCTACATTCGCGGTGAGCATTTGAATATATTAAAACATGTAGATGGAAATCCCATGTATAAATCCCCCGCCCCACCTATATGGAAAAATATTTTTTGAAAATTAATAAGTAAACCTAGAAGCACAAGACATGATTTTTTTTTTCTAAAAAGATACAATGAGCATCACTATCATCTAAATAAACTTTTCTAGTATCCTTGATCTGTTAGGGTCTGGAGGCCGGAAATCTTCCAAACGCAAATTGGAGGCACCACGAATCTCATTTAAGACAGCTTCTCCTTTCTCCACTTTGATCATCTCCAAAATATTGCCAAGAACATCCCCTGCAAGCCCCAACTTGAGAAGGCTGCCCGGTTCCTCTCCGCCTTCATGTAATAACGGCCCAATCTCTGATAGAGGGACAACATTTTCTACAACAACCCTGCCAATGATGCATCCGAGAAATTCTGGTGCTTTGGGGGCATCATTTACAGCATCCTCCAAAGTAGTCAGGATGGATTCAAACCTGGTCAAACGAAGTATAAAAAAGCAATCACATTGTAGATATTACACATTGTAGATAAGCGAGATATTAAACTCAATGAAGCACAAAGACAAGGTAAATTGTTCCTACCCTTTGATGAGCTGGTTTGAATCCAATATGCCATTTTGAGATCTTGCAAGGCTGACAAGAAGCTTGGCCAAAAGATCTCTCTCCAAGTCCTTCCTCTCAAATGAGTCTGTAACCCAGATAGAGATCATTGAAGGATGGAAACTAGGGGAATTCAATTCTTTAATGCATAGAACAACTTCTTTCTCGTCTCTGGCACTGAAAAGAGAACATTTCAACCGATGTGAGAAAATCTACATGCTGAGCCTTATGATATATTACACTCAACCCTCATGAAATCAGCTTCTTCTGCCATAACACAAATATTATGACCATTACGGTAGAACTAGAAGAAAAAAAAAGGGCCAAATAAAAAGGGCGAGAGGTGGACAAAAGGGGATTGTTAAGGTTGATTACAAATTTTACAACAGTCCGGAAGAAATCTGCCAGATACAGATTTCCTCAAATTACAACACAAACTATCATATATCCCATCCAGCCATTTCAGGAGCAACATGACATTCAGCTTATCAAGAAGGACAAATGGAAGCTAAACTGAGTAAAGGTTTACCCTGGAGTGCACTCATATCATTTAATGCTTACCACACTCATATTATTTAATGCTTACCACACTCATATCACGTCTCAGATTGGGATTTCACGCCCGAGCATTGATTGTGATTTCCCTAAAACTGTGTAACTGTCAGTTAAACACAGCGTCTTGGGTTTCCAAACGTTTCATTTTTCTCATGTCCTATCTTGTTAATGTAATACAAACCAAAAATAACTCCTGAATGGACTTGTTATATAATAAACAATGCATCATTTTTCACGATCCATCCATTTCTACCACAAGCTACTATTACCATCACCCAGTTTGGTAATAAGCAGTCTATTTTTAACCCTGTCGATAACACCTGAACCAAAGGTTGTCTTATTCCCAGAATGATGAGCTTGCACGTGTATGGAGAAACCAAGTACAAAGAATCACAAAGACAATAGTCTCCCTTTCCTACATGAAAATACTGTCAATCCCTAGGAAACAAGATTGTGTTCAACAGTAGCAACCAGCAGACTTGCATGTAGCCATGCCTATTTTTGAATGATAGCATAATGCCATACATCTGAGTACAAAAGACATTGCGAAACACGGTACTGAAGTTTGTGAAACATGTTAAATTTGGATGAAACATGTTAAACCTGGGTGAAACCAATAATTAACTTCAATACCAATTGATTATGATTCTGCTTAGAAATAATCAAAACCAATAATAGAGAGATGACTGGGAAAAACGCATGCATGAGAGGAAATGGTACCTGTAAAACTCTTTTATTGCAGCCGTGGACATATCTCGCAGTCGTTCTTCAGGCGACAGCTTTCCTGTTGGAGTAGTCTGGGAAAAAGGTGGTCCTTGTGCTCTTGTTGGTGGTGATGATCCAAGAGGCCTATCAAAACCATGATCTAGATTCCTCAGATCCCTGTTAACATAATTCATATTCCATTCCTGACCATTCATTTGATCACAAGCAGGTGGAACTGCAAATCTGTCTGGAGTATATCTTGGAATGAGATCTTCCCTTGGGCTGTAATTTGACCGTCCTGAAATGGCACTAGAACCATTCAAACCAGCTGCCATTCTTCTTGGGTCACCTGGGCTTGGAGAAATATCAGCTACAAGAGCACCCATACTGGCAGGTTGTCCTCTAATGGACATTCCTCTTGCAAGTCCACCTTGGGGACCCAAAGTAATAGAATCATCACCAAGGGGTCTTTGAGGTAAGGGAACAGACAAAGTCCTAGCCTCGTAAGACTGTTTTTCCTCAAACCGAACATCCTGAGTGCCATGCCCACGAATTTGAGTGGGAAACCCTCGAAAACCCCCCATCTGTGCATTCAGAGAAGGCAACATTGTTGACCCTCTTGGACCAAAATCCATAGCCCCCCTTCTTGGAGAAGGATTGATGCCAGGATTGCGAGCCAGCCTACTAGTTTGCAGCTGTCGTTCTTGAGCAGCATCTCTATGCACTTCCTCGATCTTTTTCGGCCCCTCAACCTTCCTCCTCTGCTGCCATTTGTTTTTCCTCAGATCAATAGAATCCTTCAACATAAACCTAACCCTCGATGAGAGTTTCATGTTGTTCGATAATTTTGCCATCATGTCAAAATATACATCCATATGCTCCTTGGCTTTGGGATGGTCAATCATCTCTCCAATCGTGCTCATTAGTTTGCAAAGAGCCTCAAGATCTTCCTCATCGGGATTCTGATACTGACCCAGCAACTTTTTGATGCACTCGTGCATTATTCTTTCAGTCAACATTCTTTTTTTATACAGCTCTCCAATAAGTCTTATGTTACCAAGCATTCGTCTACGAGCCTTGATTCTCTTTTCTTCTCTTTCTTCTTCAGACTGTTTAATCTCACCCTCTTCATCAGCTTTATTAGCTTCTTCTTGCTCTCGCTCCCCTCTCTCAAATTCTTCCTGACACTTGTTCAGAAGTAACCTCTTGAAAGTTACCTTTTCATTATCTTCAGTGAGTTCGGGCAACTCTGCTGCTAGATGAAAGCAAAAATTAGCATACATTTCACAGAAAGTAGGCTCCATTAAGGCTTTGTCAAAGATCTGTGAGATAACGCCATTAAGTGTGACAACATTGTCAATGTTAACAGCTTTTACTTGCTCAAAAAGCTTCTCAAAATTCTGAGGTGTTAGCTTGTTCAATATGCCTTTCAGTTGTCTTTGCTTGGCGGCTTCTTCATCTGTCACTTTACCCACTTCATACTTTTTCTCAGCTTTGTGCATAGTCTGTAATGGAGTCTGAGGAGAAGAAAATGATCCTTTATGGACAAAAATAGCAGCACGCTGCCATCTGTCAGCATCTAAGCCACCTCTTTGCAGCCCTCCCTGTGGACCCATTGATTGCATGGGTCCGGATAAAATCCCTCCTCCATAATGTACAGGACTCTGTGCTCGTGGATTCCTCAGAGCACCATAGTTGCCTCCTGCAACAGGTCGAAAACCTACATTAGCTCCATAACTGATATCCAAGTGTAAATCCCTTCCAGGACCGGATGGACCAGGCTGTTTACTCCATCGGCCATCATCAACTATACCACTCCCACGGCGGTCTATTCGAGATCCGCTATTAGACCTGTCCATAACCCTTGCAGGACTGGGGAATGGATCACGATCAGCAAGATGAGAAACATTGACACCCATCAAGGAGCCTGCTATATCAGATGGAATTTGAAAACCTCCAGGAAGATCAGTACATTGCTCAGAAAATTTAAGGAGGAAATCTCTGGAATATTTTTTTAATGTGTTGGCATTCCCATCTGTATCATGTTGTCCCAATCCTCCAAGTGATAGTTCCCCATCAATTAAACTTTCCAATTTCAGTGTAGACATGTCTGTGGCATCTTCCCAATCATCTGGCTCAGCTTTATTCTGCATGCTTTTCTCACTCGCTACAGTCTGAACCTGAAGGGCATCAGCAGGTGCCTGCTTCAGATTAGGGCTAGTGCTTTCTATGACTTCTGAAGAGATGACATTTTCTTTCTTCTCCTCTGGGCCTTTATATGCCCCATAAAGATCAGAAGTCGTCCCAGCAAGATCCGCTTTCAGAAGAAATTCTTTTTTCTTCTTCTTCATTTTATTAGTGGTACTCTTTGATCTAGTCAATTCAGAAGGCTTTTCTTTGGAACCAGAAACTTCAAGGGGGACTGTTCCACTACCAGCATTTTCTGCACCTTCCCCTTCATGTTTTGCAGTTGCCTCGGAGAGATCAGGCACTGGTGGAGAACCCTGATGACCTGAAATACCAGATTTGGTAACAGAAGCTTCTTTATTACCTATGTTATCACTGTGACTCAAAGATGCATCCAAAGGCTTTATGTCATCTGCAGAATTGAACTTTCTGGATGTGGAAGCACCCGCATTATCTGATATGTGGTCATTTGCAGTGTGGCAAGTCATGGGTTCCACCAGCCCCTCCTGGGCAGTTTCTGAGGCTGGAACCTCATTGCCAACAGATGTGACCACTGAATCAGATACCTCTGTATCTTGCTTGACCTGGTCTGCAGATTTTGAGTTAATTGATGCTGAAGAAATGTTGTAATCTTGTTTAGGACATTCAGACAGAGATTTCTCTATTTCGTCTTCTTTTGCTGGAATTTCACATTTTAGTTTTTCCAGCTGTGAAGCATCATCCAGCTTAGCATGAGGAGAAATGTGTGTGGTATGAGCAATTCCAGCAACAGGAACTTGAGATGAAACACTGTCGAAAGCATCTCCAGCATTGTCAACCTTGGTTTCAGAAACATCAGGATTCCAGGCAGCAATCGTTGACACTGGTTCCTTGATTGATTTTGTCAAAACTTCACTGTTTGCTAATGATGGAGGACTTTTCTCATTTTCTGCAGTTTCAGAAACCCCAGTGCCAGAAGATACACCATGTTCCAAAGTGTGAGAAGACAAGGTTGTCTGTCCACCAATCTGTAAAAGGACAAAAAAAAAAAGCAAATGAAGAGATAGAACCACTTTAACAAAAATAAAATAAAATAGAGTGATAATTAAAGGAATGTGTGATCTTGAAATCAGCATATTAGTACCTGATGCTGAGGCTGGATATTTCCTTTCTTGCCTGGTTTCTTCTGATGTTCCTTGATAAAGTTTGACCCACTCAGAGCTTCCTTTTTTCGGCCCTCAGCATTAGATACACTTGGTATTGCCTCCTCACACTGAGCTAGTGAAGCAGAAGCTGCACCGTCAACAGCAACTGCTGCGGGCTGTTTAGCTGCCACTGGCAGTGGCTTCACCAATGATTCGCCACCAGCTTTTATCTGCTGTAAAGAGCTTTCTGAAGAAGCCTCTGAATCCCTTTGAGAGTGAGATGGGCTAGCTTCCCCAGATGACCTTGAGGATTTGAAGAATCCACCCTTTTCAACAACAGAGGAGATCTTTGGAAAAGATGGCTCCACAACTTTCTCTCCATGAGAGCCAACAGCTGGTTTAACAGTCACTTGCACCGCCCCAGATGGAGTCAAGGAGATTGCATTACGAGCATGTTCTGAGTTCTGTGGTTCTGCAACACCATGAGATGCTGTCCCAGACTTACTAAGTGGAAGCGAATTAAGAGCAGATGCATTCATATATGGTGCATTTTGGGGGGGCTGGCTAACTGGATAGTTAAACCTAGGTGGTAGCTGAGAATTAGGAGCTATTTGGCTACCAGTTAATGGTAGAGAGCTTGGAGCTGGAAAAAATAAATTACTGGCATTGTAGGAACTAGGATAATAGTTAATTGGACGAGATGGTGCAAATGATGGAATTGGCTGGGTCTGGGGAACATTGAGATGAGACCTCAGTCCTGATGATCCAGCATCTGGATATGCATCTGTTCGCTTATCAAGCCTCAGCTCTTCATGTGTCTTTGGATCAGTAATCTTGACAGGCGTTTTATGTGGACTGCCAAATTTACCACCCTGCTGTGCGGAATATTGAGAGGTCATGCCGTATGCTAAGCTGCCTAACTGAGGTATCTGAGGACCCATTGGATTCGTAAAACTCATGGTTTGGCTCTGATGCATCATTCCTTGAGGCTGCATTGGATGGTGTTGGAGACCTTGAATAAACACCGACTGTTGCACTTGAGGAGCATTCCCCATAGGTAATTGTATTGGAACATGAAGTGAATTTGCTGGGACACCTTGAGACTGGATTTGTGGGCTTGGACCACGAAACTGAACCGAGACTGGTGGCTGCTGATATTTCATCTGCAAAGAATTCATAGGAATCGGGAGAACAGAAGGCTTCTGTGTCTGGCTCACAGATGGTGCAGGTGGGAGTTGTGTCTCCTTGCTGGCCTTGGGAACTAAATGAACCTCTCCAGTGCTAGTTTGGACTGATGAACTAACTTCCTTCCTGGGCAATTGCTGCTTAGGAGCAGGAGTCGGTAATGAAGGAGCAGGCCTAAATGTATCATGATGTGCCTGCAAGTTGAAGATATGGCATAACTGCTTTGATATTTATTTATAGACATAATGACTATATACATCTCCAACCAAATATCAAAACAATATACAACTATCAAGATTCAATAACTAAAACACATACTATAATACTCAAAACCAACAACTGTAGCGGAATTCAAGTGAATACCATTAAATAGATAAAGAAAACATGGAACATCTTTCTTTCTCGATTGCTATTATTTTGCAGTGTCGAAAACTGCTTCAAAGGATATTCCAAGAAAAAGAAAGCGCTTGGGAGAAAAGAGTGGCTAGTTGGGGGAGAACATACATACCTGGTCACGTTTCTGCTCGTCCAAATTAGGGGGCGCAGAGCTTGTTCGAGCAGGAACCTAGAGCACAATCCTTCAGCGATCAAAAACTAAATATTGCAAGTTTCAAGTTGCACTAAAAGCTTAAAAGAGTAACAATTACCTGCATCCCATTCATAAATCCAGGACTAATGGACCCAAATTGAAAAGCAAATGCCTTAGATGAATCTAAGGGGGCTGTGCATCAGAAGAAAATGTAAATGAATGACTTAATATTCCAATCCAGGACTACAAAACAATATCATGAGAAACAGACGATGAAGATCACTATACCAGACACACACAAAAAGCATTAAAGTCGTGTGTACCCATAGTAGCATGTTCACATAAAAAAAGGGCAAACTTACCCTTGGCAGGTGTCATGTGAGCTCCACTCTCCGAACTTATGGCGGCAGGTTGAGAAGTTGGAGCCTTTGGAACATCTCGGGTGCTTCTCTGAGCAGCCGATGCTTCTGTCGGCTTGGCAACACTGCTTGCATCAGATGTTCCTACAAAAGAAAACATCAAAACAATCGAAAAATTATAAGGAAAAAAAATAACTTTCCGAGCAAAAAGGCATCAAAACTCCAAACTTTGCATTCAATTGTCCCATTCCTTCCACCAAAAGCGCAATTCTTTCCCTACAAGGAGGTAAAAATCATCAAACATACCATGTGATTGGTGTTGCGTCAGGACACCATTCTGCACATTCCGGATTGTAGAAGCAGCATTATTACCGGAATCAGAAGAATTCACACCAGAAGGCAAATTTACCCTACTAGATTGGCCTCCTCCTTGCGTAAGATTACTAGGCTTCTTATTAAAACTGCCCAACATCCAAAAAAACAACCAAAACAGAGTAAACCTTAACTCATCCTCCTCTTAGATAAATAAAAACCCTGAGTTTTTGACAAAACAAAGGGAAAGAGAGCGGGTACCTGCGATTGGAAGAAAGAGAAGAAGAAGACGGTGAAGGGACGGGGGGGCCACCGCCCTTACCGTGAGAAACAGAGGAAGTCCGTTGCTGACTAGAGCTAACGGATCGTCCTGGTTTCCTATATTGTAACTCGCTCTTATCACTGCCACCCCTTGATTGATTGTAGGACATATATTCTTATTTTCAATAAATTATCTGCAAAGATTTAAAATTAAAAAAAAAAATCAGATCCACCAGACAATTCAACATCAAAAGTCAGTAACCGTTAATAATTTATTAGGGTTTCTGATTAGAAAGTTGATTGATATCGTACCCGGTGAAGTGAGGAAGAAGAGAGGGGGTGGGGAACAAAGAAACGGAAATTAGGGTTTTACTGGACGGTCATGACGGGAGAGGGGGAGAAGGGATAAAAAAAAAAGAAAAAAAAAATAAGTGAAGCAAAGCATGTATGAGTTATAAATTTATAATTTTTAAGATTAAAAAAAAAATCCTGGAGAGAGAAGGATAGATGGCAATGGTAACAAACTAACTAAAGGCAAGGTGATGGTCAAATGTTTAGGTTTTTTAGGAGATCCAAATCCAATATCGAATAGGTCAGTCAATCACTTACTTCTTCTTCCTTTCCTTTTTTACCTTCTTTTTTTTTTTACTGTGTCGCCGACCTTTCCTTTTACTTTACGTTTGATTCACGCGCCGCCGTGGTTGTTGTGGGGTTGGAGGGCGGTTGTGAAAGGGGGGAAAGTTTGTGGTGTTTGGAGTGTTGCGAAGGTGTTTGCTTTCGGGGGAAAGTTTTGTAAAGTTTTGCATGGAGTGCGGTTGTTGGATGTTGAGTGCTCCAGGGATTCTCTGTTTATATTAAAATTACATGTTACATAAACCTGAACTAGTGTGTTGCAAATATGGGGGGGAAGATGACATTGAAAAAGTTTTAGGTGAATATTGCTGTTTGTTTTTTTAAGTATTTTTTTAATATTTTTTAATAATATTCTTTTTAAAATTATTTTCAATATTAATCCATTAAAATAATTTAAAAATATAAAAAAATAATTAATTTTAAATAAAAAATAGAATTTTCATGAAACACTGTTTAGAATATAATTTCAAATAACACCTGAATATATAGGTTTACTCTTATTTATACTTTTTTATTTGTTCTCATTGGTGTCTCATCTTATATCATGGCTTGAATTAAACATATATATATATATATATATATATATATATATATATATAAAATAAACATGCATTGCTTGATGTTTTAAAGAATTATTAAAAAATTTTGACTTGAGGTGATCCAACTAAATTAAATAAGCTCATTTTATTTAATTATATGATAAAACAAAATATGCAATGATAGTAAAACAATTAAATTAAATAAAAATAATTATGATGACATGCCAAAAAAAAAACACTTGCAAAGATTCTGAAAAAATCTTTATAATCTTACTTGAAAAGATATCTTGAACTTAATTGCTTTTTATAATTTTTGTCAAATTAATTTTTGTTTTCAATTAAATCCTTGATTAAAATTAACTAGGCCCCTATAAAGTCCAATTAAGTCCTTGAATTTAATTATTTTATAAGTCAGCCCACATCTTCAGCATCTTTAATCTTAAATTCTCATTGTTTTCTTCAATTAAGAGTTCCGTTGTTGTAATTGAGTTTCCAATCTCTGTCTTTTGGTCCAATTTAGTTCTTCAACTTTCAATTTACATGATTAAATCCCTTTTTAGTTTATTTTTTTCAACAATACTCCAATATGACTATTCATTTATTATTCAAAAACTCATTTATTTGTGAGCCAATAATATTTTTGGACTTTAAATTTTATATATTTTTTTTTACATATTTGAATATTTTCTTAAAGAAATATATGTTTTACAAGATGAATTTTTGGTGATCCAAAATTGAGCTATATGACAATGTTAAAATTCAATGAAAATTACATGTACTGTGTAAAATTTTTCATCACAAGAAATTATGCCTACGGAGCAGAAAAGCAATATGTGAATTCTAATCAACTGCTACAACAGTAATTAATGTGTGTATCATAATCAATTCCGACGGCAACAACTAATATGTGTATTGTAATCAACTGTAATGGCAGAAATCAATGTGTAATTGGTAATCAATTGCAATGACGTAATTTAATACGTTAATCTTAAATCAAACACCACGGTGGACTTTATAGCATGATTTAAAGCATATTGCATGAGCGGGGGTATCAATTAAAATGATATAAGTCGACCGCATGAGCAGGATTATTAATTAAAATAATTTAATTCGACTATATGAGCGAGAGCTATTAATTAAAACAAAACAAGCTTACTGCACGAGTGGAGGCTATAATTCCTAAAAGAACCAAGCTAGCACTTAAATTGAATTTACTAGTGGTTTTTAAAATGGTTGATGGTATTAAGGAGCCTAAGATAATAAAATACTTGTATTAAATAAATGATTCTACTTAATAGGTCAAAAATGACAATATACTAACTTGAGAATATTATTAAAATAATATAAAAGAGTCATAAAATAAAGTATATTAAGATTAAAAAACAATATGGATGAACCATAAATGGGCTTAGACTATATTAAAATTAAAAAAAATAACATGAATTGATCATAAATAGGCATAAAAGTATCATAAAATAATAAATATTAATGTTTATGTACAAGTATGCTTTCATAATTTCTAGATTAATAGTGATTTCCGTGGAAAAATCCGCAAACTTTGTAAGAATATCTAATCAATATAAATAAGTATAAATTCGACTCAATTCGAGTCATTAACATTCATATATTTGACAAGCAAGAGAGAAGTGAGGAGTGACAAGGTTGAGGTTGCAAGTTTTGGCCCTTCCATAGGAGAAAAAAATGGTGGTAATAGTAAAATAAGGCTCCTGTATTTTTTTGATGAAGTCATGAAAAACTCTAGACATGACTGAGCTTTCCATAACTGTGATTTTAGATTGAAGAAGTAGCTGGATAATTAATCATGATTTTTTCTACAAAAACAAGTTTTCTGCAGAACAAGAACCTTCTATGTTTAAGTTGACATTCAAGATCACACCATAGTTTTTCTACAAAAATAAGAGTGGAATGTACGTGAAGAAAGAATACATGGAGTAGTAGTGAGAGTAATCTATAGTGTGATCTTGAATGATAATGTCCTTTTCATGCCTGCTGATCCTTTCTATTTATATTTATGGACATTTCAGAACAAAAAATAGTGGAGACTAGTTGTAATTGATTTGTAAATTGTTATGGGGATGCTTTCTATTTATGTTTTTGTTCTTCGTTTTTAAAACCGTTTGTTTTTGTAATTTAAAAGTGAGATTAAAAAAAAATTATTGTTTTGCTTGCTTTTAATTAATTAATTTTTTTATTTTTAAATTGTTTTGACCTGTTAATATTAAAAATAATTTTTTTAAAAAATATATATTATTTTAATATATTTTTAAGTAGATACACTATAAAAAGCAACTCCTATCATATTTCCAAATATCATCTTACTTCGGTTGTTATCTACTATGATTTTAAGAGAAAACCATGATTCCTCTATCTTCCTCCAGTCTTTATGCATCCACAGACAAAAAATCCAACTTCTACTAAAATTCTTTGAGTTTATTTCTTGCAGAATCATTCATGAGATGATGCATGCATGGTTGATTCACTTTTACCAGGCTCTCCCTCTACGTTCTTTTTCGGGTTGTTCTCTTTTCTGATCCAATAGATGGATAGACATACCCCCATCACCTTCCTTCAAGATTTCAACATTTGATCAACTCCCTGTGCATTCTTTCTGACAAGCTACGATTTTGCTCTGTCAAAATATTTTTTTTCCTTTATAGCAAGATTAGTTTTCATTTCAGTTTCTTCCTCTAAATTCCAGTTGAAAATCTCTGCCCCGTGAGAGTTTTAATTCGATATGTTCTTTGTAAATTGCGTGCTTGCTACTTGAATGCATGGCCAGGCACTAGCCTCAAAAGGAGTAAAAATCAAACCAGCTGTCCAGACATCACAGGCATTCATAGTTTAAACTATATCCGCTTCTGATTGTTAATTTTCTCCTGTCATGTTGGGTTTTTGTCAGTTGATGAGCTTGTTAATATTGTTCTTCCTTGTTCTCTTTTGGTAGAAGACTACATGGATTTCCAACCAGAACATGTATGTCCCCTTCTGCAGTTAACAGAGTCTAGCATCCTCTGTAGATCATGGAGTTTTCTTCTTCTTCTTCTTCTTTTCCACCCTGTATATAAAAACTTTTTACATGTTTTTTATCTTGAAAAATCTCTGATGATAATACTACATATCACTTGAATCATGCATAGTTTATAGATTAGATTGCTGGTAAATACTATTAAAAAACTCGTTTTGCGCACATTAATCATTTCCTGATTACAACGAAGGATTAAAGTTTTGCCTCAATTTTAAATTTGAATTTATTTTATATTTAAAACATTTAAATTTTTGTTTTTGGCCAACGTGATTTCCCCCCTGTATTGTAAACTAAGACTGAGAATTGTTTAAAATAAAAAAATTAAAAAAAAAATGAGCAAAATCGACTTCATTTATTGTTTTATTATAAGAAACTTTTAACAATACAAATAATTCTATACTAGTTACCTTCGATGCCAAAAAAAAAAACTCAGATGATAATATCAACAGTGAAGCTTCTCTCTCTCTCTCTTTTCTTGTTTTCAATTCATCCTTCCTTTCTTTTTCCCTTCTTTTTTGTTTTTTTCAATCACATTTTCAAACTTTTTTTTACCTTTTATACAAGTTTAAAAAAATTAATTAATCGAGTAGATTACATTACGTTAAAATAACTTTTATAAAATGTAATTTTAAACTTGAGTTAGACAAAAAATCAAGTGAAAAGTTTTTTTTTTTTCAATTTTCTTTTTAGATTTTTTTTATTTGTTGTTGAGTTATCTTTAAACGGTCAAATTAACTAATTAATATTAAAATAACTTTTAGATAATTTAATTTTAAATTTAAGATTCTCAATCAAGAAGGATTTTTCTTTGTAAATTAATTTCATCTTCTTAGACCACCCACGTTGATTGACTAGGGACCTAACTTAGTTAAATTAGTGTCTAAAAATACCTTATATTGTTAGGGATA